>OMFN01000989.1_pt1 | contig 12521 bp, 10 predicted proteins | sample 1645641 | NCBI WGS metagenome assembly OMFN01 (sample SAMEA103958126, study PRJEB25191) | human gut metagenome
GGGAACTTGGGCGTACTGTCCGAATGGCAGAAAAAGGCGCGGCTTAACGCGCCGCTTCTCAGAAAAATCGATGCGCAGCGAAATCAGGCCGAAGAAGGAGTGAAGGCCGCGGAAGGGAATTTTCATCCCCAAGTCTTTGCCTTCGGCATGAAAAACTTGGTGAAACACTACCTCACGCCGGTGGAGCCGGACTGGATGGCCGGAATCGGCGTGAAGTTCACGCTTTTCAGTAACAGCGACCGCATGTCCGACATTGCGGCGGCAAGGCAGCTCGTCACCAAAGCTGAAGCCGCGCGCGCTGAGGCCGATAATGCCCTGATGACCGCGGTTGAAGTGGCGTTTCTGCAGACCACGCAGGCCCGTGAGGAATATGACCTCACGGCCTCGACCGTGGCGCTCGCCGCGGAAAACCTGAAATTGCGGCAGATAAGTTTTAACGAGGGGCTTTCCACGGCCCTGGACGTACGGGAAGCCCGCACGCAGTTAATCGGCGCGCAGATCGCGCAGCGTGCCGCCGCCTTTAAGTTTGTCGTTGCCTGGGTGCGGCTTCATGCCGCCAGCGGCGTGATGCCGGAATTCATGCAGACGCTCACGCGTGCGGACCTTGTGCCTGTTAAGTAAACGGATTAAAAATAAAAATGCAGTCAGCCAATCAGAAATTTTCCAAGCTTCCGGCCGTTATCGGGGGCGTTGTTCTTTTGGGCGCGGCCGCCTTTATCGGCTGGGGAATCTGGCAGGCGATGGCGCCGGTGGCGGTGCCTCTTCAGGGGATGATTGATGCCCGTACGGTTTCAGTGGCCGCAAAGGTCCCGGGGCGCCTTGCCAAGGTCCTTGTCAAAGAAGGAGACACGGTGACGGCGGGGATGCCCGTTGCGGAACTGGCGTTACCTGAAATCAATGCCCGTGTGGCGCAGGCCAAAGCCGTGGAGGCTGCGGCGCTTGCGAAGTCTGACCTTGCACAGGAGGGCGCGCGCACGCAGCAGATTGAAGCGGCGAAGGCTGACCTTCAGCGGGCGGCCGCAGCGGCGGCTCTTGCCAAAAACACCTTTGCCCGTATTGATGCGCTTTACAAGGAAGGCCTTGTGAGCGAACAGAAGTGGGATGAAGTCAGGACCCAGCTTTCGGGGGCCGATAAGGTCAGGAAAGCCGCGTTTGAAAAATTGTCTGCCTTAAAGGAAGGCGCCCGCACGCAGGAAAAGGCGGCCGCAAAGGCGCTTGCGGCGCAGGCTGCCGGGGGTGTGGCTGAAGCTGAGTCTTTGGCCGGTGAAGCTACGGTGCACGCCGTGACCGCGGGCGAAGTCACGCGCATCGTGATGCATGAAGGCGAAGTGGTTCCTGCGGGTTTTCCGTTGGTGCTTGTCACGGACCTCACCGACAGCTGGGCTGTTTTTAACGTCCGTGAAGATGAACTCCCCGGCATTGAAAAGGGAACGGTTTTAAACGCTTACCTGCCGGCCCTTAAAAAGACCGTCGCCTTTAAGGTCTACTGGATCAATCCCAGAGGCGAATACGCCGTGTGGCGCGCGACGCGACAGTCTTCCGGCTACGATATCCGCACTTTTGAAGTGCGGGCCCGCCCGGTTGAGCCCGTCGCAAACCTGAGGCCCGGCATGACGGTTGTGATTGAACGCAAGTAACCCGGGGGCACGATGCTCTGTTGGTTTAACCGTGTTGCGCGTGTGGCAGCCGCTGAAGTGCGGCAGGTTCTCGCGCACCGAGTGGAGTGGCTCACGGCCGTCGTTGTGCCGCTCATCTGGCTTGCGGTGTTAACGCTTGCGTTCGGGCCGGGGCTGATGACGCAGTTGCCCGTGGGGCTCGTTGACGCCGATAAGTCGGCTGCCTCGCGCGAAGTCGTTGAGGCCCTGTCCGCCATTCCCTCGGTGCAGTTCAAGTCCTTTGAGTCCACACTGGAAGCCGATAGGGCGCTGCGCGGCGCCAAAATCTACGCAGCGCTTACCATCCCTCCTGACTTTGAGCGGGAACGCCGCCGCGGGGTGGGTGCCCCTGTGGTGCTTGAAATCAACAAGACCTATTACGCGATCGGCACGATTCTGGAACTTGACGTCAAAACAGCGCTTGCCGCACAGAAGGTCGCCAATTTGGCCGTGCGCATGACGCAAAAAGGCGGAAACTTCACGGAAAACGCCAAAAATCTGCGCGTGACGATGCCCGAAGTCTATTTTCTCGGGAACACCGGTTTTAACTTCGTAGCCTACCTGCTCCCCACACTCATTCCGGGCGTGATGGCATTGGCTGCCCTTTTGGCGTTTGTCAGTACGCTCGTGCGTGAGTGGCGCACGGGGCGCGTGAGAGGACTTCTGAAAACCGCCGGGGGATCGGTGACCGCGGCGGTTGCGGGGAAACTTGCGCCGTGGCTTGCCTTCTGGCTTTTGATGTCCTGCATCTGGGTCGCGGGCTTTGCGGGCTGGGGCGGCTGGGGAACGGCCGGCCCCGTGATTCTCTGGTTTACGGCCGCGTGGCTTCTCATCCTTTCGATGGCCGCGCTTGCTGTTCTTGCGGTTGCCGTGTCGCCCACCTGGGTGATTGCGCTTTCCTGCTCGATCTGCCTCATTGCCCCGACCTTTCCCTTTACCGGGTTTTCGTTTCCGCTCGACTCAATGACGGCGGGCGCGCGCGTCTTCGGGATGCTTTTGCCTCTCACGCACTTTCTGGAAGCGCAGGGCCAGATTTGGGTGCTGGGGTCTCCGCTGGACGCCATAGCGAAAAAGGAACTATTAATGTGCCTTTTCCCTGCGGTCTTTTTCACCGCGGGCCTTTTGATTCTTTCGGTGCGGATGAAGTCCTGGAAGGCCAACGAACTCGCCGCACGTGATGTGCCGGCAGTAACGGCAAAGTACCGGGAGGAACTCACGGGGTTTTGGCGCACCTTTGCGCTTACCTTAAAAAAGATATTCATTTCCCGCGACACCATTGCGGTTTTCGGTGCGGCCGTTGCCTTTTACCTTCTCTTTTACGGCTGGCCCTACAGCACGCAGCAGATTGAAAACGTGCCGGTGGGGGTGGTGGACTTGGACAGAAGCCCGGCTTCAAGGTCGCTCATTTCTGAGCTTGACGCGGCAAGCACCTCCAAAATTGTGTTTGTGGTGCACGATGAAGCCGAAGGGCTTGACGCCTTTAAGCGCATGAAGGCCGATACCCTCATCACGATTCCGCACAATTACGCCGAGGAACTTGCGCGCGGCAGAAACGTCACCGTAAACGTTTTGGGTAACGGCGCGTACCCCGTTAAAACCCGTGCCGTGCAGGCAACGATTGCCCGCATTGTCGGGGACACGGAAGAGCGCATGAATCATGCCTCCTGGATGACGGCGGGGGTTTCTCCGGAACTTCTTGCGGCGGCGTCCCGCCAGGCACCCGACATCATTGTGAAGTACCGCTTCAACGAGATTTCCGGTTACGGCAACTACACCGTGCCGATGGTGGGGCCGCTCATTATTCAGGCGGTGCTGTTTTTCGGCGTGGGGCTGTCTTTCGGAGGGTGGCTCAATGAAAAGCCGCGCCAGCGCTTTATCCGTGATGCGGTCAGAAACCCTTTTTACGGGGCCGTGGCGGTGTTTCTTGCGTTTTGGTCGGTGGCGCTCGGGTGGTTTTTGTACATGCAGGGCTTTGACTTCTCGTTCGGGGAGTACGGGGCCATGCAAAATCCGTTTGCGGTGTTTTTGGTCGCCTTTTGCTTTACGGCGGCCGTGACCGCCTTTGCCATGGCAGCGGCCACGCTGACCGGAAACGGGTGGACGGCGCCCGCGGTGGTCATCATGTCGGCGCCGGTGTTCTTTATTTCGGGGGCCGTGTGGCCCCTGGAAAACCTCAACCCCCTCGTGCAGGGCTTTGCGCAGCTCATTCCCACGACGCCCGGGATTGTGGCTTCTGCCGCTGCCGCGCAGGACGGTGCGGCGACGGCGGATATTCTGCCCGCGTGCCTGCAACTGGTGCTTCTGACGGCGCTTTACCTCACATTTCTCTTTTGGCGGCTGTTTGCGGTGCGCCGCAATGCTTTGTAAATACAGTAATTTTTTAATTTACTCAATGCGCACGGGTAATTTGCTCAGTCGGCTGAGTAAATTTACTCAATCGTCTGAGTAAACGGCAGAAAGGATGTTTGAACGCGAAGAGTTGCTGTTTTAAGAAGCCGTCTGGCTGAGCCGCGCCGCCGCATCCAGATCGTTTCCGGTCCGCACGGTGTCGGTAAGACAACAGCCGTGCAGCAGGCAACCGAGGGACTTCAGGTGCCCGTGCTCTTTGCGTCTTGTCCGCAGGACGCGCGACGAACTTGCAGGCCCAGAAGTCGACAAACGCATTGCGCACCCAGGCGCCGTCGGTCACCTTGTAGAAAAGGCGCGCAAGACTCATGTCGACGCCCTCGGGCGGCACAAGCGCGATGACAGCGAAAAGAAGCAGCGCAAGCCACACGCAAAACTGAAGAAAGTCAGCAGGGCGCGCAATGCGGGGTAAAGAAAAAGAGAAGGCTTTCATGGTGAGTGAAAGTCTTCTCTTTGGTGCGTCAAAAACGCGTCAAAGTCGCGTTAAAGCCGCGTGAAATGCCGTAACAGAAGCAAAATCCGGAAAAACGCCTGAAGGCATTTTCCGGATTGTGAGAAAGGCTTAAATCAGTCCTTGTTCTTGCGGTTTCTGAAGAAGTTCGCTTTTTCGATGTCGTTGGTGCGCACCGTAAAGAGATCGTTCATGAGGCGTTCCACGAGCTCTTCGGTTTCGGCAAAAATCCGCAAGCTGAAGTTCTGCAGAAGATCATCGGCAGCCTTCTTGTCCGTGGCGGCAAGTTCCGTGTAAGCCGCTTCAAAAACCTGCATACGTGCGGCAATCTGGGTTTCATGATCGGCAAAGGCCTTTTTGACGATCGGCGCAAGCTTCGGGTAGTCCGTCATCGCAAGCGTCTGAAGCTTGCGGAACTTCCAGTAAAGCGACACCGAGTCGGCGTGATCGGTCCCCATGCCGAAGTGAAGCGGCACGGACTTGAGGCCCTGATAGAAGGGCATGAAGCAGGAGAGATCGGCCATACCGAAGGCGATGTAAATAACGCAGCCGATTTCCTTGGGCATGTTGGGTCGGACCTGCAGGATGTGCGCTTCATACGTTCTGAAAACGCTGATCGGACGCCAGGGTTCGTTGCCGTTTAAGCCGTTGGAATACGGATCGTGATCGGTGCCTTCGTAGTGGTTTCTGAGGCAGAACTTCAGATCATCCACCGTGATCTTCGCTTCGGGCTTGAGGTAAACCGCGAAGTTGCGGCCGTCGTCCACGGGCTGCTCGATCGAGGGGTTAAGGTGCTTCTGCATCACCCAGACGCGCGGATCGTTGTAGACACGGTCGCGGCTGTCGTCACGGGTGTAGGCCGCGGCAAAGTCAAAGTCGCCCTTTGCCGGATCGTAAAAGCCGTGTTCGGCGGCAAACTTCACGACGTTTTTGCTCGCCATCATCCCCGGGCATTCCGGAGAGTACTTCCTCAAACGGCCCTGGTTGCCGGTTGCCATGTACTTTTCCGGCGGGATGCGCCGTGCCGGTTTCAAGGTACCAGACGTCCTTATCATCGATAAAGCCCACACCAAAGCCTTCAGCGGCACCGATCTCTTCGATGATGCTCCCCAAAAGTGCGCAGGCTTCTTTCGCAGACGACGCGCGCGGCAGAATCACGTCCGGAATATCGTCTTCGCTGATGCCGGTTTCTTTGTTCCAGGGATCAACCAAAAGGGCGTCATCGCGGGCAAAGATGGATTCGGTGCCGGTGAGACCGACGCCTAATTCATTAAAGCCCACGGCGCCGTGCAGCTGCGTTTTCCAGTTTGCAACCGTCGTAAAGCGCAGGCTGTGCGCAGGCAGCGGATACGTGAAGTTGTTGAGCCCGTGGTGTGCGGCGCAGCTGTAGACGCTGCCTACGGGGTTATCGCAGGATTCGTGAATGATGAAGTGCTGGGCCTTCATGGCGGAGCTGTCCGCGCTGCGGGCAATCATGAAGGAGCCGTCGGCGGTGGCTTTCTCTCCGACAACAACAGAAGTACACATGGGTGAAATTTCCTCTGTTTAAAAGTGGATTTTGAGAATAGGCAAAAAGCCTTAGATCCGGGGCATTGTAGAGGAAAGGAAGTGTTAGGTGGATTTCGAAAAAGGCCTTGTGTCAGGAGAGGAAAGCGAGTGAAGGGATTCTTGGAAAAAGAAGCTGACGGTCGGAGCCGTCAGCTTCCTCAATGCGTTAAAGGGCGTGAATTACTCAGAGGCCGGTTTCGCGCGTTTTCTGCCGGCCTTTTTAAATTCTTCCCAATCGAGCGGATCCCCGTCATAACGAACCGACCCCAGGCGAGTGAAGTCATTGTCGCCGGCTTTTTTGCGAAGAAGCGGCTGCAAAAGCTTCAGGATTCTGTCGCCCGTAACTTTCAGTGAATGCTGCTCGGCATTTTTCCTGCAGCCCTCCTGCCACTTTTCCGTGTTGTCGTAAAGCTCATAGAGCGCATCGGCCCAGGGGCGACACTCTTCTTCGCTCGGCAGTACAAGCCAGTTTTCGTCTTTGCCCTGATTTGACTCAGGAACGGGAAGCGTAATGCCGCCCGTACCGACCGCTTCCGGAATGCCGCTGCTTTGCGAAGCAAGCACCGGAATACCGTTCATGGTGGCCTCCGTTGTCACGCGGCCCCAGCTCTCATACCAAAGGGAGGGCGCAACGAGCACCTTGGTGGTTGCGTAGATCTCGGAGACGTTAAACGTTGCATCGCGCAGCGCAATGTTTTTAAACGTCTGATTCTGAAAGGCCGAACCCACTTCGCCGCCCGGCTTTTTAAGTGCCCGCAGGGCATCGGCAAACTTCTTGCGGCTTTCCACCACCATAAAGGAGATGTCGGGCCGTTCTTTATTGGCCATGAGAATCAAGCGCGCAACAATCGCCACGCCCTTGGCAAAGGCCGGGTTAATGAATGTGACGGTCTGAGGATTGCGTGTTTTAGCGGTGACGAGATCCGCATTGATACAGATGCCGTACGGGTGAATGGTGAGTCCTTCGGTTTCTTTGTAGATTTTGGCTGTAGCTTCCGAGTCCGTGAGCACCATGTCGTGCAGCGGGAAGCGGTAATGATGATGGTTGCCGTTAAAGACGTGGTAGACGGTCGGGATACCGAAGGTGCGCGCTTCCATCCACAGGGACCGGCAAAGTGCATCACACCCGTAGCCCATCACGAGGTCGGGCTTAAAGGTTCTCAGCACCTCGGTGTACTTGTTGAGGAAGTTTGTTTCCTCTTCGTGCGTCATCTCGTTCCAGATGGTCGAATGAAAGCCCGTAAAGAACCAGTGCGTGATGGGATTTTCGGAATTGGCGGAACTGTCCTTGTTGATCAGCACGGCCTTACCTTCGTTTTGCTTGATCTGTTCGGCAAGGTTTGGGATGCGGGCGGCACCCGCGGGATCATCAAACACACCGCCGCAGAAGGTGGCGGTGTCAATCCCGCGGCGGGAGAACTCCTGCAGCAGCGAATAGATCTGCATGGAGGCGCCGTTACTGACGTCGAAAACGGTCTGCGGACAGGCAAAAAGAATGCGGTAAGGACGTTTTGTGGCCATGATGGACTAAAAAGAAAAACAAATAAAACGGGTACAGGACTTCAGGCTGCCAATGCAAAGGTTTTGGCGGCGGAGATGGTCACGGCAGCAGAGCCGGAGGAACCGACAGACGACACAAAGCCGGCGAAGCGTTGTGCTTCACCGGCTTTGGAAAGTGATGGGGTGAGAAGCAGTGCAGCGGGCAGAGTGTCCGCTGCGAAAGGCAGGAAGTTACTGTTCGGCTGACTTTTTACTGATGGTGCGTTTCCTGCGGGCAGGCTGCCTGAAGTTTTCCCAGTCGAGCGGATCCCCGTCGTAACGCACGGACCCCAGACGCGTAAAGTCGTTGTCTCCGGCCTGCTTTTTGAGAAGCGGCTTGAGAAGCTTGAGCAACCGGTCCCCCGTCTTTTTGAGCGAATTCTTCTCGGCGTTTTTGGCGCAGCCGCTGTGTCCCCCCCCCCTTGCGTCCACTTCTCGGTGTGGTCGTAAAGATCATAGAGGGCATCAGCCCACGGGCGGCACTCTTCTTCGGACGGAAGCACCAGCCAGTTTTCATCGGGCCCCTGGTTTGATGCGGGCTTTTCAAGCGTAATGCCGCCGGTGCCTACGGCTTCCGGCAGGCCGCCGCTCTTACTGGCAAGCACAGGGATGCCGTTCATCGTGGCTTCGGTTGCAACGCGCCCCCAGCTTTCATAGCAAAGGGACGGCGCAAGGAGCACCTTTGTTGTCGCATAGATTTCGGAGACGTTGTACGTGGCATCACGCAGCGCAATGTTCTTAAACGTCTGGTTCTGAAAGGCCGAACCCACTTCGCTGCCCGGCTTTTTAAGTGCCCGCAGGGCGTCGGCAAACTTCTTGCGGGTTTCAACGACCATGAAGGAGATGTCGGGGCGCTCTTTGTTGGCCATGAGAATGAGACGTGCAACAACCGCCACGCCCTTGGCAAAGGCGGGATTAATGAAGGTCACCGTCTGGGGATTGCGCTGTTTTGCAACCACGAGGTCGGGGTTGATGACGTTACCGAACGGATGCACCGTGAGGCCGTCTTCATCCTTATAAAGTTTGGCGGTGGCTTTGGAATCACACAGCACGATGTCGTGCAGCGGGAAGCGGTAGTGATGGTGGTTGCCGTTACAGATAATGTAGGCAGTCGGAATCCCGAAAGAGCGTGCTTCCATCCACATCGAGCGGCAGAGCGCATCACAGCCGTAGCCGATCACCAGATCGGGCTTGAAGGTGCGCAGCACCTCGGTGCCCGTGAAGAACCAGTGCGTGATGGGATTTTCGGAATTGGCGGAACTGTCCTTGTTGATGAGCACGGCCTTGCCCTGATTCTCCTTAATCTGCTCAGCCAGATTCGGAATGCGCGCGGCACCCGCAGGATCGTCAAACACACCGCCGCAGAAACTGGCGGCTTCGATGCCGCGGCGGGAAAACTCCTGCAGCATCGAGTAGACCTGCATGGAGGCGCCGTTACTCACATCGAAAACGGTCTGGGGGCAGGCAAAGAGAATACGTGACGGACGGGCTGTCATGGCGGTAAAAACAAAGAGTCGGGACAGAAACTGCTTATTTTAAAGGCGGGGCCGAAATTTTGAATTCTTTCGGCAAGGGCGCACTAGCAGCGCTTTGCCCGGGCTTTTCGGAGCCTTTTCCTTTTCTGCCGACTTCCTGCCTTTTTCTCTCACGAGCGGATCAATTGCAGAATCGGACAGTAGCTTTGTATGCCAATAAATACGGGCCCTGGTGGTTTGTAAACACAATGTTCTGCTGATTTTTCGTCAGAAAATGTGACTTGCCTGAATCTCTCCGACTGAAGACAATATGCAGCAAAAGAGTTTTTTTCGGAGCAGAGAAATGACGGAATGCGCTTCCCCGATCATCGATGAGATCAGGCGCCTTGTGATGCAGTACGCGGCAGACAAAACCGGTCCGCAGATCGAATCCCCGATTGACGGGCTCTTTTTCTCCGTGCGCTACGGCAGCACGGGAACGTGCACGTGTTCGGTGTATGAGCCGTCGGTTGCACTGATGCTGCAGGGCCGCAAGATGACGACGGCCGGCACGCGCGTTTATACCTACGGCCGCGGAGACCTCCTCATCACCTCCATGGACGTGCCTACGACCTATCAGGTTTTGGAAGCCTCGCCCGACAAGCCCTTTGTCGGGATCGGCATCAGGATCGACGCGGTGGTGATGACGGACCTCATCCGGCAGCTGCCGTTGGAGGACGATGCGGCTGACGACGCCTCCGTGCGCGCGATTACGCTTTGCCGCGCCGAAGCCGCGCTTGAAGAAGACTTTCTGCGTCTTGTGCAGATTCTGGATTCCCCGCGGGAATGCAAGTTCAGGGCGCCGCTTATTATCCGCGACATCTATTCCCTGCTTCTTTTGGGGGAACACGGGGAGAGCATCCGCAGAATCTTCACCAATAACTCGCGCTCAAGCCGCATTTCGCAGGCAGTGGGCTGGCTCAGAGACAACTACCGCGAGCCCTTAAGCGTGGAGGCGCTCGCAGACCGCGTGCACATGTCGGTGTCGTCCTTTCATCGGCATTTTAAGAGTGTGACAAGCGTCAGTCCCCTGCAGTTTCAAAAGCGCCTGCGCTTGAGCGAGGCCCAGCGGCTCATGCTCACCGAAGGCAAGGACGTTGCCACTGCGGCCTACGAAGTGGGCTACGCGAGTCCCACGCAGTTTTCCCGTGAATATAAGCACGCCTTTGGGGAAGCCCCGGGCAGAGACATTGAAGCGCGCCGCAGGCTTGTGGAGTGCCCCGTGTGCTGTCAGGCGCCGCAGGCGGCTTAAGCCTTCGTTTTTTCGCTGATGCGCTCTGCGATATAGGTAACGACAAGGAGCATTCGGTAGCGGGCCACGGCAGAAAGAGTGAGACCGATTGCGACAAGCACCATGTCGCTGGCGTACGAGGCGGCTTCAGGCTTGTCGGTGTAACCGAAGGTCATCGCGAGCATAAAAATCACGGCAAAGGCGGTGACCGCGAGCGCTCTGCGGAAGGCCGAGCGGCAGATAATCCCGGGCTCATCCGTGATGTTACCTTTGAGAAGCCCTCTGACGGCTGCGTCCACGGGCACGGCCCGCATCAGTTCTTTTTCGGAGAGAAAGACGCCCGCGGCGCGCATTCTTTCCTGCACTTCGCGGTATTTTCCTTCAAAGCGCAGCGCCCACTTGGGGTAAAAAAGGCGCAGACACTGAAACAGCAGGTAAAAAAGCGCCAGCGCAAAGCAGAAGGTGTTGATGAGCGTGTCGGTCTGATCGGTCATGGAAAAAGGAAAATGCGTTGCCGGGATTGCCCGCTATTGTGCCACCGCCGTCAGCGCGTACCGAAAAAAGACGGCCGGACGTACGCAAAACCGGCCGGCAGCCCGCTAAAATAGGTCTAACAGAGAAAATGGAGCACCTGTGGGCGGCAGACCTTGAATTTAAGGCGCCGTGCCCTCACGTATGGGTGCGGATTTATTTTAGGAGCTCAGTCAGTTATGGCAGTCGACGTTATTGAAACCAATCTTGACGGTACCGGCCTTTCGATCGGTGTCGTTGTGTCCCGCTTTAATGAATATGCGGGCAAAGAGCTCTATGCCGCCTGTCTGGCTGAATTAAAGCGCCTGGGCGTCATGGAAGAAGACATCACCTACGTGACGGTGCCCGGGGCGCTCGAGATCCCGTTTGCGCTCTCGCGCCTTGCCGACACCGGTGACTACGATGCGCTGATTGCTCTCGGAGCCGTGATCCGTGGTGAAACGTATCACTTTGAAATCGTCTCTGACCGTTCTTCCGAAGGCATTGAACGCGTGAGCTACGACTTTGACATCCCCGTTGCCAACGGTGTTCTCACCTGCGAAAACGACGAGCAGTGCAAGGCCCGTACCGCGATGAAGGGTAAGGACTGCGCGCAGTGCGCCGTGGAAATGGCGCGGCTTGCGGAAAAGTTCCCGAGCGACTTCGCCGACTACGATGAAGATGACGACAATGATCGATAAACAGCATCTGCCGCTTGCCGGTCAGCGCCGCAAGGCCCGTGAGTTCGCCCTTCTCGGGGTGTATGAGTCCCTGATCAATAAGGATGCGGACTTTGCGGAAATCGATGCGGGGCTCCTTTCTGTGATCACCGACGCCGATGGCCCGATTGCGGGCTGTGACCTCACGCCCGAAGACTTTGATCACTGTGATCAGGCTTTCTGCCGCGAGATTCTGGCGGGCGTGATCGACAACCGTGCCAAGCTCGAAGAAGTGCTCTCACACCACGTTGACCGTGAGCTCACAAGGCTCTCCATGATCGAGCGTGCGTGCCTGACGATCGGGACGTGGGAACTCATGAACTGCCCGGAGACGCCCTACCGCGTGGTGATTAACGAAGCGGTGGAACTCTGCAAGCAGTTTGGGTCCGATAAGGGCTATAAGCTCGTGAACGGTGTTCTTGATAAGGTTGCCGGCGAAGTGCGTCCGCACGAGGCGGCAGCAAAGAAGTAAGCAATGCAAAACGGACGGATGCGGATTGTGCTCAGCAAAGCGCACCCGCAGACCGTCCGAAAGGCAATATTCGAAAGAGCGTGTTTCGGCTTCAAGATTCGGCCGGATCGCGCTCTTTTGCTTTGGTGCGTGCGCCAAGGCAAAAGTTAAAGGTGAAGAAAATGGCTCAAAACGGTGAATTTTCCATTATTGCGCAGTACTTCACGCACAACACGTTCGGTGCCTGGAAAAGTAAGGGCGTGGGAGACGACTGCGCCATCATCGATATGCCGGCAGGGCGTATCGCGGTCACGGCCGACATGATGGCGGTGGGCACGCACTTTTTGCCCGACACGCGCCCGGAAGACATCGGCTATAAGGCTCTCGCCGTCAATCTCTCGGACCTTGCGGCAGCGGGAGCTCAGCCGCGGGCCTTTTTCCTTTCGATTGCGTTGCCTGACCGTGACGACGCGTGGCTTGCGGGCTTTACGGCGGGG
>OMFN01000993.1_pt1 | contig 12463 bp, 8 predicted proteins | sample 1645641 | NCBI WGS metagenome assembly OMFN01 (sample SAMEA103958126, study PRJEB25191) | human gut metagenome
CAAGGTTAGTTGGAATGTTTTTGGTATAATGTTTATAAACATAAATCAAGAAAGAATAAATAAATTTAATAGAGGCTGCCCAAAAAGAAAGAAATTCTTGCAATCACTCTTCTACAGATACTTGCAGAGGGGATAAGATTTACTTTTAGACCTTTTGGATAGCCCCTATTAATATTTTATATAAAATTCATAATTTTAAATTTTTATCCCTTTCGATCGGTTTTCATCCTTAAACTGAAAACCCGGACGCCCGATAATGATATGATTGGCAATGAAATTGCCAGACGGACTTCGTTTATCCATCGGGCTGCGAATCTGCGGGACATCATCGGTTTGTTGTGGCGATATGCTCCGTACACCTTCCGCATCTGGCTTGATCTCCTGCCCGTTCTTTTCTTTTTCGGTGACTTCCTGCGCGGGCGGCGCAAGCTCCAACTGTATCTTGCGGTCAAGCGCGGCAAGTTCGGACTTCAACTGTTTCAGTTCGTCCTCTTTCTTCCACACCTTGCCCGCTATCTCCTGCAACTGCGGAACCTCCTTTTCCAGCACCTCGTTCTTCGCCTTATACTGGTCGATGATGGACGGAATCCTCTCCAATGCATTCAGGAAATTACGTGCGGCGGCTACCGGGTCAGCCATCGCCAGATGCCCGTTGTTATAGGTGTATTTGTAATTCCCTTCCACCACGAAGCGATTGTCGGTAAATTCCAGCCCCTCTTTGAGTATCCTCTCGCTGACCACCATTATCGGGAAACCGTAAATCTCCCCGACAGGCTTGTACAAACCGCCCGTCGTGGCGTTCTTGGCTATCTCCTGCAAACGCTTTCCAATAACTTTTTCGTCGGTTGAATCCACGCCGTCCACCTTGACAATATTAAGGCGACTACCTTCCTTATCAGTCTGCACAACGGAAAGAAAACGGTTCCAGTCCTCCGTCATGGCTTCGATGACAGCCGTGTTGTTGCGCAGTTCCCCCGTCTTGGCTTCCAGCTTGAACTCCGAATCGCGCTTGCCCTTGTTGAACGACTTGCGTTCCCCTTCAAGCGATGCGATACGCTTCTCCAGTTTCGCCTTGTCCAAAAGGTCGGTATTGCCGGAGAGCAACGCCATGTACTCCGAGAAGTTCATGCCCGATTTCTCGTCCATAGCCCCCTCATCGATGGTACGTGCGCCCATCGCCCCGCTTTTGAGCTGCGAGATGAACGTCTGCTTGCAGTGCAGCAGGTTGAACTTGTAGCTGTCCAACGACTTTTCCACCGCGTAGATGATGACATCCACATTGTTCCCGGCAAAACGCTTGGCAATCTCGTTGCCCGCCCTAACTCCGCGTCCGTCACGCTGTTGCAGGTCGGATGGACGCCACGGCGTATCCAAATGATGGATTGCGACACACCGTTTCTGCGCGTTCACACCCGTTCCGAGCATGGAAGTGGAACCGAACAGCACGCGCACCGTTCCGGCGTTCATGGCGTCTATCACCCCCTTGCGTGCCTTGTCGGTCTTGCACTCCTGAATGAAGCGCACCTCGCTTGCCGGGATGCCGTAGTCCTCCGTCAGCTTCCGCTTTATCTCGCTGTACACGTTCCATCCGTCGCCCGGCTGGTATGTTCCCAGATCCGAGAACACGAACTGCGTGCCTTTCTGCGCGTCGTATTTGTGGTAATACTCCGCAATCGTCTTGGCGCAGTGGGAAGCCTTGTTGTCGGGGTGGTCCTCATAATGCGGGTCTATCATGCGCATGTCGAGAGCCATCTTCCGCGCGTAATCGGTGGCGATAAGCATCTTCGCCTTCTCCTCCGTTTCCGACAGGGGCGGTCTGCCCAGCAGCGTGGCGTCACCCGTCTTGGCGAACTGCATCAGCTGTTTGATGAAATACTCTTGGTCGGGCGTGGGAGGTATGTGATGCAGTATCTCGTTCTTACGCGGACGATCCACACCCACGTCCTCCGCCGTGCGGTAATCGGTAATCTCGTTGTAGAAGGCGGCAAGCTCCGGCACTTTGATGAAATATCGGAAACGCTCCTTCTGAACCACATTGTTCGTCACGTTGAACTCGAAGTCGGTTGTCTTTTTGGCGAAAATTGCCGCCCATGCGTCGAAGCATCGGATATCCTGCCTTTCCAATTCCTTCGGACGCAGATACTTGAAGAGCAGGTACAATTCCGTCAGACTGTTGGAAATGGTTGTGCCGGACAGGAACGTAGCCCCCAAGTCCTTGTCCGTGCGCTCCTGTATAGTTCGTATGGCAAAAAGCATATTCAGGGCTTTCTGGCTTCCTTCCGAGTTTCCCAACCCCGCCACACGGTCATGCCGGGTGTTGAAAGTCAAGTTCTTGAATTGGTGGCTCTCGTCAATGAAGATGTGGTCGATGCCCATCTGCTTGAAGTCCACTACGTCATCCGTGCGGGATTTGATGGCGTGTTCCACTTTCTCCAACTTCGCCACAAGGTTGTGCTTGCGTTTCTCCAATCCTTTCAGCATCGCCCGCGACACGTTCTTGCCCTGCTGCCGCAGCACTTCAAGGTTTTCCTCCACCGTGTCAAGCTCCGCTTGCAGGATGCGCTGTTGCAACTCCGGCGACTGTGGTATCTTGCCGAACTGGTCGTGCGACATGATGACGCAATCGTAGTCGTTGTTCTTGATGTTGTTGAAAAAACGCACGCGGTTGGCAGTCGAGAAATCCTTTTCCGAAGCGTAGAGAATCCTCGCATTAGGATATGCCGCCTGATAAGTGGCTACTATCTCCGCCACGTTCGCCTTCAAGCCGATAATCATCGGCTTGTGCGCCAAGTTCAGACGCTTCATTTCATGCGCTGCAATACACATTATCAGTGTTTTACCTGTTCCAACTTCGTGGTCACAGATCCCGCCTCCGTTCTGTTTTATCATCCAGACGCAATCCTTCTGCGACGGATAAACGCTTTGAATACCCCGGCTTGCCAATCCTTTCAGATTGAGGTCGGGAAACGTCTGGTGCGAACCGTCATACTTCGGTCGCACGAAACAGTTGAACTTGCGGTTGTACATTGTCGTCAGCCGTTCCTTGAACTGCGGCGACTGCTCTTCCAGCCATTCCGAGAACCCGTTACGGATTTCGTCAATCTTGGCGTTGGCGAGCTGTATGCCCTCGCTGTCGCGCACCTTGATGTCATTGCCATGCTCATCCTTGCCGATGGACTTCATCATGTCGGGGCAGGTGTTGTGCAGGGCGTGTTTCAACAGGTGCATACCGTCATAGTTCCGGTAATAGCCCTTCACTAAAAACTCGTCCGTGATTTTCATGGTGCGGTAGCCGCACGCCACCGAATACTCGTCCATGCTTGCGGAGTAGGCGATTTTCACGTCCGTGTCGAAAAGATGGCTCATGTAGGCGGCGTACACGCCCGTCGGAATCCAGCGTTCCCCGAAATTGAAGTCGAGGTCCTCGAAGGCGATGCGCGGCGGCTCGGCTTCTTTCAGAGCCAACAACGCCTGCTTCACTTCCGGCATACGCCCGTTTTCTGGGTTGTCACCCATCCATGCCTTGATGCGCTCCGCCTTCTCTATCACGTTCCCGGCGATGAACCTGTCCTTTATCTCGTAACCGGTTACGAGCGGGTTGTAGAAGATGCGTCCTTTGAGGGCGTCAAGCAATCCCTCTTCCGTGCTGTCGGTTATCTCCCGCATATAGTCGAGATTGACCGTGCCGAACTTGTTGAGCGATGCGGAGAGTGCCTCTTCGGGAGAGCTTACGTTGGCATGGCTCTCCACCGAGAAGGAAACGGGACGCTCGAAGATGTCCGCCTTGACGAACCTGCCGTCTTCCGCACGTTCCAACGAAAGGATGTCGCGCCCGGCGGCATCCATCATCAACAGTTTCACGTTCTGCTTGGCATTGAGGTTGCCGTAGCGCATGACAAACTCATCGTAGCAGGTGTTCAACGCTATGCGTTGTGCAGACCCTTCATCGTGATACTCCGCCTCGTAGCGGTAAAGCCGCTCGTATGAATCACGGAGTGACACATACAACATCGCTTTCTCCTTCTGGTAGCCAGTCAGGTCAAGCGGTTGGAATGTCGCGCCGTAAGGCGTGAGGTCTTTCAAATAACCGAGATTGCGTGAAGCATCCAGTACCATAGAGCCGTCACGATAGTGCGGCTCCAGCATGCCGTTGAACGGACGGGGAGAAAGGTCGAGAGGTTCCTCCTCCGGTTTTTCCGCTTCCATTTCGGGGAAAAGGGAGGTTGCAGCCGTTTCCGTTGCGTGAGCGGCAGGAGTGGCGGCAACTTCCGGCTGCGTTTCGGGTTGCCGTGTTTCCTGCTCCGGTGCGGCTTTCACGTCCGGGACATGCTGCCGTTTCTCCTGATGCTGTGCCGCCAGCCTGCGAAGCTCCTTGCGTCGCTCCGGCGTGAGGTCCATCATCATTTCATAGAAGCCGTTGATGGGCGGGTTGGTATCCCAATCCAAAGTGGCGTAAATATCATCCGGATCGGCTTTGGCTGCGACACTCACCGGCTTTGTTTCTTGGCTGTCCCTGTTCTCCGTCGGTGGTGCGGCAGACGGCTGTGGCGGTGCGGTCGTAACCTTCGGCGTAACCTGCGCCTGCGGTTTGGGAGGCATACGTCTTGCCGGGCTTTCCTTTTTCGCCGTCTTTTTCTTCTTGGAGGGTGCTTCCTGCTTGCGTACCTCCTCGGTCATGCCCCAGAGGTCGAGCAGGGAGAGCTGCACGCCCTCCGAATAATCGGGACGGTGCGGCTCTATCTCCGGCTTTTCTTCCTCCGGCTGCGGTGTTACCGCTTCGGGCTTGGCTGCCATTTCATTACGTGGCTGTATCTCAGGAGTGACAACTGGTATGGAAATGGTTTCCGTAACCGTGCTTTTCCCCTGTGCCGGATGCAGGCTGTACATTTCATACAGTTCTTTGTCAAACTGATGCAACTCGATTTTCAGATGTTCCCGCAAGTCCTCCGCCATTTGCCCGATGCCGCCCCGGTGCAGGAGTTGATAGGCAGGTTTCCCGTAAGGGTCTGTGCCTCTGATTAAATCCGTATTGGAAAGAGAGCTGATGCTCCATACATACCCGTTCACCGAAGTGCCGATGGGCGTCTGTTCGGTCTGCATGAAAAGTTTCTCGTTGTAGTACAGTTCCCCGTTCTTTCCGCTGTTCTTTTGCAGGATAATCAGGTCGCTGCCCACCTCCGTACCCGCGTTGTCCGTGAAGAGATTGTTCGGCAGGCGTGCGACACCCACCAGATTGGCATTACGCATCATATACTCGCGTATGGGTGCGTTGGACGGTGCGTCCAGCACCCCCTGCGAGGTGATGAACGCCACGATGCCGCCCTCACGCACAGCGTCAAGGCTTTTCAGGAAGAAGTAGTTGTGTATTGCCTTCGGTGCGGAACGCCTTGCCGGGTCTTGGCTTCCTGTAAACTCCGGGTCGAACACAGCCACGTCGCCGAACGGGATGTTCGAGATGGCAAGGTCGAAATAATCCGTGAAGGGCTTCTCTATCTTCTCGAATCCCTGCACCCTTACCTTTTGGTCGGGATGCAGGTGTCCCAATATCTTGCCCGTCATCAGGTCTTTCTCGAAAGCCATGATGTCCGCGTCCGGCTTGTTTTCCAGCACGGCATCCACGAATGCGCCCACGCCCGCCGACGGCTCCAACACACGGTCGGGACGTATGCCGTGTTCATGCGAGCCTCCGCAATCGTGCCGGTTATCTCCGGCGGTGTGTAGAATGCGGTCAGCACGGACTGCTTCATGGCATCCGCGTACCGCTTGTACTCCGTATCGTCCTTGCTGTTTTCACGCACCAGCCTGTGCAGTTCCACCGTAGGGGCAAACAGTTCGAGGTCCGATTTCGCCCAATGCACGGCATCCGTCAGTTCCTTTGCCGGGTTCAGTATGCACTTCAACCCGCCGAAACCGCAATACTTCCGAAGTATGGCTTGTTCCTCGGCGGTTGCCGTCCTCCGTTCCCTGTCAAGGATGAATGCCGTCCGTATCGCCTCGATGTTGTCCCGCAGCCGTTGTTTGCGGTTAAACGCCATATTCCCCGATATAAAGGACGACGGCTCCCGTCAGCTCCGTGTAGAGCAGGTCGTATTCGGGCGACAGGGCGAAGTTGTCGTCCGAAAGATCATAGGCGGAGAATACGTTGCCGACAGGCGGCAGCAGCTTTCGGATGAAGGCTTCGCGTTTCTTTTCCGGCACTTCGTCGGCAAACTCGTTTTCCACGACTTCGCGGAGGATGGCGTACTTGGAATAGCGAAGACCACGCAGGAGCGTGTCCATCGCCAACTCCTGCGCCCCCTCGGACGGATAGCCTTCGAGCCGCGCACGCTCATACGTTTCGGCGGCACGGTCGGCACGTTCCCGGATGAAGGCATCGTCGGAAGCCTGTTCAAACCTGTTCGTGCGGAGATAGTCCAGCAGGTACAGACCGTAATAGGAAAAGTCGGTCTGACCCTCGTTTTTCTTCTTGTTGTTCATTACTTTGGATTTAGCGGATTGATAATTAACGGGATAATCGGTTGGAAAAAGGAAGAAAAAGGCACTCGGTATCCCTCCGAGTGCCACCACTAAATCCAAAGTATGAGTGTAATCCGGTATCGAAGAACAATTCATTACTCTGAACAAGTGGCAAAGTTAATACTATTTCTTCCGTCCTGAAAATTTCCTGCTCGTTTTCCTTTCGGGGAACACGAAAGTCGTGTTATAGTCCCCGTCAAAGGCGACTATGGCGTCGAAGCTCTTGCCCTGCTTGCTCTTGAAGCCTTTGAGCGGCTTCGTATGCCCATCGGTGAGCAGCTCTTTGATCTCGTCATCGGAAAGGGTGCGGTTCGCCTTCAGGCGGAACACGGGTAGCCCGCAGTCCGCGTTGTCGCAGCGGACGACCTTGCCGTAGAACTGCATACTGCCCGTTCCGCACTTGGGACACTTGCAGCCGGAATCCCTGCGGGCGAACAGCTTGTCGCACGAGAGCAGTTCGGAGGTAATCTCCTTTGTGTACGCCTCTATCTCCTTGCAGAAGGTGTCGGCGGGCAGCTCCCCGCGCTCGATGCGTGCCAGATTCTTCTCCCATTCGCCCGTCATGGCGACGTCGGCGATGCGCATCGTCTTCACGACAGAGTAAAGGGCAAGCCCTTTTTCTGTCGGCACAAGCGATTTCTTGCAGCGTTCCATGTAGCCGCGCTTGAAGAGCGTTTCGATGATGGCGGCACGGGTGGCGGGCGTGCCGATGCCGCAGTCCTTCAAAGCCTGACGGAGTGCGTCGTCCTCTATGTCCTTGCCCGCCGTTTCCATAGCCGAGAGCAAGGTTGCTTCGGTATGCAACGGCTTGGGTTTGGTCTTTCCCTCCGTGATGGAACAGCCTTTCAACGTCAGCGTGTCGCCTTCCCGCCAGCCGGGGATGGCGGTTTCTTCCTTGTCCTCCTCACCATATACGGCACGCCATCCGGCTTGCCTGATGACGCTGCCTTTCACCGTGAACTCCACTCCGGCACACTCCGCCGTGACGGTAGCGGTGTCCTTGACGCATTTCTCGGAGAACGCCTCGATCATGCGCCCGGCAACCATCTGATAGACGGTGTTGTCTTCTTTGGAGAGGAACAGCGGTTTCTCTCCCGTGACGAGCAGGGCGTGGTGGTCCGTCACCTTGCTACCGTCCACGCTTCTGCGTGTCGGGACGGCTTTCGGCTGCACCTTGCCTTTCCATTCGGGCAAAGCCCCGATGAAGGCGAGCAGCTTGGGGATTTCGGCGAACACGTCTTCGGGGATGTAGCGGCTTCCGGTTCTCGGATAGGTGATGAGCTTCTTCTCGTAGAGCTTCTGCGCGATTTCAAGCGTCTGTTCCGCCGTGAAGCCGTGCTTGGTGTTGGCTTCCTTCTGGAGCGTGGTCAGGTCGTACAGGAGCGGTGTTTCCTCCGTCTTCTCCTTGCGTTCGGCTTTCGTGACGGTGGCTGTGCCTGCCGACTTCACCTTATTATACAGTTCCGTCGCGGGCTCTTTCTCTTTCCATTTTTCGGAAGAGGAAAACTTCACAGTTCCTTCGTCGCAGCCGTCCGTTGCGATATGGAGCTGCCAGAAGGCTTCGGGCGTGAAGCGGCGGTTCTCCCAGTAGCGTGCGCACACCATCGCCAATGTAGGTGTCTGCACCCGCCCGACGGAGTAAGTGCCGTGTCCGGCGGCGATGGAGAGTGCCTGCGTGCCGTTGATGCCCACGAGCCAGTCCGATTCGCTCCGCGCTTTGGCGGCAAGATAGAGGTCGTCGTATTTGCCGCCCGCTTCAAGGTTGCGCAGTCCCTCGCGGATAGCCTTGTCGGTAAGCGAGCTTATCCAGAGGCGGACGAACGGGGTGGCGCATCCGGTGTAATGGTAGAGGTAGCGGAAAATAAGCTCACCCTCGCGTCCGGCATCGGTCGCCACGATGATCTGTTCACTTTCCTTGAATAGCCGGGTGACGGTCTTGATCTGCGTCACCACGCCGCTGTCGGGCTTGTAGCCCTTCTCCGTCTTTACCTGACGGGGGACGAGCGTGAAGGTGTCGGGGATGACGGGCAGGTTGTCACGGACGAAGCCGCGTATGCCGTAGCCGTCGGGCATGGCAAGCTGTACGAGATGTCCGAACGCCCAAGTCACGGCGTAGCCGCCTCCCTCGAAATATCCTTCCTCTCTCTTTGTCGCGCCCACGATACGGGCGATCTCACGTGCCACAGACGGCTTTTCTGCAATGATTGTCTTCATATTCTTCTGTCGTTTTGAATTTTACAAATGTTACTTCGGATTTAGTGGCGGACACCGGATTACATCTTCATGCCCTTATTGTTTCTTTTTTGCGGCTTCTCCTGCTGCTGTTGCTGCGCGGTGTCCTTCGGGGCGGTCTGTCCCTTCCGCAACGGCTCCTTCAGGTTCTTGGTAGCCTCGTTGGTCTTGCCCTCGCTGTTCACCGCCACCTGCGTGCGGCTCTCGTTGGAAGGCGCGACCTTCTGCGCGTTGTCGGGGTTGGTGTCGTAGCGGTACGGGCGTCCCTTCTCCGGGTTGAACTTGATGTACATCGTGGCGTGGAAGCCCTGCTTGTCGGTCACGTTCTCCAGTTTCACGGCTTTGCCCGCCACGTAGTCGGCTTTCTGCTGCTCGGTGAAGTCCACGCCGCTCCATTTGCTGATGGGGCGGATGCTGCCGTCGGCGTTCGTCCACGTGTTGCGGCGTTGCTCCTTGTTCGTGTTGGCTGTGTTTTCCGTACCTTGCGCCTGTTTCTCCTTATTTTCCTGTGTCTGGACGGCACGGGGCGACCTGCCGGTTCCCGGCACGAACTCCACGCCGCGCTGCTCCACGTTCACTTGCAGGGTGGTGACGAACTTCCTGCCGTCCTTGCGTTCGATGAGTTTGTCACGCACGGGCAGACCGGCACGCAGCATGTCCTGCTCCTGCTTGGTGATTTCCGTCTTGCCGATGCGTTCCGGTATGCGCACCTTGCTGGCCGAGACATCCGTGATTTCGTTCGTCTTGCGGTCGATGCTGACGAACGAGGGGATGATCTCGCCCGTTTCCCTGTCCACGAGGTCCACGACCCTGCCGAGGTTGCCCGTTTCGCGCAGGTTCTTCCGGTCATCGTCGGAGAACTTGTGTTCCTTGTAGTCGTCGAGCTTCTGCTCCTTGCGGATGAAGTGCGGCACAAGGCTGACGTTGCCCTCGCCGTCCTTCTTGAAGGAGAGGCGGGCGTCCAGTTCGAAAGCCTCTCCGCCGAAATTGGGCGACACCCTCACCAAGTCGGACTTGCCGTAGTTGAGCATCCTGTTAAGGTCGCCCGACTTTTCAAGGTCGTCGCGCTTCACGCCCCATTTCTCCTCCAACTTCTGCCAGTTGATCTTGCTCTCGTCGATGGGCTGGTAGCCCCGGTTGCCCTGCGTCTGCTGAGGACTTTCCTGATTCTGTTCGTTTTTCTGTTCCATTTCTTCCTGTTTTTTAGGTTCGTCATCTTGTTTCTGTTCCGGTTGTTCCTGTTTTTCGGCGGACTGCTCCTCCTGTACTTTCTTTTCGTAGCCGGAGGTGTCCACCTTGTGGGGCGCAAGCATCTCCTTGTTGCCGTCGGGATCTTTCAGCAAGTCCTTGATAACCTCCAGCAGTTTGTCGGCTTGGTCCGCCGCGACACGGTAGAAACCGAAGCGGCTGGGTTCCCTGCACTGCCGGAAGAAGTTCCTGAAGAAGTTGTCCAGCACGTCGCCGTGCCGGTCGAATTGCAGGAAACTCTGCGCGTTCTCCGCTTTCGCGGGGATACGCTTGGGGGAGCCGTCGGCGTTCAGCCCGGCTACCACGCTGATTTCGCCCGTCTTCTCGTCACGGACAACCAGCACGTCCTTTTCGTCTTTTTTCTTTGCCATCTGAAAAATGTTTTAATGGTTATTTTTGAAAGAAATTATGGATACGAGCCTTGTAGAAGGCTATGTCTTCCTTGCGGAAATCCTTTACATGTTCGGAGAGGAACGTCAGCACGTCCGCCTCGCTGTAATAGGTCTTTTTGCCGAGCGTCTTGTAGGGCAGCGCGCCGATGCTGCGGTAGCGTTGCAGGGTGCGCTTGCTGATCTGGAGCAGTATGCACAGGTCTTGGTTGTCGAAAAGCCTGATCCCGTCCATCGGGTTCGGGGCTTTGCCGGACGGCTGCATGGAGAGCAGCATCTCGTCCTGACGGTCGAGCCGTTCCATCACCTTCTGCATCCAGTTCTCGAAATTGTTGCGGGTAAGCAGTTCCATGTCTTACGTCCTCCTTCCTTTGGGTCTGCCGCCCGTGCGCAGCGTGTGGTTGCGTTTCAACTGTTCCGGTGTCGCGGCTTCGCCCGTAACGGTGCTGTCTTCGAGCAGGCGGTCGATTTCCGACTGCCGGTAGCGGCACTTGCCGCGCAGCACGACATAGGCGATGCGCTGTTCGCTGCGCATGCGCTGGAGGGTGCGGCAACTCACGTTCAGCAGGTGCGCCGCCTCGCGGGTGGTGAGCAACCTGTCGGGAGCTTCTTCCTTCCTACCGCCGGAAACGGCACGCACGTGTGCCGCTATCTCGGCTATCTGTTCCGTCAATGCGGTGAAGGCGGAACTTTCCATCGTTATCACTTTCATATTCAGTTCTTTCTTTTGGTTTATTTGCATGAACATAGGCTGCGCCTCGGCATACCGTTCAAGCGGGCTTGACGTTCTGCGCTCGGCTTGCGCTATGTTTCTGCGACAAAATTCGGCAATAAACCAAATGGGCTTTAACAGCTCACTACGTGGCTCACGTAAGATTTTTACGGATAATGGCTCCGTAACCCGGACAGACGGCGCAACAAGCTGCCTTTTAGCGGGAAACGGTACGTGTTCAAGGCGGCTTCGTTACCTTTGCGGCAAACTCTGAAATGTTTTGCTTATGGAAATAGTATCTATCGAGAAAAAGACCTTCGAGATGATGGTGGCGTCCTTCAACGCCCTCGCGGAGAAGGTAGCCGCCCTGAGGCGCAGGAGCGACGGCGGGCGGATGGAAAGGTGGCTCACGGGCGAGGAGGTCTGCGGGCAGTTGAGGATCAGCCCGCGCACGTTGCAGACTTTGCGTGACAGGCGGCTTATCGGCTACTCGCAGATAAACCGCAGGTTCTATTACAAGCCGGAGGAGGTCAAAAGGCTCATTCCGCTTGTCGGCACGCTCTATCCCGGCGGAAAATGATTTGATTTTTATTATTCACAACCCACTGAATCCGAAGTTATGATGAACGAGAACAATGAAGTGTTTACGATGGAGGACGAGCCGCTTGCCACCGTCGTGCAGAACATGCGCAAAGGCTCGAAATGGCTCTCCGCCTTTCTGGAAAGTTACCGCCCGCCGTTGGACGGGGAGCGTTACCTGACGGACAGGGAGGTGGCGGAACTGCTCCGTGTCAGCCGCCGCACCTTGCAGGAGTACCGCAACAACAGGGTGCTGCCCTTTATACTTTTGGGAGGGAAGGTGCTTTACCCCGAATCGGGGTTGCGTGAACTATTGGAGGCGAACTACCGCAAGCCGATGGAATAAGGCGGCTGCATGAAAAAAGGAAACGGGCAACTCCATACGGGCTGTCCGTTTCCTTTTTCTTTTTTCTTTTTATGCGTGTTTAGCAATACCCGGCTTTTCCGTTCTGTATGAACATCACGTATGCCTGCCGCTTTTCCTTCGAGAGTGCCTTGCCCACCAGCCACGTGCGGAACACGTGTGCATGGTAGGTGTTCAGCCGGAAGGCGATGGGGATGATGATTTCCAGCGAATACACGTCGGCTGAAAGCCCGTTTTCAAGCCGCATGTAGCGACACACCTCGTAGTCGTTCAGCACGTCCGGCTTGCGGACGGCTCTGATGGCGGCGTTCACTGCCGGGACGCCCGTGTGGAACAGTCCGGCGATTTCTGTGGAGGTCATCCATATCTCGTTACCGGTTACGCTGACCGCCTTGTCCTCTATGATGATTATGTCACGTTTCA
>OMFN01000999.1_pt1 | contig 12385 bp, 10 predicted proteins | sample 1645641 | NCBI WGS metagenome assembly OMFN01 (sample SAMEA103958126, study PRJEB25191) | human gut metagenome
AGCCAAGATTCTTTATTCACAATAGAAGAAGTACCACCAAATTTGACGAAGAACCTTGAAAAATAAAAAAACATCTGCCACCTGCAACAAAATCGAAATAACAAACTGACTGATAAACAATTATAGCGTTGCAGATACCGTTGCAGATACGTTGCAGATAAAAGTATCTGCAACACAGCGGTAAGAAGAAATATTGCACACCAAGCATCAAAGTTTATTTTCCTATCATTGAAGCGCTCGTTTCCTGCGTCAGAACTCCGGTTCCCAGGCGGGAAACTACAGTTTCCGCGCATGGAAACGAGAGTTTCCAGCCAGAGATACTAGCGTTTCCCGCTAGAGACACTGGAGTTTCCATATAGAGAAACGACAGCGAAACCGTAGCTAAGATTTTCAGAGAAGGAGATATACAAGACTAACCCCAGTTATAATCCTCCACGTAACCGTCGAAATACTCATCCAGACTAACGCCAAGTTCCTTGGCTACGGCAATAATCCGCCGTTGTTCGACCGGACTAAGGTTCATGTCTCCCCTACGTTTCAAATAATAGTTCTTTCTACCCATATATTCAATCATACGATAGCGAAAGGTATCTGCCACACGAACCGTAAGAGCACTAATCGTACGCATAAAGCCGCGTGCATAACGCACTTTCTCATTGGAACGGTAATAATCACAAGCACTTTTCATCGCTTTCAGCCGGTTGGGATTCATTATTGACAGGAAAGCCCGCTCCGCCGGAGCATACTCTAAGGCGATATGCCGCAGACAAGTCGTGGCACGCGGACATTCTTCGGCTGCACACAAGCCGAAAGTATAAGGAACGATTGAATAATCGAATGGTTCTTTCATTGCTGTTTATCGGTTTTATTGTTATTAAATTCTACAAATGTACGGATAAAAAGGATAAACAGATAAAATATCCATGTTTATTTGCAAGAACGGGCAAATATGACTAACTTAGCAGAATATTATTAACAAAACAAAAGATGAAAATTACTCAATTAAGAGACAAGGACAAAACTACTGCGCTGACTACAATGGATATGGAAACGTGGATAGGAAAAACACGGACAGAAACAAAGACACAGCCTGTGTCCGCCTTCAGAGAAGTGTTGCGATATTCCCTGCCCGACTCACGCTGCTACGAAGCAGACAAGCTTCCGAAGATTCTTCCGGCTGCGGAATTCCGCAGGACGGAAGGTGGGAAACAAATGAAAAGTTATAACGGAATAGTAGAACTGACCGTCGGACCGTTGTCAGGCGGCCCGGAGATTACATTGGTAAAACAATTGGCATGGGAACAGCCGCAGACTCACTACGTCTTTACCGGTTCGAGCGGACGGACAGTGAAAATATGGGCGAAATTTACCCGCCCAGACAATTCGCTTCCACAGAAAAGAGAAGAAGCGGAGATATTTCACGCGCATGCCTATCGTTTGGCCGTGAAATGCTATCAGCCGCAAATCCCGTTCAGCATTTTACCCAAAGAGCCTAGTCTGGAACAGTACTCACGGCTGTCATACGACCCGGAACTTATGTACAGACCGGATTCCGTTCCGTTTTATCTCTCTCAACCGTCAGGGATGCCCGAAGAACTGACTTATCGGGAAGCGGTACGCTCGGAAAAGTCACCGTTGACACGGGCCGTGCCGGGATATGACACGGAGCGCGCTGTATTCATGCTTTTCGAAGCGGCTTTGAGAAAGACCCATGAAGAAATCTACGAAGCGGAAGATGAAGGTGCACCCGAAAGAGGGGAAGACTTTCAGGCTATGGTGACACAACTGGCTGTCAACTGCTTCCATTCGGGCATTCCCGAAGAGGAAACGGTGAAACGTACTATTTTCCACTATTACCTGCGCCGGCAAGAGGTGCTCATCCGCCAGTTGGTCAAGAATGTATATGAAGAACAAAAAGGGTTCGGAAAGAAGAGCAGCTTAGGGAAAGAACAGTACCTGTCACTCCAGACAGAGGAGTTTATGAACAGGCGCTACGAATTCCGTTACAACACCCAAGTGGGAGAAGTGGAATACCGCGAACGGAACTCATTCCATTTTTACTTCAATCCTATCAACAAACGGGTGCTGAACAGTATCGCACTAGATGCGCAAGCCGAAGGTATTCCACTATGGGACAGGGACATAAGCCGGTATATCTACTCCAACCGCATCCCTGTATTCAATCCGTTGGAAGATTTCCTCTACCATCTCCCCGTCTGGGACGGCAAAGACCGTATCCGCGGACTGGCGCAAACCGTTCCCTGCGAAAACAAGCATTGGGTGGACTTGTTTCACCGCTGGTTTCTCAACATGGTCATGCACTGGCGTGGGACAGATAAGAAATATGCGAATAATGTTTCGCCCCTGCTGGTAGGCCCGCAAGGTTGCCGTAAATCGACATTCTGCCGCAGCCTCATCCCGCCCGCCATGCGTGCATACTATACGGACAGCATCGATTTCTCACGAAAGACGGATGCCGAATTGTATCTCAATCGTTTTGCGCTCATCAACATTGACGAGTTCGACCAGATCAGCGCCACCCAACAAGGATACCTGAAACATATCCTGCAAAAACCGATTGTAAATATGCGCAAACCTTATGGAAACGCCGTGCTTGAAATGCGCCGTTATGCTTCATTCATCGCAACGAGCAACCAAAAGGATTTGCTGACCGACCCTACGGGCAGCCGCCGCTTTATCTGTATCGAAGTAACCGGAACGATAGATACAAACAAGGCGATAGATTATGAACAGCTTTACGCGCAGGCCATGTATGAGCTCGATCATGGCGAACGTTACTGGTTCGACCAGTCCGAAGAGCAGATTATGACCAGAAGCAACCGTGAATTTGAACAAGTTTCACTCGAAGAACAGTTGTTTTACCGTTATTTCCGTCCGGCCAAAGAGAAAGAGAATGGCGAATGGCTTTCACCGGCGGAGATTTTGGAAGATATAAAGAAAAGCAGTGCCATACCGTTGTCAAACAAGCGGGTAAGTGTGTTCGGGCGAGTTCTGCGTAAACATGAAATCCCGTCGAAACGTGTACACAGAGGTACTGTCTACCATGTTGTACGAGTTTTATAAGACCAACAGATGCGTTGCAGATACTACATCTGCAACGTATCTGCAACAGGTATCTGCAACGATGTAATACACTCATTCTCAATAAGATAATTCAATTTCGTTGCAGGTGGCAGATAAAACAGCACTTTACAAACTTATGTGTAGGTAAACCTATCTTTCTGTTAAATTCTCAATGAGCCATAAACAAAAATCCCGCCTGTCTGTTACATTGGCAACTTAAACATAGTAACCTAAACATAAAAATTATGGCTAGAGAAAGTGTAAAAATTCTACAAGGAAAACTAGATGTAGAAAGTTTGATCGCACAGTTGAACGCAGCATTAGCTGAAGAATGGTTGGCATACTATCAATATTGGGTAGGTGCATTAGTAGTGGAAGGTGCCATGCGTGCCGATGTACAAGGTGAATTTGAGGAACATGCCGAAGAAGAGCGCAGACATGCGCAACTGCTCGCTGACCGTATCATCGAGCTGGAAGGAGTTCCGGTGCTCGACCCTAAGCAATGGTTCGAGTTGGCAAGATGCAAATATGATACTCCGCAGGGGTTCGACTCTGTCAGTTTGCTGAAAGATAATGTAGCCTCCGAACGCTGCGCAATCCTTCGTTATCAGGAAATTGCAGATTTTACCAATGGGAAAGATTTCACTACCTGCGACATCACCAAACATATTCTTGCCGAAGAGGAAGAACATGAACAGGATTTGCAGGATTATCTGACTGACATTGCGAGAATGAAGAAATCATTTCTTGAAAAGTAAAATGGCAATATTATAACGGACAGCCTGAAAGCATACACCGGAACTCAAACCATTAGATTTGGTCGGAGTTCCGGTGTATTGTTTTCTGTGGCAGAACCTTTTTAGCGCTTGGTAAAGAAACGACTGGACTTAAAGTGCCTGACATGAGATTCTTATTCCGCTACCTCGGTGGAGGTATAGTCGCAGGGAACGATGATAGTATTGTAGGTGGCATCGTAAGTGGCGGTGTCCGGCAGGGAGAGCTTCACCCAACTGGGTTCAACCAGCGACACGGTTTCGTTTTCGAGCAACGCTATCAGTGAACAACAGACGATTATTGAAGCGATAAGAAGCATGTAATTATTCATGTTTCATTCGTTTTAATGATTGTTACAAAGAACTGAACGGTCTGCACCGCCGTCGCAAGTTTTCCGGTCATTTCCGGCGAAGGGCTTGCTCCGGCAGTGCGCAATAATGGGTCAGAAGGCAAGCACGGCACGGACGTAGTACTTATTCCGTTTGTCTGCCAAAGGATAAGAATGATAGCTAAATATTATACAATGGCTCTCGTGTTCATAATCAGTACCGCTCCAATAGAAGTCATCTGTATTAAATTTACTGCCTCCGGCTTTCTCGAATTGGGCATCGAGGAGGGTGTCCATGTGGTAGTCTTCATCGAGATCGAGCGTTCCGCGGGTCATGATGTACATCTCATAATCACTGGGGAAGTACCAACCGCTGCAACCGACCGGTGTAGGATTGGTTCTTGCAAAAACTTCTATGGCATCATAGGCTTCGGTGCGTTGTCCTCCGTAATCCCGATACCATTGGATACAGCGGCTAGTATTGTAACCAAAAGTGCGGGTAGACTCAAGCATCAATTTCTTTTCCGCTTCCTGTCCGGTAGCCGCATAACTCACGAGCCATGTGTACGTATTGCCCATACTTGTAGAAGACCATTCTGTCTTACCAGCATTCGTGAGCGCCACCACAATGCCGTGCACGCAGCCGGGATGGTCGTGCATCAGCAGGTGGTCGCCCCGCTTATTGGCGGTATGCGTCCAATGATAGGAGTAGAGTAGACGATTAGGCTTCTCACCCACCCAGAAGACTACGCCGAGACAACTCTCCTGTTCATCACGGGACAGACTGCCATCTTCATTCCCGGGCAGGATGCTACCGTCCTGCATATAGTAGTCACCCGCCGCTAACGGCCGCTCTTCTATCGCCTCATCGCCGTCAATCTCGTGGACGGTATATTTTCCGGGCTGAAGATTTAATTGGGAATAGTCAAAATAGAAAGTCTTCCGATTTCCCTTGTAGTAATACTCATACGGTCCCGGATCCGAGGCCGTAGGGGTGTTAGTATTCACCAGCAGGCGGGCCGTGCAGGGATTCTCCTGCCAATATACATTTTTATTGATCACCGCCGTGTAGCGGTAATAGCTCTTAGAAATCTCTTGGCCGTCTATCTTTTCTGTATAGTTATATTTCGTAGCAGGCACCTGAAGGATGAGCAGAGACATACGGTGCTCCATCGCGAAGCTGAGCGTGTGGTTGCTATACACGCCACGGGCCGTCATCAGGTCGGAGGCGGTGTATTGGGCGTAGGTACTCTGGTTGATTTTAACAGGCCAATCATAGACTACAGACTTAAAGAAGTCTTCATCGCCGGGCGATACCCTGTCGTTCAAATCTCTATCGTCCTGGTAGGGATAATAGGCATGATAACTCCTGCCGGGTGAGTATAAGAGTTGGGAAGTGCCGGCAGGCAGCGTCCACTTGCCTCCCTGTAGGGTAAGGCAGAGGTTCTCCACCTCCAGGGTTTTGTCCTTCACCACGTAGAGGCCGATGCGGTCGCCTTCGGTGAAGACGGTGCTGTAACCGCGTTCCTGGGCGCGGGTTTGTCCGGTGGCGTACATGCCGCCGTCGCTCACGGTGATGGTGAGGGGGCGGGCATCGGGGTCGGTGCCGGCAGGGGGCAGTTCGTCCAGTGCGTCGGACGTGCATGCCGCCAGCATCAGGATGAGGGCGCAGGCCAGGGATGCTGCCGGGGGAAATATGGAATGATGTTGTTTCATACGGTTTCTTTTTTTATTGATGAATTTAGTTGTTACTGTTCTACTCGACCGGATGCCACGTACCTCCTCCTTCTCCTTCCACGTCGATATTTTCGATACCTTCCGAGGTCACGGTGAGGCGGTACTCGTACATCTTGCCACTGAAGAAGTTCGCTTCGCCTGCGGCGGGGGTGTAGTAAAAGGTCTTTCCTCCGATGACTATTTTCACGAACTTCTGTCCCGACTTGTTCTGGGGAGGAAGCAGGGCGCGCACGGTGCGTACGTATCCGTCGGCGGCAGGGGTCACTTCGTTGGGGGTGATGCGGTCGATGTCGGGGGTCACTTGCCCTGCGGTTCCATTGCTGAAATCGATACTCCCTCCCGTGCACGTGAGGTTTTCAAAGGTTACAGTGGCGCGCTGCAGTTCATCGTCGGTCACGCCGTTGCCCGCTTTGAGGTGTACCACCACTTTGGCTATGACGTGGCGGAAAACGAGGGTCTTATCGGGGGACGTTACGGCGATGCGGAGGTAGGGAGCAGCCATGCAGTCGCTATCCTGATATCCTTCATCTCTCTGGTCGGCCTGTACAGAGAATGAAACAATATTCCTCGACAACGGATATAACCCTTGAATCCCCTTTTCCTCATCCGGGCTTACCCAGTCGATGTCTGTAATCAGCTTTCCATCGGAATCGACGGAGGGGTATACATCCTGATCCGGCATGCCGGAGATGCTAGTGCTAATCCACAGCCTCACCCTTTCTCCCCCTTCCCACCTGTTTTCAGTGGTAGCCCGTGTCTGGGCGTTGGCGGAGGAATATCCCTCTACGGCTGCGTAGAGTTCCAGCGGCACGCCGCCTTCGGGCCATGCCGCGTCGTCATCGCCTGTGCAGGCAGCCAAAACCAAGGCTGCCCACAGGTACATTATATATATTGGTATGTTCGTCGTCTTCATTTTTTTCTTTATATTTATTGTTTACGGATTACTCCTGAAATGCAGAGCCTTCTACGGGTGCGCCTATGGTTTCCCAGTTCTTGATGTCGGTTTCCAGCGTCAGGCCGTAATAGTCCACGGTTATCTTATAGATGTACCGCTTGCCGCTTTGCAGCTCCAAGGCATCTCCGGCGGGGATTTTGTAGACGAAGTTCGTATTGTCCGCCAGCTTCACGCGGATAAAGACGGTGCCTGCGGTTAGTTCCTGGGGCACCACGATGGCTTCAGCGTACTGGAGATTGGTGGCGTTAAAGTCTGTCGTCACCACCGTGGGGATGGTAATCGGAGTGGCGGGGTTGGGGTTGGCAGCGAGGGCTATCATCGCCTGGCGTTCGGTCTTGTTACTCATGTCAGCGGCTTTCTTGGGGGTGAAGGTGGCCTTCAGGGCGGTGTTCTCCAGGGTCACGATGACACCGGTGAGGTCGGGGGCGCCGTTGCCGCGCTTCAGCACTACTTCTACTTTAGATAGCAAATGATAGAAAGTGAGGGCCACGTTAGAGGCGGTGGGGGCCACGTTCCGCTTGGTGGAATAGAGCAGGTCGGAGGCGGCGTAGGCGGTTTTCGTGGTCTGGTCGGCCTTCACTTCGTGGGACACCGATGCGGGGAAGGCTTTTCCCACCGGGGCAGGGTTGGCATGGATGGCATAGATGTTCACGGGGTCGGGCGAGATGTAGTACATGTCGCTGGCGTAAGTGAAGCCGCCGGTGCCGTCGGCGGTGAGCAGGTTGTTCTGGTAGAGGGGGAGGTTGTTGTTGTCGTCCACCCAGGCAGATACTTCCAGTCCTGCGCCAAGCTGTTGGTCGAGGCCGTAGGAACGGGTCTGGGAGGTGATGCCGCTGGTGAGGCGGATTTCGCCGTTCCAGTTGTCGGTGGTTGCTTCGTTGTCGTTGTTGCAGGCGGCAAGCGCAAGGGCTGCTGCGGCAATGATTGATAAATTTCTAAGTTTCATAATCTTACATTCTTAGTATTATTGATTCAATTGTTCGTTTCCATTCCGGCCGAGCCGTTTTCACCGTCTTCGCCATTGCCCGGCGTCCAGTCGGTAATGGTGGCAGAGAAGTCCGCTTCCGTAGGTGTTTCCACTATTTTCCCGCCCAAGGCGAGTGGCTTATGCTTGTCGGCGTTGAAGGTGGCAAGCTCCGTGGTGAGATCACTGTCGAGAGTGACCGGCTTTGGACTGTCTCCTGCAAAGTAGAGTTTGGCATCCAGCTTCTGCTGCACACCCGCCACGCCGAGCAGGCGCACCGTGGCCGCCCATTTTCCGGCATTGGCTCCTTCCGTTACTTTCGCAAACGCCAGTGCCACGTTCAGCGGCGTACCATGCGTGCCGTTATCCATATCCAGCGTCGAGGCAACCCCCGAAAGGTAGCCTTCGATTCGCTCTATCCTGTCCGTGGTACTGCCCGTCGGCTCGATGAAGAGCGTCAGTTGGCGTACTTGCTGCTGCATCGCAACGGTAAGGGTGTGGTCGGTGTCCGCTTCTATCGTAGTTTCCGTCACGCCCGTAAACAACCAGCCCGGCATTTCTTGTATGAATAGCCCCGCTCCGTCCACGTTACCCGAAGCCCCGGCGACGGTTGCCACACTGCCGCTCACGGTGATGTGCTCCGGCGTGTTGTAAACACGCAAGTGGCAAACACCCGGCTCAAAAAGGCGGTCGAGCGTGTTGGTGGCATCGCTCACGGTAGCCATGTATTCACCGGATGCCACCGTGTAGTTTGCCGGTATATCCACGCCCGTTGTGCGCCGCGTCCAGTCTGTTGTCAAGGTGATTTGCCCTTTGTCGGGATGCGGAGTGTTGTAAATCGGATCTTTCACATCGCAACCTGCAAGGAGGAGGACTGTCGCCCAGACACAAAGTAATGTAATCGAATTTTTCATATATCGTATTTTTATAGTTCTACTTATTTGCTGCCAAGCGTCCACACGAGGCTGATGCCAGCCTGTGTCGGCCCCCATAGGTTCTTTGCTCTGTTCCGTTCCTTATATACACGTATGCCATCGGTCATGCCGAAACTGTCATATTCGGAACGGGTGTAGCCCAGACCGAGGTTGAAGTCGATGGAGAAGCCGCGAGACAGATAAAGCCGGTAGCCCACGGTCAATCCGGCGTTCCACAGCTTGCCCTGATAGCCGGTGTCTTTCAAGAGGATGCTGCCAAGCGGGTACTTATATATATTGTACTCGCCGTAGGTTCCCGATGCTCCTACATAGAAGCGTTTCTCGCGCAGCAGATACCACCGCACTTCGGGGTTGACGAGCCACATCTTCTGCACCTTGCCGTGATTGCCACCCCACCATGCGAGGCTGCCGTCCAGCTTGATGCCGACATTCTCATTCATACGCCACTCTACACCCAATGTGGGCAGCAGGAAGGCATCATACAGCACATTCGTGCGGACGGCAAACCGATAATCCGGTGTCTTTTGTTTATCCGATGCCTCTTGCGCGTAAGCTCCTGTTCCGGTCAATAAAGCCATCAGAAGCAAAGCCAGTAGTTTTTCTTGTAATTGTTTCATAAAGTTCATTTATTATATGTATATTAAATGAAATAGGTTATCTCTATCCGCGATATCTGTCTCTTACAGTCAGTCGTGCAGCCATCGTTTTTTTCTCCTGTCATGGAAGATTTAACAGCTTCCGACAGTTCTGCTTTAATCACCTTTTCCATCATTTCTTTTTCTATGCGTGTTCGTTCCAATTGCTTAGCTAAACAATCCTGCTCACGGATGCCTTTCGCCATATAATAATTGCACTTCTCAACTATCTTCCGGCAATGCAAAAAGACCAAAGCCACAATTGCAAGCGAGCAGAAAACAAGTCCCAGTGCGATAAGGAAAATGTAATTGTCCATAGATATTTCTTTTTCTTGGTACAAAGGATGTGAAATACGGGCTGAAAACTATTGCATTTTGTCCCAAGTTTGTGGCGTTTTGTCCTTTTCTGCCGTTTTTCAGGCTTTCGGACATAAAAAAAGCACGGATTCACCGTGCTTTTGAATTTTGGAGCAGTATTTTTTATTTTTCTTGGGACGTTGCCATTTTCCGGTATTCTGTCGGGCTAATGCCATATTGTTTGCGGAACAGACGATAAAAAGTGCTCGGTATATTAAAGCCACAACTGAAAGCTATCGCCTCAATCGTAAGTTCGGGATGGCTGTCGAGCTTCCGGCGTGCCTCTTCCACTTTCAGAGTACGCATATACTCCATGGGAGATTTTCCAGTAACGGCTTTGACGGCATCTGTCAATGTGTTCTTATTGGTGCCAAGTGCGGAGATTATATCATCGCGGTTAATGTCAGTATTGGACAGGTTATCATCGGAGAGCAGATACTCCTGCAATCGAATAACCAGATTCTGCTGTTCGCCGGAAGGTGCAAATAGTTCCGTAGCTCCGGCTGTTTTGCCGGAATCCTCCGGGGAGGATTCCGATTGGCGAATGTTCTCCAATCGGGATAGTTCATCCGCTAACCGATCTTGTTCTTTAATTCGTTCATACAACTTACGATTCTTGAGGGCAATAGTCCGGTTGTAATAGAAAGCACCTGCCAAGAGCAAAGCGAGAACCAGACAAATGGCAAGAGCAAAAAGGAGGTAATGGAAATTACGCTCTTTCCCGGCAATATGTTTTTCCACTTCATATTGGGTACGTAATTCATCGAACCGGGCATTGACCTCCACGTTTTTTATAGTATCATTGGTAGCTATGAACTGATCCAATAGTGCTAACGCTTCGTCAACACGTCCCATCCGAGCAAGTATCTCCATCTTTATTTTTCTGGTATCATTGAGGCTGAAGTCCGATTCATCAATCCCGGCCGTTGCACTGTCTATTACGGCAAGTGCTTTGCGGTAGTCTCCCTGTGACTGAAAAATCAGAGCCTTTGCGCGCGCCAACTCATATTTGGAAATATTGTTATTGACAATACTTTCCAATTTGGAGAGATATTCCCCGGCTTTGTCGTAGTCTTTCGTATCTATGTATGTATTCATCAATGCTACATAGAGATTTCCCCGCGCTTCAGGCTGTGTTCTTCCGGATGATTTCTCGAATCGTGCAATCGCTTTTTCATAGTCAGGCACAAGTTGCAATAGTTTGTCATACTGTGCCTGTGCCCGGAGAGCAGTGCATAAGAACGCATAGGATTGCGTCAGGATATTGTCGTATCCCGAAACTTCCCATAATAAGCCGGCGCACTCTCTGAAACATTCTTCTTCCTCTTTCCATCTATTCTGGACATTATAAGTGATTCCGGTAGCATAGAGCGCCAATGCCATCCCTGCTTTATCCTCCCGCTTCCTGGCGCGGTCGAACATGAGTTCCGCCGCTTCGGCTGCCTGTTTATAATCCCCTTTCAGATTATAGGCAGTGATTAGCTGCATATTGATCTGATAATAGAACTTCCACAATTCGTGCCGGATATAAAAGTCAAGATAGCCGGGCGCTTTTTGAATGATTTCGTCATACTCCTTCCGGTTTATGTGAGATATGATGGTATTTCCATACACCATTCCCTGCATTTCTACATTTCCCTGCTTTATGGCTTCGGCTTCAACCTGAGTGAACAGCATCAGCAATGTATCCATTTTTTGGTCGTCGGCAACTTCCGACATATATAAATAGTACAATCTATTGTATGACTTCAGTTTATCAATACCTTCGGAGTGTTCAATCACTTGCCGCAAAGAGTCTTTTTGATGTTGCAGGCTATTTTGTGCTACAACAGGTAAAGTGAAACATAAAAGGCTTCCCCATAAAATAGTTATCAGACTGGTTTTATATTTCATATCGGTTGTGTGTTTACGTAAGTTCTTGGTTTATAATTCTTCAAAAATACAAAAAAAACATTATTAGTAAAGTTATATAGGATTAACAATGAACTTGCACCTTCATATACCCTCTTAATGCTTTAAACTCTAAAAGAAAAGCCGCTACACTGTGATTGGCAGTTGTAGCGGCTGTTTTTCTTATTTGAATTTATTTACTCTCTTCATTCTCTTGAATAATCTTATAAATCTGATACCAGTAATGGAAAGCCTCCGGATTGGACTTTTTCAGTTTATTCAATCTGTTCAATTCATTTAAAGGATGTTCCGGATTGAACTGCTTTATTTCTAAATCCTTTAAGTTTACTTTAGGGGCAAATCGGATTATTTCTTCTTATATCCGGCAAAATCGGATAAATCCTCTTTTATATCCTTGATACGGACAACCTTGTACCTCATATCCTTCAAAGCTCTGTAAACAGAATCACAATGAAAATGATTGGTTTCACTGAAAAACTGTAAGACATGAACATTATCCACTACCATATCACACTCTTTTGAAGGTACATACACAGCCAATGAAAGACTGTTTATCAGGCTTTCATTACTCAAACATAGGATTTTAATCTACTGATTAAATGACAGTTAGATATGCGCACTATTGTGGTACGTCTTCTCCACAAGTATGGAGAAGCCGTACCACAATAGTGAAGAAACTGCATCACAACCGTGCACAATAGTCAT
>OMFN01001005.1_pt1 | contig 12364 bp, 10 predicted proteins | sample 1645641 | NCBI WGS metagenome assembly OMFN01 (sample SAMEA103958126, study PRJEB25191) | human gut metagenome
ATGCAAGAAATGTAGACTATTTAATAATAATAATATATTATTTAAGTAGTAGAAGAGGATGGAATACTCTAAATTTAAAGATGTGACATACTATAAAAATGGTTTAATACAATCGAGGTGAGTAATATGATGAATTTTCTTCTAGCTTTGTATAGCAGTTTATTAATCAAAATCCTGCCATTATTAGTTGTATCGCTGTTACTTACATTCTTATTAGTTAAAGCTAAAATGCCAAAGTTTTTCTACCTTCTCATAGTTGTAGAAGTAATCGCAATATCTGTACTGCACTATAGCACTGTTGTCACATCAATAAGCTTATATATGGAAGAGAGAGCCTGGATTATACTCTTTAATATGGCTATCCTTGTTGGTATATATTTAATGATTCCTATTCTTTCAATCATCCTCTATAGAGTATTAAGAAAAAGAGTATATTAATGTGGACCCCGTGTTAAGGACACTAAATAAAAAAGCACTTAATTAGAAATGAAAATATCCTCTAGGTGTATAAACCAGGAGGATATTTTTACGTACTATGTTTTTAATGCACTTTTCCAATTCACTACTTGTCTCAGATCTAGTTTGATATCGTCCTCCTTGAAAGGGGGGTGATACAATTTTTTGAGTTTATCATAACCGTCATGGCAGGTGTTCTTACATATTATATTTGCAAATGGTTAGACGAATTTTTTAAACGATAACTAGCCTAGTGTTAAACCACTATAAAAGTTAGAAAAGGTAAGGATTGGTGGATCCTTACCTTTTCGTTTGATGCATTTTGATTTCTGAATTCATTTGAAGTCTAACACTTAACCACTTCATAGTCAAGTCGTTACTGCATAGAAACCACAGGAGCAGTTTCCTTATTTCACTTCATATATACAATCTTATATTTGGTCTAAAAAAGGACTCGTAATGAGTCCTCTACATTAACAATCATATTGAGTGAATACGTCACTAACTGGTAAATCGTTTTCGATATTTTCAATTGTATGTGCAAGTAATCCTGCAACAGATACAGAAACAAGTTTATCAAATTTCTTTTCTTGTGGAATTTCGATAGTGTTAGTAATAACAACTTCTTTTGCAGCACAAGTAGATAATCTTTCAACAGCAGGTCCAGAAAGTACACCATGAGTACATGCAATATATACATCCTTAGCACCTTTCTGTTTTAACATATCAACACCAGCTGTAATAGTACCAGCTGTATCGATCATATCATCAATTAAGATACAGTTCTTACCTTCAACATTACCGATGATACCCATAACTTCAGCAACGTTTGGTTTAGGTCTTCTCTTATCGATGATAGCGATAGGACAGTCAAATGCTTCAGACATTTTACGAGCTCTAGTAGCTCCTCCGTGGTCAGGAGATACAACACATAAATCCTGAACCTTCTTTTTACGGAAGTATTTGATTAATAGTGGTAAAGCCTGCATTTCATCTACTGGAATATCAAAGAATCCCTGGATCTGAGCTGCATGTAAGTCAACAGTTACAACACGGTTAACACCAGCTGTAGTTAATAAATCTGCAACTAACTTAGAAGTGATTGGCTGTCTAGGTTTAGCTTTACGATCCTGTCTAGCATATCCGAAATATGGAATAACTGCAGTAATTTCACGAGCAGAAGCACGTTTTAAAGCATCAGTTAATACTAAGATTTCCATTAAGTTTTCAGTTACTGGATTAGAAGTAGACTGAACAATGAATACGTCCTTACCACGAACAGATTCACCGATTTCACATAAGATTTCACCATCTGCGAAGTGATGAACTTTGCAGTCTCCAACCTTAGTACCTAAAATGCTTGCGATATCCTGAGCTAATTTCTTGCTTGAAGATAAAGAAAATACTGTAATTTTGTTTTTCATATGTGTCCCCTTTTTTTATTTCTTGTTTCTTTCGTTATAAATCTTCATACGTTTTTCTTCTAAAACCTTTGCATAGCCAGGTTTGTTCACCTGTCTAGCACGTGCGATAGACATTGCACCATCTTCTACAGTTTCTGTTACAGTAGATCCAGCTGCAACAAATGCGCCTTCACCAACAGTCACTGGTGCAACTAAATTTGAATTACATCCAATAAATGCATTGTTTCCAATAACAGTCATTGACTTATTCTTACCGTCATAATTGCTTGTGATAGTACCACAACCAATATTAACGCCATCGCCTACTTTAGCATCACCGATATAAGTAAGATGAGCAGACTTGCTTCCCTTACCAAAATCAGCTTTCTTCATTTCCACAAAGTTACCAATGTGTACATTCTCTCTAATATGACAATTAGTTCTTAGTCTTGCATAAGGACCAATATCAGTACCGCTTTCTACAACAGAATCGCTTAGTACTGAGAACTTGATTTCCACATTATCCTTAATATCTACATCTGTAAATTCACAATAAGGACCAATATGACAATGTGCTCCTATAGTAGTATGACCCTTAATAATACAACCTGGTTCAATGATTGTATCCTTACCGATTACAACATCAGTACCAATATATGTGTTATCAGTATCTACAATAGTTACACCATTTAATAACCAGTTCTTATTTACTCTCTTCTGAAGTAACTTAGTTGCTTCAGCAAGCTGAACACGGTCATTAATGCCACCTACTTCACTGAAATCCTGAATCTTATAGCCATCAACCTTCTTGCCTTCTTCATTCATGATTCCAATTAAATCTGTAATATAATACTCACCCTGAGCATTGTTGTTTGTTACTTTCTTTAAAGCTTCAAACATTGATTTGTTATCAAAACAATATTCACCTACATTCATCTCAGTGATATCCATCTGAGATTCCTGTAAATCTTTGAATTCTACAATTCCAGTTACCTGTCCATCTTCCTTAATAATACGACCAAATGGAAGTGACAAGTCACAATCACAAGTCATTACAGTACCACTATTCTTACCATTCATATGATAATCAATAAGTCCCTGTAATGTTTCCGCAGTAATTAAAGGTGCATCTCCATTTAATACAAGAGTCATACCTTCTTTATCCCCTAGAACACTTTCTGCCATCATGACAGCATGTCCAGAGCCTTTCTGCTCTTCCTGTAAGACAGTAGTGACGTCATTATCTAACAAAGCCTTGACCTGGTCAGCCCCATGTCCAACAACAACGACTGTTTCTGCGATATCTAACTTCTTTAATTCATCCACCACATGATTGATCATTGGTTTATATAAAACTTCATGAACAACCTTAGGTGCATCTGACTTCATACGAGTACCTTTACCCGCTGCTAAGACAACTGCATAAACTTTCATCGACATATCTCCTTTTTTTCCCCTACATTCTAGCAAAATTCAATTCAAAATAAAAGAGAAAAGGCGCAAGTTATCCCTTTTTCCTTTTCTCTGGATAGTAAATCTGTGTTTTTACTGCAAAACTATATTTCTTTTTAAAATATGGAAGCACTTTATCAATTAATTCAGGATCTTGAGTCATACCAAAAACAGATGAACCACTACCTGACATAAGAGCACTATCAAAACCAAAGTTCATCATATCATCCTTAATAGACTGAATATCCTGTACCATCTTAATAGAAGGAGCTTCTAAAGTATTACCTAAACAGTCTACAACACCCTGATAATCATTCTTTTCAATTGCATGCTTCATTAACTCAATATCTGGATGAACAGCTGTTTCGATATCTAAATCATCAAAACATTTCTTTGTAGAAACACCTTTCTTAGGTTTTACAATCAATAAATGACAATTAAAACGTGAACGATCAATAAAATGTAGATTTTCACCAATACCACCTACAACCGCAATACGATTCCATACACAAAATGGAATATCTGCACCAATCTCTTTACCCATTTCACACATATCCTGATAAGACATACGTAAATGGAATAAACTGTTCATTGCACGGAAGATAGTTGCACCATCGGCACTTCCTCCACCCATTCCAGCTTGTGAAGGAATATGCTTATAACAGTGGATTCTTACACCACTTTGGATATCAAACTTCTTGATTAATGCATCAGCCACCTTATACATGATGTTACGTTCATCAGTAGGTACACGGTATGTGTTTGTAGTAATTTCTATACCTTTTTCAATAGGATCAATAAGAATTAAGTCATGAAGACCAATAGGGGCCATAATCATATTTAATTCATGATATCCATCTTCTCTTTCACTTACTACATCTAATGCAAGGTTTATTTTCGCATAAGCACGAATCTTCATAGTGTATGACTCCTTTCTAGTATTCTTATATAGTCATCAATGTTTAATTCCTCAGCACGTTTATTGGCAGGAATACCACATGATTCTAATACTTCTTTTGTTTGATCATGATATAAAGGCTTTAAGTTATTATAGAGTGTTTTTCTTTTTGCAGTATAACTTGCTTCAATCAGATCAATCAATTCCTGTGATATAACACGTTCTTTATGAATAGAAATAACAGCACTATCTACATGAGGTGCTGGCATGAATACATGTCTAGGCACATTCAATTCATATTGAACATCTCCTACATAATCAATCATCATCTTTAAAGGACTCTTTTCTTCAGAACAGAGCTTTAGTGCGACTTCCTTTTGTACCATAGCGACTAAACGATTAATAGGTGTAGAAGAAGATACAATCTTTGTGATGATTTTAGATGTAATGTAATAGGGAAGATTTGTGACAACACAGATATCCTTATAGTCCTTTACCTTCTTACATGCTTCTTCTAAATCAGCTTTCATAAAGTCCTGGAAGATGATTTCTACATTATCATGTCCTTCTAAAGAGAATGATAATACTTCTTTTAAACGTTCATCTATTTCAAAGCATAATACTTTACCAGCTTTATTAGAGAGTTGTTCTGTAAGAGCGCCTATACCAGGTCCTATTTCAATAACTGCTGTCTCCTTATCCAGCGAAGCATGATCTGCGATACTTTGAATAATACCTGGATCTACTAAGAAGTTCTGTCCATATTTCTTAGAAGGCTTTAAGTTAAATGTATTTAATATAAATTCTGTATTTGATTTTTTTGCGATATTTTCCATATCATTTATTATATAGGATATGTAAAGAAAAGACCATTGAGTTCCCTGAAAAATTCTTCTATAATGGTCAAAAAGGTGATGTATATGGATAGAAAAACAAGAATAATGGAAATAATAAGTAGTAGTGATAAACCTGTTTCAGCAAGTAAAATTGCGAAAGAATTAGGTGTTTCTAGGCAGATTATTGTAGGAGATGTAGCATTACTAAGAGCATCGGGAGAAGATATTACTGCAACACCTAGAGGATATATATTAGATACAAATAGAAGTAATCATTATACAATTGCAGTAAAGCATAATAATGATCAATTAGAAGAAGAATTAAATACTATTGTAGATTTAGGTGGTAAGGTAGAAGATGTAATAGTAGAACATCCTCTTTATGGAGAAATCAAAGGAAATCTTCATATATATTCACGTTATGATGTCTCTAAGTTCATGTCTGCAGTAAAGGATCGTGATGTCACACCTCTTTCTCTATTAACAGATGGTGTTCACTTGCATACAATTACAGCACCTGATGAAGAAACATTAGAACGTATTAAAGAAGCACTGGATGAAAAGCATATATTATTAAAACAATAGGTTTTTAATTTCATCTTTAAAGAAATAGATGAATAATAATGTATTTCCAATAAATGGTAAAACTAACTTAAAACATAATATTGTAGGTAGTGAAGAAATTGAATATACATAAAAAAGAGTCAGCAGACAATGTCTACTGACTCTTTAATGCTTTAAGTACTTCTTCTTTTGTAATACCCATCATATTCAATCTCTTAAATAATGCTTTCGCATTACCATAACCTAAATGAAAGGCATCATAGACCTGTAGTCTTCTCTTCTTATTTCCTAATACATCTAGATCAATAAATTCATCCCATGAAATAGATTCTTTAGCATCACTAAATGTGACTGCATTCTCTAATGCTTCAATAATTGCATCATGTCTTGCTTCCGCAATACCAAGCTTCTTCACACCCTTGGCATCTTTTTTTGCGACAAAGGCATGCTTTGCATTAGGAACAGCCTGAATAACTTTATTTCTAATCTGTGTACCAGGATAATCAGGATCTGTTAAGACAATGACACCACGTGTTTGGGCAGCAGTTTTAATGAGAGATAGAATATCTTCGTTGATTCCTGATCCAGATGTTTCAATTGTATCTACATCAAATAACTGTTTAAGTGTTGCTGTATCTGTTTTACCTTCTACTACAACAACTTCTTTAATCTTTCTCACAATAGTCTCCTAACTCAGTAAGTCAATCATACGTTCTATTGTACGTTTGACATCTCCCTGATCATAATAATAATCGAAATCTTTCTCAACCATTACAGTGAGTATAAGGCAGCATGTATCATAATCAGCCTGTGAAAGGGTTATACCCTTCACAGGTTTCTTTTTATACTTGTAGTCGCCTAATTCTTGTAATACACGTCTATATATTACAGGGTTATTCTTACAGGCTAATTTCTTTAATACAGAAATCTTATTATAATTCAATTTTGATCTTATAAAGCCTAGAATAGCCCTACCTCGCGAGGGCGGGGTGGAATGTCCATCTTCCATATCTTCCTCCACTATTTAGATGATTCCATGTTCTTAAATGCTGTTGATAACATTAATTTAATACGGTTAAGCTGGTTTGTTTCACTAGCCCCTGGATCATAATCAATCGCAACAATGTTAGATTGTGGATATTTTCTTCTTAATGCCTTAATGACACCCTTACCTGTTACATGGTTAGGTAAGCAAGCAAATGGCTGCATACATACGATATTTGGTGCACCTTCATCAATGAGTTCAATCATTTCACCAGTTAAGAACCATCCTTCACCTGTCTGGTTACCAATAGAAACAACTTCACTTGCTTTCTTTGCAATTTGATCAATAGGATGTGGTGCATCAAAACGATTTGATGCTTCTAATGCCTTAATCATATCTTTTCTTAAGAAGTCTACGAGTTTAATTGCTACATTACATAACTTAGCTGATTTCCAGCTTGCATCATAATGTTCATGTTCATATTGAGTATTGTAGAAACAATACTGGAAGAAGTCAATTAAATCTGGCATAACTGCTTCTGCGCCTTCTTCTTCAATAATCTTTACAATCTCATTATTGGCAGTAGGGTGGAATTTTACAAGGATTTCTCCTACAAGACCTACTCTAGGTTTCTTAATATCTAAAAGTGGTAATTCATCAAATTCCTTTACAATCTGATAAACGTTCTTCTTGAATTCCTTCATAGAACCATTTTCAACGTTTTCTTTACACTTCTCTACCCATGATTCATATAATTCATTAGCTGAACCTTTGACCTTTTCATACGGTCTTACACGATATAAGACTCTCATGAATAAGTCACCATACATAGCCCCAATAATAACCTTCTTAGCCACCTTATAAGTGATCTTAAAGCCTGGGTTAGATTCTAATCCCTGTAAGTTTGCTGAAATAACAGGTACATAATCCATATGTGCATCCTTTAATGCTTTTCTAATAAACGCAATATAGTTTGTTGCACGGCATCCTCCACCTGTCTGTGAGATGATCAATGCCACCTTATGAGGATCATACTTGCCCGAATTCAAGGCATTCATCATCTGACCTGTTACTAAGATACTTGGATAACATGCATCATTATTGACATACTTTAATCCCTGGTCTACAGCATCTTTATCTACAGAAGGTAATACGACAAAGTTATAACCTTCTGAATTCATTGCAGTTTCTACAAACTGGAAATGAATAGGAGACATCTGAGGACATAAAATAGTCCATCTATCATCCTTCATTTCTTCTGTGAATGATACCTTTTCAGATTCATATTTATTTTCTAAGTGTACAGTATTGTCTTTCTTCTTTACTGTTGCTTTAAGTGATCTAATACGGATTCTGATTGGTCCTAAGTTAGAGGCTTCATCAATCTTAATAAGTGTATAAATCTTACCTCTTGCCTGTAATAATTCAGCCACCTGGTCACTTGTAACTGCGTCTAATCCACATCCAAATGATGTTAACTGGATAAGTTCAAGATCTGGCTGAGTTGTTACGAATTCTGCAGCACGATAGAGTCTAGAATGATATGTCCACTGGTCTACTACACGTAAGTCTAAGTTTTCTTTATTCAAATTACATACAGAATCTTCTGTTAATACACAGAAACCTTCACTTGTAATTAAGCTGGCAATACCATGGTTGATTTCTGGATCCACATGATAAGGACGTCCTGCAAGGACAATACCCTTCTTATGGTTTTTATGCATCCATTCCAATGCTTCCTGACCCTTTACTTCAATATCTTTTCTTGCACGTGCTAATTCTTGATAAGCCTTATCAATCGCATTATGCATTTCTTTATCTGAAATATCATATTCAGCTAAAGATTCCTTCATTACCTTAAATAATGTCTTAGGGTTATTTAAAGATAAGAATGGGTTCTTATATTTAACATGGTTTTCTTCTAAGCTGTCTACATTGTTTCTAATAACTTCTGGATAAGAAGCAACAACTGGACAGTTATAGTTATTACCTGCATCTTCATATTCTTTTCTTTCATATGCTACTGATGGATAGAAGATAAAAGGAATACCTCTTTCAATTAGGTTTTCAATATGTCCATGAGAAATCTTTGCTGGATAACAGGCATTTTCTGATGGAATAGATTCAATACCCTTTTCATAGATTTTCTTAGAAGATCTTGCAGATAAGACAACTCTAAAGCCTAACTGAGTAAAGAATGTATGCCAGAATGGATAGTTCTCATACATATTAAGTACTCTAGGAATACCCACTTCTCCTCTTCTTGCATCATCTTTAGAAAGTGATTTATAACCAAAGATACGACCATATTTATAATCATAGAGGTTAGGTAACTTTTTAGATGTCATTGGAAGGTTAGCCCCTCTTTCACATCTATTACCTGAAATATATTCTCTACCATCATTAAATGATGTAATAGTTAACATACAGTTATTTGTACACTTACCACAGTTTCTAATCTTTGTATCATATTCAAGTGCTTCTATTTCTTCTAATGAAAGAATAGTAGAAGGTTCATTGTCATCATTTTCAATCGCAATACGGGCCATACCATAGGCACCCATTAATCCTGCGATATCAGGTCTTACTACTTCAATACCTGTTTCTTTTTCAAATGCACGTAGTACAGCTTCATTATAGAAAGTACCTCCCTGTACAACAACATGCTTACCAATATCTTCTTTACTTCTTAATTTAATAACTTTATATAATGCATTCTTGATAACTGAATAAGATAAACCAGCACTGATATCTTCTACAGAAGCACCTTCTTTTTGTGCCTGTTTTACCTTTGAGTTCATGAATACTGTACATCTAGAACCTAAATCAATAGGGTGTTTAGACTTTAATGCAAGTTCTGCGAATTCTTCAATCTTATAACCTAATGATTTTGCGAATGTTTCTAAGAATGAACCACATCCTGCAGAACATGCTTCATTTAATGAAATGTTCTGAATGACGTTATCTCTAATAGTAATAGCCTTCATATCCTGACCACCAATATCAAGAATGAAATCTACATCAGGTTCATAGGCTTTTGCGGCAGTATAATGGGCAATTGTTTCTACTTCACCAATATCTACCTTTAAAGCAGCTTTAATAAGGGCTTCACCATAACCAGTAACACCTGCTTTCGCAATATAACATCCTTCTGGAAGCATCTGATAGATTTCCTTCATCAGACTCATGATCAGCTGTAATGGATTTCCTTCATTAGAACTATAGAAAGAGTATAAAATAGCACCCTGATCATCAGTCATGATGATCTTAGATGTTGTAGAACCAACATCGATACCTAAGAATACTTTACCTTTATATTTCTTAAGTGTTCTTTTCTTAGTGATATGAGTAAAGTGTCTTTCTCTGAATTCTTTTAATTCTGCTTCATCATTAAATAATGGTTCTAAGACATTTGTAAGTTCTGTAGGGGAGTCTGAAAGACCTTCTAAGTCTTCAATAATCTTAGAGATGTTTAATGGGTTTTCTACTTTTTCTTTTGCATTTAAACATGCTCCCATAGCAACAAATAGCTGTGAGTTCTGTGGGAAGATGATTTCATCTTCAGTTAAACCTAATGTTTCAATAAAACGTTCTCTTAACTGATCCATGAAATAAAGTGGACCACCTAAGAATGCAACATTCCCTCTAATAGGTTTACCACAGGCAAGACCAGAAATAGTCTGGTTGACAACTGCCTGGAAAATAGATACCGCAATATCTTCTTTAGATACACCTTCATTAATTAAAGGCTGAATATCTGTTTTCGCAAAAACACCACAACGTGATGCGATAGGATAGATTGTCTTATAGTTTTTCGCATATTCATTTAAACCAGCCGCATCAGTCTTTAATAAAGTAGCCATCTGGTCAATAAATGCCCCAGTACCTCCTGCACAAGTACCGTTCATACGCTGTTCAAGCTGTCCTTCAAAATAAGTAATCTTGGCATCTTCTCCACCAAGTTCTATAACAACATCAGTTTGTGGAATATATGTTTCTACTGTCTTTGTACACGCAATAACTTCCTGTATAAAAGAAATACCAAGCTTATCTGCAAGAGATAAACCTCCTGAACCAGTCATAACAGGATATAAATCAATATCACCCATCTGGTTCTTTACTTCAATTAATAACTCATAGATTGTTTTTCTAACATCTGAGAAATGTCTTGTGTACTTAGAGAATAAGCATTTATCATTCTCATCTGTCAAATAGAGTTTTACAGTTGTAGATCCTACATCAATTCCTAAATAATATTTCATATTTCCACATCCTTCTCTCTTTTTTGAGTATTATATCGAACCTATATTAAACGAATTTTAAGAAATAATCTAGTTTTTTGCATAATAAAATTATAAAATCTGACTACTCCCACGGGCAAGCCCGTGGGGTTCTGATTGCCAAGTGTAGCTTGTAATCGTACATCATTTTCAGACTTTGGAGTTACAAGTGTAAATCTATTTGAATCAGAACTTTCATTACCAAGCAGTCCAGCGACCACATTAACGGTAAATTTCTACTTTCGTAAGGAAGTATAGTCAATCTCCCTGAATATGTTTTACGCTATCTTAATTCCGCTATTTAATACCTTGATCTCGTTAACCTTAATCCATTCGATTAGTGCTTTTTCTTTGCTGTAACACTTATCAAATTCAGAAATACATTTGTTTTTATCTATATCTTTGGTTCTGTAATCGTAACAGTATAATAGGAATGATGAATACCAGTCTCTTTGTACCTCAGTACCATCTTGCAGCTTATACATTCGGTCAGATAGTTTCTTTTTAATATAGTCATCAACAGTATGATCATATTGACTTGCTCTGTAATCATTAGATACTTCAATATATGTACCACCTGATACCTTGAATTTCTGTTCTACAGCAGCTTGAAACCCAGAAGGACATCTATTCTTTATGGATCTGCCAAAACGCTTTTTCCTGTTAAACTTGCCTTTACTATTGACCGTAGTTTCTTTAGCTCGTCTCATAAGCCTGCCTGCATTTTTAGGTTCTGTGATAAATACATCTCCAAGACTTCTTAAATGGTTGGCGTCTTCATTTATTGCAAGCTGTCTGTTTATGGCATTGATACGACATAGTTCAGAGTGCTTTATTTTCAGCTTCTTATAATGATTTGAATATTTCCAGGTTTTACGGCCTTTTTTAACAGTACCATCATCATTATAATTCTGAGGATTAGTTGCACGTCTTGACCTGTCCATAGCACGGTGAAGCAGACGTTCTTTTCTCTCAGAAGTCTGAATACTGTTGCCACGCTCTGAAAGATTCTTCAAACCCACCTCAGTATCAGATGTATAAGCAACTGTCTGTGTCCCTATATCAGCACCTATCATTCCTTTGCCATATTTATGTCTTGGGCTGCCATGCTTATCATATTTTGGCTTTGCTTTACCCTCGATAGTAAGATGCAGATATACTCTGTATTTACCTCTTATCATCCTGGGAACAAGCGTAGCATAGCAGGGTCTGTATGTATCTATGCAATAGCCATCTTTAATAAGAGTATTAACAGCCCTGTCATCCAAAATCTCAGAATCGGCAAGATATGATAAAACCGCATCCACTTCATCCTGCTGGAATCTATCATTTATTTGTATTCCAAATACCATCCTGCCAAGTTTGAAATGAAGTTTATTATCTGTAACGGATATAGGTATACCACGATTTATCTGCTTTGCACGAATACAAGGCAGTTCTCCATATTTTGAGAAATGAACGGCACTGCCATTACCATATAGGCACTTTTC
>OMFN01001007.1_pt1 | contig 12350 bp, 10 predicted proteins | sample 1645641 | NCBI WGS metagenome assembly OMFN01 (sample SAMEA103958126, study PRJEB25191) | human gut metagenome
CCTATCACGACACCTGCGCAGAATACGGCTGCCCGGAGCTGTGCCGCTGCTTTTGTGACAGTGATGACATCAGCTATACCGGGCTGCATCCGAAGCTGATCTGGGAGAGAAGCATGACGCTAGGGCGCGGAAATGACCACTGCGATTTTTGCATGAAAACCATAAAATAGATGCACAGGAAGCGAAGAAAATGAAGAAAGAAGAAACAAAGCGTTTTATCTGCTGGTGCATCGCGGCTGCGGTGTATGAGAAAAAGCACTCTGCGCACCTCGCAGGCTGACAGCGATTGCTGAATTGTCTGTGTTTTTTGCAGAAAGTGCATCCATAGCTTCCGGTGTGTATATATGCTGAAGGATTACCCGCCTTTCCAAGCAAATGATTTTGAATATCTGCGGGGGAGGATACTGATCCTCCTCCCGGAAAATGACATTTTCAAAAAGGAAGATCAGAAACGGTTCGCAGATCTGTTCCGGAAACTGGATGCGGAGATCCGCACAGTTCCGGGCGGTCATGTGGGCTTTATCGTTCAGGCGGAACGGTATCTTGATTTGATGGAAACATTTTTGCAGAGAAATGGAATTTGACAGTTCACGTCTGCGAATCAGTAAGAAAAAGCGAATCTTCAGGAAAAGAGAATGGCTATGCATAAATCACTTTTTGATCTTTCCATAGAAGAAACGACCTCGACTGAAATGCCTCACACCGTGAAATTTTCCAATGAGACAGGAACTGGGAGTATGATTATCTGTCCACTGTTTTTGGGTGCAGAGCTGTATTATAACGATATGCACCTTGCATTCTTTGAGGAAGCCACGGCACCAATGCGGAATGTCATTGAGATCAACCACTGCCGCGTGGGGCGTTACGAGTGCAGTTTTGGGGCAAATAGCTGCTGCTATCTGGCAGCAGGGGATTTTGCGGTGTGTGCAGCGGCGCGCAAAAAGTCGTCCTCCTGCTTTCCGCTGCGGCACTACCACGGCATCACCATCCTACTGGATCTGGATGCGATTTCGCCGGAAATGCGGAAACAAATGGAATGGTACGGCGTAGACCTTGATGTCATACGGCGGTACATCTGCACGGAAAACCGCTGCTGTATCCTGCGGTCAGAACCGACCATTGCCCATATTTTTTCAGAGCTTTACACAGCGCATTCTGTGCCGGACACTGGCTATCTTCGGCTGAAAGTGCTGGAGTTGCTGCATATTCTGACCCGGCTGAAAAACAGGGAAGATGTGCAGCAGACAGACTACTTCAACCAGCATCAGGTGGAGTGTGTGAAGCAGGCTGCGGCTCTTCTCACGCAGGAACTGACAGTTCACCGTACAATCGAACAGCTTGCACAGGAGGTCGGCCTTTCGCCTACGGCATTAAAAAGCTGTTTCAAAGGCATTTACGGCAGCTCGGTCTATGCGTATCAGAAAGAGTACCGGCTGCAGCTGGCACAGAAGCTACTACTCGAAACCGATTGCACGGTTGCTGAAATCGCCCATCGGGTCGGGTACGAAAATCCGAATAAGTTTTCTTCTGCATTTCGGGAAGCAGCCGGCATGACGCCTACGGAGTATCGGAAGATGCGTCCGATTGGATAGATTCTGTCGATTTGGTTCTTGCGCAGAAAGTCCGGTTCCAGTAAAATCAGTATCGCGATTAGTCGAAGCTAACGCCGATATTCTGATTTTGTGGAGGAAATTGATAATGCGTTTGATGAAAAGAATTCTGAGTGCAGCTGCTGTGCTAGCTCTGTCTGCTTCTCTTCTGGTTGGCTGCAGCAGCGGCACGGCGAGCTCTGTTCCCGTTTCTGCAAGTTCTGCCGCAGAAAGCACTGTTTCTTCCGTAGAAGAGACCGCCTCTTCTGCTGTGGATGAAAACGAAGCTGCCGCTGCACAGTTGCTGAACGACCTAACGGGCAGCTATCAGGAACTGTGGCCGGTGATTCTGGCGGACGAATATAAGCAGACATGGCTGGATGATTGTACCGCTCTCGTGGGCGAGGACAATGCCGAAGCTGCCTTTGAAAAGCTCTCTTCAATGGTTACGAGCGATGTCTACGGCGAGGATGCCGTCGAGGCCTATGCCAACGGCGGCGGAGCCTATTTCTGCGGCTTTACCAATAGCCTTGCGACCTTGACCTTCGATGGCGAAACTTCCACCATTTCCGGCACCGATAAGGATGGCAATGAGCTGTTCTCCCATACCTATCACTACATTGGCATGGAGCCTGTGCATGGACTGTATGAGTTTCAAAGCGATGATGCCGATTCCGGCGAGTTCACCTACTTCTTCCTTGCGCCGGACACCAGTGCGGAAACTTACCATATTGAGTTTCGCTATGGTTCGGATGCAGAAGCTCTGAGCCAGTACGATACAGGCGAATATGCTTACTGGCTGGCCTCCGGCATTTCCACCGACTGTGACCAGACGATGATCGACAACTGCATTGAGCTGTTCTGCACCGAAAATCTGGCGGGTTAAAACGCAGAATGTGCTGTGGAGTTGAAATACCACAGCACATTTTTGCCGCAATCTGATTTGAAGGAGGTCTTTCCGTGAAAAAACAGTCCGATCTTTCCCGGCTGATGGGCTACGCCGGGAACTACCGATATTTCACCTACGCTTCGTGGGTGCTGTCTGCGGTCAGTGCGCTGGTGGCGCTGGTGCCTTTTGTGTACATCTGGAAGATCCTGCGGGATGTGTTGAACGCCGCGCCGGACTATGCGCAGGCGGTGAACATCCCCCATTACGGCTGGATGGCAGTGCTGTTTGCGGTGCTGGCTTACCTCATTTACATTGCGGCACTGATGTGCTCCCATCTGTCGGCGTTCCGGGTGGCGACCAATCTGCGGCTGGAGGTTTCCGAACACCTTGCCACACTGCCGCTGGGCTTTACGGAGACGTTTGGCAGCGGTAAGCTGCGCAAGATCATCCACGAGAGTACTGGCGCAGCGGAGACATTTCTCGCCCATCAGCTGCCGGACAAATATAATGCAATGGCAACACCCATAGGTCTGTTGGTTCTTTTGCTTGTGTTCGACTGGCGGCTGGGTCTGCTGAGTCTCGTTCCGGTGGCACTGGGCTTCGTCATCATGTCCGCCATGACAGGAAGGCGGATGGCAGACAAAATGCGGCAATACGGTAATGCGTTGGAATCAATGTCTAACGAGGCCGTGGAGTATGTCCGCGGCATCCCGGTAGTCAAGACCTTCGGGCAATCCGTCTTTTCGTTCAAAAAATTCAAAGCGACCATTGATGAGTACGAAAAGTGGGTCATTGCCTACACCAAAGAGCTGCGGATGCCGATGATGCTCTATACTGCCGCAATCAACGGTGTGTTTGCTTTCTTGATTGTAGGTGGGCTTCTGTTCACCCGGAACGGTGTGACTTCGGAATTTCTGCTGAACCTGCTGTTCTACATCATCATTACCCCGGTAATCTCCCTGACCCTGACCCGCATCATGTACATGAGCGAAAATGAACTCGTTGTGGCAGATGCGTTGGCTCGTGTGGATTCGGTTCTGGATGCGGAACCTGTGCCAGAAAACGATCATCCGCGGCATCCGAAAGATGCCTCTGTGTCCCTGAAGGATGTGCATTTCAGCTATGATGGCAAAACGGATGTTATCAAGGGCGTTTCGCTGAAAATTCAGCCGGGTCAGATGGTGGCTTTCGTTGGCCCCTCCGGCGGCGGCAAATCCACACTGGCAAACCTGATTTGCCGGTTCTTTGATGTGCAGAGCGGCAGCGTCCGGGTGGGCGGAGCGGATGTGCGGGACATCCCCAAGGAAGAGTTGATGGACACCATCTCCTTTGTGTTCCAGAACAGCCGCCTGCTCAAGGGCAGCATTCTGGACAACGTCCGGCTGGGCAGAGCGCAGGCCACCGAAGCCGAGGTGCTGGCGGCGCTGAAAGCTGCACAGTGCATGGATATCGTGGAAAAGTTCCCGGAGGGCATCCATACCGTCATTGGCACAAAAGGCGTGTATCTGTCCGGCGGCGAGCAGCAGCGCATTGCCATTGCCCGCGCCATGCTGAAAAATGCGCCCATCCTGCTGCTTGACGAGGCCACCGCTTTTGCCGACCCGGACAATGAAGCAAAGGTGCAGGCAGCCTTTGCTCAGCTTGCCAAGGGCAAAACCGTGCTGATGATCGCACACCGTCTGTCCACCGTAGCCAACGCCGACTGCATCTATGTGGTGCAGGATGGGCAGATTGTGGAATCCGGCACAAAGGACGAACTGTGCGCGCAGAACGGCCTGTTTGCCCGGATGTGGCAGGACTATCAGGCCTCGGTGCAGTGGAAGGTCGCAAAGGAGGGGTAAGGAATGATCGAAAAAATTCAACACGCCACAGCCAGCTCCCCGGAGGGCGCAAAGGGGCTTGTAAAGGGCGTTCTGGCCTGTGCGTTCCAGAACATGGCGTTCATGCTGCCCACCGGGCTGCTGTATCTTCTGGTAAAAGACCTGCTGGCAGGCTCTACGAGCGGGAGAAGCACCTTTTATCTGGTGGGATGCGTTGCCTGCTTTGTGCTGATTTTGCTGACCACATGGTTCCAGTACAACGGCACCTATTTTACCACCTATAAAGAGAGCGGCACCCGCCGCCTGACCCTTGCAGAGCGGCTGCGCAAGCTGCCCTTGTCCTTCTTTGGCAAGCGGGATCTTGCCGACCTGACCAGCACCATCATGGCAGACTGCGAGGTACTGGAAAAGGACTGCTCCCACTTCATCCCCGGTCTGTTCGGTTCCCTCATCTCTACCGTGCTCATTGCCCTGAGCCTGTTCGCCTTTGAGTGGCGGATGGCACTGGCGGCTCTGTGGGTCATTCCGGTATCCGCTGCCATCGTGGTGGGCAGCTATCGGGTACAGGATAAGGTGCAGGCCAGGACCATGGCGGCGAAAATGGCCTGTGCGGACGGCATTCAGGAGTACATCGAGACCCTCCGGGACCTGAAAGCCAGCAATGCGGAGCAGCGGTATCTGTCTGGCCTTTCCGATAAAATTCGGGCAGTGGAAAAGCAGTCTATTGTGGCAGAGCTGGAAACAGCGCTGTTTGTGTCCTCCGCCGGCATGGTGCTCAAGCTGGGCATTGCATCGGTGGCGCTCACCGGTTCGGTGCTGCTGGTGCAGGGCAGCATCGACGTACTGACCCTGTTTCTGTTCCTGATGGCGGCATCCCGGATGTACGACCCCATGCAGGGGGCTTTGCAGAATCTGGCGGCGGTCATCGCCATGCGTACCAATGTGGGGCGGATGAATGAGATTCTGGACGCTCCCCTGCAGACCGGCAGCGAGCAGCTGACCAATCAGGGCTGCGATATCGTGTTCGACCATGTGGGCTTTGCCTATAACTCCGGCGAGACGGTGCTGAAAGACGTTTCCTTTACGGCAAAGCAGGGCGAGGTCACTGCACTGGTCGGACCCTCTGGCGGCGGCAAGACCACTGTTTCCCGGCTGGCAGCACGGTTCTGGGATTACCAGAAGGGCAGCATCACCGTGGGCGGCATGGAGGTTTCCCGAATCGACCCGGAAAAACTGATGAGCCTTTATTCCATTGTGTTTCAGGATGTGACCCTGTTTGACAACACGATCCTCGAAAACATCCGTCTGGGGCGCAAGGGGGCCACCGACGAGGAGGTTCTGGCGGCGGCAAAGCTGGCAAACTGCGAGGAATTTGCCGAAAAGCTGCCGGACAAGTGGAACACCAACATCGGCGAGAATGGCTGCGCTCTTTCCGGCGGCGAGCGTCAGCGCATTTCCATCGCCCGTGCTTTTCTGAAGGATGCGCCTATCATCCTGCTGGACGAGGCCACCGCCAGCTTGGATGTGGAAAACGAAACTGCCATTCAGGAGGCTCTATCCCGGCTCATAAAAAACAAGACCGTCCTCATCATCGCCCACCGGATGCGCACCGTGGCCGGTGCGGATCAGGTGGTGGTGCTGTCGGGCGGCATCGTGGCCGAGCAGGGCAGCCCGGCAGAGCTGTACGCCCGGAAGGGACTGTATGCCCACATGGTGGATCTGCAGTCGGCAAGCCAGAATTGGACGATTTAAAGCTATAATAAGAGAAAGCTGTTTCAAAAGGATGCTCTGTCATGGGATAGAACATCCTTTTTGAATACCGTTCAGCCGAAATTTGTACAGGAGTCCATCATAAAAATGACATTCAGGAAAAATGACATTCTATAAACCTATTGCAATAGGATGAAAAGTATGGTATATACATTATACGAAACATTGCTTTGAAATGAACACTCTACCGTCCATTGATGCATAAAAGAGAGGTGCTTGCCATGACCGCCGTGATCTATGCCCGCTATTCATCGGATAACCAGCGCGAAGAATCCATTGAAGGCCAGATTCGTGAATGCACTGCCTATGCGGAAAAGAATGGCATCACCATCGTCAAGCACTACATTGACCGTGCCATCTCTGCCAAAACGGACAACCGCCCGGAGTTTCAGCAGATGATAAAAGACAGCGACAAAAAGCTGTTTGACATTGTGCTGGTCTGGAAGCTTGACCGTTTTGCCCGGAACCGCTACGACAGTGCCCGGTACAAGACCCAGCTGAAGAAGAATGGTGTCAAGCTCATGTCTGCCACCGAGATCATCTCCGAGGGGCCGGAGGGCATCATTCTGGAATCGGTGCTGGAAGGTTATGCCGAGTATTATTCCGCTGACCTTGCCGAGAAGGTCGTGCGTGGACAGACCGAGAACATCCTGAAAGGACGCTGTAACGGTGGTCGTGGAACCTTTGGTTACACGCTGGATTCGGAACGGAAGTTCCATATTGACCCTCTCACCTCGCCTTTTGTGCTGGAATCGTTCAAGAAGTACAATGAAGGCTCCACCATGAAGGAGATCCGGGACTGGCTGAACGAAAACGGCATCAAGAACCCGGTGGGCGGTGCGTTTACCTATAACAGCGTCGAACATATGCTCAAAAACCGGCGGTACATCGGAGAACTGAAATTCCGGGATGTGGTCGTACCGGATGCTATCCCGCCCATCATTCCGCTGGAACTGTTTGAGGATGTGCAGGAGAAAATCGCCAAAAACAAGAAAGCCCCTGCCCGTAGAAAGGCAGAGGATGACTACCTGCTCACCACCAAGCTGTTCTGCGGCTACTGTGGGGCGTTGATGTTTGGCGAAAGCGGCACGAGCCGGACGGGTGAAGTCCACCGCTACTATAAATGTGCCACTGCCAAAAAGCACAAGGGCTGCAAGAAAAAGACCGTCCGTAAACAGTGGCTGGAAGATCTGGTGGTCAACCAGACGATGCAGCTTGTCAAAGACGATGCCGCCATGGAATCTATCATCGCCAAGGTGATGGAACTGCAAAACAAGGAGAACACCAACATTCCCCTCTATGAGAAACAGCTTCGGGATGCTGAATCTGGTATCCAGAATATGCTCAATGCGATTCAGGCCGGTATCCTGACCAGCTCCACCAAGGAGCGGCTGGAGCAGCTGGAAGAAACCAAGCGTGAGCTTGAAGCCCGCATTGCAGAAGAGAAGCTGGCAAAGCCCAAGGTCACGGAGGAGTTCATCCGGTTCTGGCTGCTGCGGTTCCGTAAACTGGACATGAGCCTGAAAGACCAGCGGCAGGCGCTGGTGGATACCTTCATCAATGCGATTTATCTGTACGATGATAAGGTTTTGATAACCTTCAACTATAAAGAAGGAACACAGACCGTGACTTTTGGAGAAGCGGCAGAAGCCGCATCAAAGGGAAATGGTTCGGATTTGGATTGCTTTACTGCACCAGAAAATGCCGTGAAATCGAAAGATTTCATGGCTTTTTTGTTTTGTAAGTCATGGCTGCACGGTTTCTGCACGGTTTTTGCACGGTCGGTGTTTTCCATGTCCGATGATGTAGGGCGCTGTATTGCATTGCAATCAGTGCCCTTTTTTGCATCAGGTGAGCAGTGCCAGGCGCAGCTTTGCCTTCATTTCCGGGTCGGCATCCTTCAGCAATTCCAAAAGAGCCGTCATGGAGATGGTGGGTTCGCCTGCGGCGGGTACAGCCTGCGGGCTGGAGGTGTCGGGCTTGGCATAGAAGCCGCTTTCAAACTTCTTGCCCAGCTCCACACGGGAGGACTGCTGGATAAGGCGGGCAAAGACTTCCTTGAGGATGTTCTCCGCTTTTTTTAGCGTGAAAATGTAAAAGACCAACTGTATATTTCAGGCTTCGGAAAGAAGCTTCCCCTCCTCCAGCATCTTTTTCACCTCGCGCAGGTCTTTGCACTCGGCGGTGTACAGACGGCGCATCTCGTCGTCGGCGGGGGCAAGGTCCGGCACCATCACGGTGACAAAGCCGCCCCGCGCACCGGCCCGCACGCCGTTGTAGCTGTCCTCCAGCACCAGCGTTTCAGCCGGGGTGGTGCCCAGCGCCTTGGCCGCGGTGAGGAAGATCTCCGGGTCGGGCTTTGACGAGGTGAACTGCTCGCCGGAAATAAGGGCCTGAAAGTGATCGGTCATGTGCCAGTTGTTGAGGTGCCGCAGGATGGATGCCATCCGGCTGGAGGAAGCCACCACCATGGGAATGTGCTGCGCTTCCAGATAGGCGATGAGTTCATCCAGACCCGGCTTTTTGGGCGGCGGTGCCTGAAAGGCCGTCTCTGCCTGCGCGTGCAGGGCATCCATGATGGCATCGGTGTCGCAGTCCGGGCCGTAGAAGCGGCGCAGCACGGCCCGCATGGAATCGCCTGCCGAGCCGCGCGCGGCAGCGTCCAGCCCTTCCTTATAAGGAAGGCCCAGTGTGGCCAGTGCAGGCTTCCACAGGGTGGCCCAGATGCGCTCGGTGTCGAACATCAGCCCGTCCATATCAAAAATAACACCTTTTATCATTGTGCAAAAGCTCCTTTCTGAGCCTGTAAGATCCGGCTTATGCCCTCATTGTATCATATTTTGGGCAGTTTGCACATGGAAAAGCAGGCAATTTAGCGCAACTTAACCTATCCAAAGATGAAAGATTTTTCGTTTCCTTGTAAATCACATTCATATTATTATAATAGAAAACAACATTCGGTGTTTGCGGGCGCATTTTCACTCGCTGCGCCCGAGATCAGGAAAGAGGGAAAATAAATCATGTTGGATATCAAGATCACCCGTACCACTGCTCCGAAGGCAAAGCCTGACGAGAGCAATCTGGGTTTTGGCAAGAAGTTCACCGACCATATGTTCGTGATGGATTACACCGAGGGCGAAGGCTGGCACGATGCCCGCATTGTCCCCTACGGTCCCTTTGAACTGGACCCGGCTACTGTCGTGTTCCACTACGCTCAGGAGATCTTTGAGGGCATGAAGGCATACCGCACGGCCGATGATACCGTCCAGCTGTTCCGCCCGGACTGCAACGCAAAGCGTTTCCAGGACTCCGCCGACCGTCTGTGCATCCCCAAGATCCCTGTGGAGGACTACATTCAGGCCGTTGAGACGCTGGTGGATGTGGACCGTGACTGGGTGCCCCATTCCGACGGTGCTTCCCTGTATATCCGTCCCTTCGTGTTTGCAAACGACGTGGGTCTGGGCGTGCACGCTTCCAAGCACTACATTTTCTGCATCATCTGCGCTCCCTCGGGCGCTTACTATGCCGAGGGCATCAACCCCGTCCGCATCTACGTGGAAGACGAGTACATCCGCGCCGCTCCCGGCCTGACCGGCTTCACCAAGTGCGGCGGCAACTACGCTGCTTCCATCAAGGCCGGTGAGTTGGCCGAGGAGCAGGGCTACGCACAGGTGCTGTGGCTGGACGGCGTGGAGAAGAAGTACGTCGAGGAAGTTGGCAGCATGAACATCATGTTCAAGATCGACGGCAAGGTGTACACCGCTGCTACCGTCGGCACCGTTCTGCCCGGCGTTACCCGCCGCAGCTGCATCGAGCTGCTGAAGGACTGGGGCTATGAGGTCGTCGAGGGCAAGATCGCCATTGCCGACATCATGGCTGCTGCCCGCGAAGGCAAGCTGGAAGAGGTGTTCGGCACCGGTACCGCCGCTGTCGTCTCCCCCGTCAAGGAGCTGGTCTGGAAGGGCGAGCACGCCTACATCGGCGACGGCAAGATCGGCCCTGTCACCCAGAAGCTGTACGACACCATGACCGGTATGCAGTGGGGCAAGATCCCCGATACCAAGGGCTGGATCGTGCCTGTTGAGAAAAAGAACTGATCCCGATTCTCCGGAGAGAACCTTTTTATTCAGAATAGCAGCAAACGCCGCCAGGCCTCCGCTCGGCGGCGTTTGCCGTATATTAGGATAACGTCCTCGCCCTCTCCGTCAAACCTCCAAAATTTCCCGGCGCAATTGCTTTCTGTGCCCTGCAGTGCTAAACTGAAAACAGAACAGCGGCCTGCATTGCGGCAGGCGTGCGGGAAAGATTGGGAGGAATTGACCCATGGTCAAAAAATGGAGCGTGAGCTACCCTGCCGTCAACGGCACCGAGCAGCGCAGAGTATATGTTTATCTGCCCACGATGTATGAAGCTGACCCCGACCGCCGGTATCCGGTGCTGTATATGTTCGACGGCCAGAACGTCTTTTTTGACGAGGATGCCACCTTTGGCAAAAGCTGGGGCGTGGCCGATTATCTGGACTACACCGACACCCCGCTGATCGTGGCGGCGGTGGAGTGCAACGCCGGAGCCAACAACGAACGGCTGGTGGAGTATTCGCCCTACCGGTTCGACGACCCGCAGTTCGGCCACTTCGACGGCACGGGTCAGGCCACCATGAGCTGGTATATCCACCGGTTCAAACCCTTCATCGACCGCAACTTCCGCACCCTGCCCGACCGGGCACACACCTTCATCGGCGGCAGCAGCATGGGCGGCCTGATGAGCCTGTACGCCCTTTTGCAGTACAACGACACTTTCAGCCGTGCGGCGGCGCTGTCGCCGTCCATCTGGGTGTCGCCGGAAAAGCTTTCCGGCCTTGTGGGCCGCGCAAAGCTGGAGCCGGGCACCGTGCTGTACATGGACTACGGCTCCCGCGAGATGGGCAACCACGACGGGATGCGCTGCGGCTTTGCAGAGATGTGCGCAAGGGTCATGACCCGGGGCATCCACCTTACCAGCCGCATCGTGCCCGGCGGCACCCACAGCGAAGCCAGTTGGGAAAAACAGCTGCCCTTTATGTTCCATACTCTGATGTATGAGGTGGAGGAGTAAACCCTAAAAGGAGGAAACACCATGGAAATGCAGTATTTTAAGGACTACAGCCCGGCGCTGGGCCGCGACATGGAGTGCAAAATTTACGGCCACGCAGGCCGCCCGATGCTGTACATCCCCTGTCAGGATGGCCGCTTCTTCGATTTTGAGAACTTCCACATGGCCGACACCCTTGCCCCATGGATCGATGCTGGTAAGATCATGGTGATCTCCATTGATACCATGGACAAGGAGACCTGGTCCGACACGCAGGGTGACCCCTATTGGCGCATTCGCCGCTATGAGCAGTGGCTGCGCTATATCGTGGAGGAGGCTGTGCCCAAGATCCAGTATCTGGCCAAGGAGCGCAACGGCTGGGACGACCTGCCCGGTGTCATTGCCTTTGGCTGCAGTCTGGGCGCTACCCATGCGGTCAACCTGTACCTGCGCCGCCCGGATGTGTTCTGCGGCTGTCTGGCCCTCAGCGGCATCTACACGGCCCACTACGGCTTTGGCAATTATATGGACGAGCTGGTGTACATGAACTCGCCCGTGGACTACATGAAGAACTTCCCGGAGGATCACCCCTACATGCAGCTGTTCCGCAGCCAGAAGGCGGTCATCTGCTGCGGTCAGGGCGACTGGGAGCAGCCGGACACCACATGGTTCCTCAAGCGCATCTTCGAGGCCAAGAACATCCCCATCTGGGTAGACCTGTGGGGCCACGATGTGAACCACGACTGGAACTGGTGGTATAAGCAGACTGCATATTACATGCCGTATATTCTGGGCGAGTAAAATGGCTCGCCCTCTCAGTCACCTTCGGTGACAGCTCCCCCAAAGGGGGAGCCTTTGGCAAAACCAAAAGGCCTTGCCGTACTGCCAAGGCCTCTCCCTTTGACAGATTTCCCCCGGTCGGGGGAAGATGTCGCGCAAGCGACAGAAAGGGGAACGAGGTGGACGCGAGCTTTGCGAGCGGACGGAGAGGGCGAGGCCGCCTTTATAGAGGAAAGAGGAATCATAAAACCATGCAGAATTTTATTTTTATTTCGCCCAACTTCCCCACCAACTACTGGCAGTTCTGCCGTGAGCTGAAAAACAACGGCATGAATGTGCTGGGCATCGGCGACCAGCCCTACGATGAGCTGAAGCCAGAGCTGAAGGACAGCCTGAACGAGTACTACAAGGTGGGCAGTCTGGAAAACTACG
>OMFN01001041.1_pt1 | contig 11918 bp, 11 predicted proteins | sample 1645641 | NCBI WGS metagenome assembly OMFN01 (sample SAMEA103958126, study PRJEB25191) | human gut metagenome
GAAAGTGTGATCAAGGTCATCCGGCTGTGGTAACGCCTGCCCACAATATCGCCCAATACCCCTCTGCCCGGCTCCGGCCTGGGGCAGGGGGGTATTTTTGCGCCTGCATTCTTATATGTATAAAGAGAGGAGACCGCCCATGAACCCTGCCCTTGCTGCCCCCCGGGGCCCCGGCCTCAGCGGCACTGCCCTGAAAAGGCTGGCCTGCCTGTCCATGCTGCTGGACCACATCGGTGCGTCCCTGCTGGAGAACGGCCTGTTCCGCTGCAGAGCCATCGACCCCCGGCTGGTGGGGCTGGACCAGCTTTTGCGGCTGGTGGGTCGGCTGGCCTTTCCCATCTACTGTTTCCTGCTGGTGGAGGGCTTCCTCCACACCCACGATTTCAAAAAATACGCCCTGCGGATGCTGGGCTTCGCACTCATCAGCGAGTGGCCCTTCGACTGGGCGTTCTTCTCGGGCGTCTACTGGGGGCATCAGAATGTCTATTTTACCCTCCTGCTGGGGCTGCTGGCCATGAAGGCTCTGGATACATACCAGACGCCGGAGGGGATGCCGGCGCTGAAAGGCATCCTTGGGGCGGCAGCCTGCTTCCTCGCGGCGGCGCTGCTCCATTGTGACTACGACGTGCTGGGGCTGGCCCTCATCCTCGCCCTCTACATGACCCGGAAGGACAAAAGAGCGCAGTGCATCGCGGGCGCAGTGTTCTCCCTCTTCGAGCCGGTGGCACCGCTGGCATTCGGGCTGGTCTGGTTCTACAGCGGCGAGCGGGGCGGCAGCTCCAAACTCGAGCAGTGGGCGTTCTACTGGTTCTACCCGGCCCACATTTTCGTCCTCGGTGTTTTAGCAAACCTTGTGCTTTTTCAATAAATAACCGAAAATTATAAAAATATGACACAAAATTGCAACATGATATGAGGAAAACTGGCAAAAAGTGTGATATAATAAACGATAGGATAGCAAAAATGCATCAGGAGGTTCTACCAATGAAGATCATTCGTGCAAAAGATTACAAGGATATGAGCAGAAAAGCAGCCAATATAATTTCTGCGCAGATCATTTTGAAACCAAACAGTGTACTTGGACTGGCAACTGGCTCTACGCCAATAGGAACTTACAGTCAGCTGGTAGACTGGTACAAAAAAGGAGACCTTGATTTCTCTAAAATCACAACTGTAAATCTGGACGAGTATAAAGGACTTCCGAAAGAGAACGACCAGAGTTACTGGTATTTTATGAATAAAAATTTATTTTCAAGAGTCAATATCAGACCGGATTACCACTTCCTTCCGGATGGAACGAATCTTGACAGTGACAATGAGTGCGAGAGATACGAGAAACTGATCGATTCTCTTGGCGGAATTGATCTTCAGTTATTAGGACTGGGACGTAATGGACATATCGGTTTCAACGAGCCATGTGATTCCTTCCCACAGGATGTTCATGTTGTTGACCTGACCGAGAGCACGATCGAAGCCAACAAACGTTTCTTCGCAAGCGCAGATGATGTCCCAAAACAGGCTTACACAATGGGTGTTGGAACTATCCTTCGCGCAAAAGCAATCCTGCTTGTAGTCAGCGGAAAAGATAAAGCGGAAGCATTAAATGCAGTCGTAAACGGACCAATCACACCACAGGTTCCTGGCTCTGTCTTAAGACTTCATCCAAATGTGATCATTGTTGCAGATGAGGACGCTTTGTCTGAGATGGAATAAAATGCTATAAGAGGATTTTTTACAAGTCCAGTTTTGTATGTAATAAAAAAGAAAAATCGTACAGACGAAATATGATGTTCCTGTTCGAAAGAACCACAAAGGAAATCATATTTTGTCTGCACGATTTTTCTTTTATTTGCGTTTTACAAAAACTTTGCCACCATGGCAACACTGGTTTTATCGCGGGCGATTTTGGCAAGCTCGCGGTTGTCGAGCAGATAACGCATGATAAGCGATTCGGCAACGAATAACTCACTGACCTTGACCGGGATACTGCCGCCATCCAATGGTGTTTCCAGGGCACCGCACAGGAGGACAACATCTGCAAGTGCTGTGCCGGGTGCGTCCGGATAGTGCGTGATGAGGATGATCTTCGCACCGGTCTTTTTGGCAACGGATAAAGTGTCCATCATGTCGTGCGTGGAGCCGGAGTAGGAAACAAATAAAATGACATCACCTGGACCCATGAGGCTTGCGGCGATCAATTGCGTGTGGCTGTCACCACAGTTGCGGAATTTATTGGAGATCGTGGCGAAGCGCACCCAGATATCATTTGCCAGAACCCGGCTGCCACCCTGACCGAGACAGTAAACGGAGGTTGCGCGCTGCAAGAGAAGGGCAGCCTCGTCAATTGCGTCAAAGTCAAGAACACTCATAGTGTTACTGATCGCAGCCTGAAAAGAAGCACATACGTTGTCACATAATGAAGATGTCGGCATGGATGGATCTAAAGAATAGGAAGAAAACGGTGTCGGCGTCACATTTGCCTGTGCAAGTGAAATCTTCATTTCATTATAACCTTCAAATCCGAGTTGTTTACAGAAACGGTAAATTGTGGCTTCTGCCATATTGCAAGCTTTGGCAAGTGAGGAAATCGATAAAAACTGCGCTTCCTCGGCATGCTTTGTCAGGTAATCTGCGATGATCGTACCTGATTTGGTGAGTGAATCCTGCTTTTCCGCAAGCAGATCCCAGAAATTCTTATTAATCATAATTTAATCCCCTGTAAAATGAAGCAAGTGTTACTGTTCACACTATGTTTTACTGCGTAAGCAGGCGTTTACAGAAACACATTAATATTTGCTATATAAAAGTATATGTCAAAATGAAATACACTGCAAGATAAAATCATAAAAATGAAAAATATTTTCACGCAAAAACAAAAGGAAAATGGATGAATATGCGGAATTGCAGGTATAAAATATACACTTAGCACTATTTAAAAACTGATATGCACGGATTTATGTGCAAATGTACTATATTTTCAAAATGAAATTAGTACAAAACGTATATGGACAAAATGAAAATATTTTTCTAAAATATAATTACTTCGAAAGATAGAATCTTTTAAGAAAAGGAGAAGAAGAATATGAAAAAGAAAGTTTTGGCTACCTTACTGGTGGGAGCAATGGCAGCAAGCTTATTAGCAGGCTGTGGAACAACAGTTGAGACAACAGGAAGCAGTGACACAACAACAGCTCCTGAAAAAACTCAGACAACAGAGACCGCAGAAGCAGGAGAGGCAGGCGGTTCTGATGTTTCGGCAGACATTACCTTATGGACATATCCAATCGGTGAATGGGGCAATGCAGAGACAGTTGATTCCTTGATTCAGGACTTTAACAAGGAGTATCCGGGAATCAATGTGACAGTGGAATATCTTGATTACACAAACGGTGATGATCAGGTAAATACAGCGATCGAAGGTGGACAGGCTCCAGACCTTATCATGGAAGGACCGGAACGTCTGGTTGCAAACTGGGGAGCAAAAGGATTGATGGTTGACTTATCCGATATTCTGGACGACACAGATAAATCTGAAATTTATGAATCTGTATTATCCGCATGTGTGAACAAAGAGGGAGCTACTTATGAATATCCGCTTTGTATGACAGCACATTGTATGGCAATCAACAAAACAGTATTTGAGGAAGCTGACGCTATGCAGTATGTAGACGCTGAGAACCATACATGGACAACAGATGATTTCTTCAAAGCAATGGACGCTGTTTATGCTCACACAGGACAGACCGTAGGCGCTGTTTACTGTAGTGGTCAGGGTGGTGACCAGGGAACAAGAGCCCTCATCAACAACCTTTACGGTGGAACATTCACAGACGCAGATCACACAAAATATACAGCAGATTCCGCTGAGAACGTAAAAGCAATCCAGGCACTTGTTGATTCCAAAGCAATCGGATTTGATGCTTCTATCGCAGGTGGTGACGAGATCAACTTATTCCGTCAGGGTGTTTTAAATGTAGCATTCTGCTGGAACATTGCACAGCAGTTAAATGCTGACAACAACGATGCAGGACTTACAAACGATGGCGATGAGATCCTTTTCATGGCATTCCCATCTGAGAAAGCAACAGACACAAAACTTTGTGGTGGTATCTGGGGATTTGGTGTATTTGATAACAAAGATGCAAACAAGATCGAAGCATCCAAACTCTTTATTAAATACATGGCAGACAGTGCAGAAGGAACACCAGACGCAGTTCTTTCTTCTACATACTTCCCGGTACGTGATACTGTAGAAGGCAAAGATTTAACTGGTCTTTACGGTGATGTTCAGACAATGAGCGAGTACAGTACATTAATGCAGTACCTTGGTGACTACTATCAGGTAACTCCAGGCTGGGCAGAAGCTCGTACAGCTTGGTGGAATATGCTTCAGCAGGTTGGAAGCGGCGCTGATGTCCAGACAGCAGTTGATGAGTTCGTTGGAACAGCAAACGCAGCAGCAGCTAACTAAGCAGTTCGTATAGCAACTAAATAAATGATAAGTGGAATCCCCTCCTCGCAGGAATACCGGAGGAGGGGATTTTTAGCCAAAAAGTTATGGAAAGGATGGTGTTTTCTTTGAAATCAGCAGTAAAACCATCAAAGCGCAGCCGTGTATTGGTAAGAAAAGAAACGACCGCTGCATATCTTTTTTTACTTCCTAGTTTGATTTTCTTTCTGGGATTTGTAATTTTTCCGATTGTATTATGTGTGTGGACCAGTTTTTTTGATTCAACAATGAACTCTGCGGATGTTTTTGTTGGACTTGCAAACTATAAAGAATTATTTCAGGATAAAGTTTTCCTTGGGGCGTTGAAGAACACTCTTATTATCGTAGTGGTTTCCGTTCCGATCACATGTGTTTTTTCCTTATGGGTATCTTCCGTGATCGTAGATTTGAAAGGATGGGCAACCTCCTTATTCAGAATTATATTTTATCTTCCGGTTGTAACTGGTTCCGTAGCAGTTACCGTTGTATGGAAGTGGATGTTTAACAATTACTATGGAATTTTCAATTACCTTGGTACAAAGACAGGGATCATCGACCAGAACATCAACTGGCTGGGTGATGAGCGTTATGCACTTGCATGTATCATACTGATTTTGCTTACAACTTCCGTTGGCCAGCCAATCGTACTTTATGTATCTGCACTTGGTAATGTGGATGCATCCTTGGTGGAAGCGGCAAATGTAGATGGAGCTACAAGCCTTCAGGCTTTCTGGAAGATCAAGTGGCCACAGATTATGCCGACCACATTATATATTGTTGTTATTACAACAATCAACAGTTTCCAGTGTTTTGCACTGATCCAGTTGCTGACATCCGGTGGACCAAACCACAGTACAGACACGATCATGTATTACATTTATTATTCTGCATTTAAACTGTACCGTTACGGATACGGCGATGCAATGGGCGTTGTCCTTGCAATTATGATCGCAATCCTGTCCGCAATCCAGTTTAAACTTGGAAATTCGAATGATTAGGAGGAGGGTTACAGATATGGAAAACAAAAATAGTACAAAACATCCTTCTGCATACAAGATCATCAGCATTGTTGTAATTGTGATACTGGCAATATTATTTACCTTCCCATTATATTGGATTATCACAGGTTCCTTTAAGACAAACGCAGCGATCAACTCCACAACACCGATCTGGTGGCCAAAAGAGTGGACACTGGCGAACTATCAGAAGTTATTCAGCCGTCAGACCGCACCGCTGTTCCAGTTTAATATTCCATTTAGCAGCCTGATCACAGGAAGCAGGGATTTGAAACTGACACTGACAGGACCGACGGTACCGGCTGCAGTCCGCTGGCTGATCAATACCGTATTCATGGCGATCATGTCCATGATCCTTACCTGTATCACAGCATCCATGGCAGGATATGCGCTTGCAAAGAAGAGATTTGTGGGACGACAGTTACTTTTCACATTGATCGTATGCGCAATGGCATTACCAAAACAGGTTATTTTGATCCCATTACTTCGTGAGATGTCAAGCCTGAATTTATATAATACGATCTGGGCGGTTATCTTCCCAATCGTAGGATGGCCATTTGGTGTGTTCCTGATGAAACAGTTCTCGGAGGGGGTGCCTTCTGAAATGCTGGAGGCAGCGCAGATCGATGGAGCGAGTGAGGCAAAGACATTTTTACAGATTGTAGTACCGATGATCAAACCAGGTATCGGAGCACTGGCGATTTTTACATTCATCAACAGCTGGAATGATTACTTCATGCAGTTGATCATGTTATCAAGCACAAGCAACCTGACGATCTCCCTTGGTATTGCCAAGTTACAGGCTGAAAATGCCACAGATTTCGGTCTGATCATGGCTGGTGCGGCACTGGCAGCCCTGCCGATCATCATCGTGTTCCTGTTATTCCAGAAATACTTTACAAAAGGAATTACAATGGGAGCTGTAAAAGGCTGACAAACTATCCTTCTTGTTTAAGAAGGGCGGTATAAAAAATAGGACAAAAATCTAACAGAGGAGTGAAGATAAAATGAAAGATATTACAAAATATCAGGGAGTCATTCCAGCATTTTATGCCTGCTATGACGAAAAAGGAGAAATTTCAACAGAAGGTGTCAAAGCATTGACACGCCACCTGATCTCAAAAGGGGTAAAGGGTGTATACGTTGGCGGTTCATCTGGTGAATGTATTTACCAGCATGTGGACGAGCGTAAAAAAGTGTTGGAAGCAGTTATGGAAGAAGCAAAAGGAAAACTGACCGTCATTGTACATGTAGGATGCAACAATACCGCAGATAGTGTGGAACTTGCGGCACATGCACAGAGCGTTGGAGCAGATGCGATCGCTTCGATTCCACCAATTTATTTCCATTTACCGGAGTATGCAATCGCAGAATACTGGAATGCAATGAGCGCAGCAGCACCGGATCTTGATTTTGTTATTTACAACATTCCACAGCTCGCAGGAACGGCATTATCCATGAACCTGTTAAAAGAAATGTTGAAGAATCCGAATGTAATCGCAGTGAAGAACTCTTCCATGCCGACGCAGGATATCCAGATGTTTAAGGCAGAAGGTATCAAAGAACGTGGCGAGAATGGATTTGTTGTATTCAACGGACCGGACGAACAGTTCGTATCCGGACGTGCGATCGGCGCAGACGGAGGAATCGGTGGAACATATGCAGTTATGCCGGAATTATTTGTAAAAATGGATCAGCTCATCCGCGAAAATAACATCGCAGAGGCAATGAAGATCCAGTACAAAGCAGATGCGATCATCTACAAGATGTGCGAGGCAAAAGGAAATCTTTACGCAGTCATGAAAGAGATTTTACACAGAATGTATGGCTTAGAACTTGGAAGCGTCAGATTGCCGCTTGCACCTTTAGCACCGGAAGATGAGGCTGTTGTTGTTGAGGCTCAGAAGATGATCGAGGCAGCGATCAAAGAATTATAATAAGAGAAATACATACAGAAATATGCCGGGGTGTACGCACTGCTTCGGCTTATTTCTGTATCTGCAGAAAAAATGATGCAGCTGCCAATGTACGGATTTAAAATTAAGAATAAGATTTACAGGACAATTTCGGGAGGAGATACAAAATGGTTACAGACAGCTTACAGAATCTGGAGCAGTATTGTGGTTTACATAAAAATATGGATACCGTCATTGATTTTTTGAAAAAATGTGATCTGACTGCACTTCCAGACGGAAAAACGGTGATTGACGGAGAACGGGTTTTTGTCAATGTCATGGAGGCAGACCTTCGGGAGGCAGAAGGTGCGGAGTATGAATATCATAAACGTTATGCAGATCTGCAGATCGATATCAGTGGAAGTGAATACTGGGAGTGGACAGACAAGGCAGAATTTACAGATACATTTCAGGAAGCTTCGGATTGCGGACTTGCAGCAGGCAGAAGCAGATGTGGCGGAACGCTGGGGGACGGAAGCTTTGCTTTATTCCTGCCGGAAGAATTTCACAAACCAAGCTGCAAAAACGGATCACACACACATGTGAGAAAAGCAGTTATTAAAATTGAGATGTAATTGCAGGAGGAAAATAAAATGGATAAACAGGCATTATTTGATCAGATAAAAGGCGGATTGATTGTTTCCTGCCAGGCATTGGAGCATGAGCCTTTGTATACAAAAGAGGGCGGCATCATGCCTTTGATGGCAAAGGCTGCAGCACAGTCCGGAGCAGTCGGAATCCGTGCAAACACAGTACGTGACATCACACAGATCAAGGAAGCAGTAGACCTTCCGGTCATCGGTATCATTAAAAAAGACTATGAGGGAACACCGATGTACATCACGGTTACCATGAAAGAAGTGGATGAGCTGGTGGCATGCGGTGTGGATATCCTTGCGGTACAGGGAACAAGCGCATTAAGACCGGATGGAAGCACGGCAGCACAGTTTATCGAGGCAATCAAGGCAAAATATCCGGAGCAGCTTGTGATGGCAGACTGCGCAACCATCGAGGAAGGAATCGCATGTGCCAATGCCGGAGCCGATTTTGTCGGCACGACCATGCGCGGATATACACCGGAGACACAGGGCTGTGATGACATCGATTTTGATTTCATCCATGAACTTTCCGAAAAATGCCCGGCAAAGATCATCGCAGAGGGACATATCCACTATCCGGAGCAGGCAAAGAAGGCACTGGAGGCAGGAGCTTTTGCACTGGTAGTCGGCGGTGCGATCACAAGACCGGCGGAGATCACGGCAAGATTCGTGGCAGCGATCGAAAAATAAAAAAGGAGAAATTATGAGAATTGTGGCTGTGGATATCGGGGGAACAATGATCAAGTCCGGTCTCTGGAACGGAGAGACATTCGTGGAGCTGCGTGAGACAGAGACGTGCGCATCGGAAGGTGGAGCGGCACTGATGGAGCGTGTCAAAGGACTGATCCATTCCTATCACGATTTTGAAGCAATCGGGATCAGCACTGCCGGGGAAGTGAATACGGAAGATGGAAGCATTTTTTATGCGAACAGCAATATTCCGGGATACACAGGCATGCCGGTAAAGCAGATCATGGAAGAGGAATTTTGTGTGCCTGCCGCAGTGGAGAATGACGTCAATGCGGCGGCTCTTGGCGAACTCCGCATGGGAGCAGGAGCCGGATGCGATGATTTTTTATGTCTGACCTATGGAACAGGTGTCGGCGGAAGCATTGTGATGAACGGAAACGTTTACCCGGGGGCTTCTTTTTCTGCCGGAAGCTTTGGCGGAATGGTGGTCCATCCGGAAGAAAAGGCGGGAACGGACAGTCTGGAGGGCTGCTATGAGCGGTGCGCTTCCACGACCGGACTGGTCAGACGTGTAAAAAAAGTCGATGGCGCTCTGGACAATGGCAAAAAAATATTTGCGGCAAAGGACAGACCGGAGATCAAAGAGCAGATTGATGCGTGGATCGACGATATCTGCACAGGTCTTGTAACGCTATGCTGTATTTTCAATCCATCCAGGATCATTCTTGGAGGAGGCATCATGGCGCAGGAGTATGTGCTTTCGGAGGTGAACCGGAAGGTGAAAGCGCAGATCGCACCGGGACTTGGGATCGTGGAGATCGTTCCTGCAAAGCTTGCAAACACGGCGGGCATGATGGGAGCGGTCAGCCTTGCGGAAAAGTTACTTGCGCAGTAAGATGATCGTGTACAATATATCTGTTTGGAAAAAGATTTTTTAGATGACAGCACAGGGAGGATGAGACAATGGATCAGAAAAATATATTATGTTTTGGAGATTCCAACACTCATGGATATAATTCCAAAACCGGAGGACGTTTTACAGTAGAGGAACGCTGGACAAAACTTTTACAGAGAAAGTTAGGCGATGATTACTATGTGATCGAGGAGGGCTTAAGTGGACGGACCACGTCTTTTGAAGATCCTGTTTTTGAAGGATTGAGCGGATTGAATGCGATTTACCCGTGCATGATGACACATGAGCCTCTCGACCTTGTGATTATTATGCTTGGCACCAATGATACAAAAGACCGTTTTAATGCAAACGGATTTATCATCGGAAAAGGTCTGGAGCGCCTGACACAGAAAGCGATCGACACGCATGCTGCATGGCGTAATAAACCGAATATTCTTCTGGTAGCCCCGCCGCCAATCCATCCGGATTATGCAAAAACGGCTGTTGCAGGAGAGATGGGTGACAAATGCGTGGAGCGTTCCAGAGCACTTGCCAAAGAATTTAAGGATGTTGCAGACCGGTTAGGATGTCATTTTATAGATGCCGGTTCCATACCGGGCATTGAGATGTATCCTTATGACTGGATGCACTTAAGCCTTGACAGCCACAGGATCTTTGCGGAGTATCTGGCAGAGTATCTACCAACGATTATGTAAAAAAGAAACGTAACCAACCCTCGTCTGGATCAATATAGATGGTTCGGACGAGGGTTGGTTTTTTATTACAGGAGATGATCATGTGATTTTGGATGACAAAACAGACGTAGGATAATAATTGAAATTTCGGGAATAGATAAAACGGATAGAACATAAAATATATCGTAATGTCTTACACACAAGACATACATGATGTCATATTGTCTTATACACAGAAGATAAACAATATTAATATGTCTTGTACGCAAGACAAAAATAATATCATTCTGTCTTGTGTACAAGACGGAATGATGTTATAATTGTCTTGCCGACAGAAAGGAGGAGCATATGAACAGAGATTATCTGAAACAGATTATGACTGACCAGAAAGACACTTATCTAAGTAATCCTGCTATTGAAAGAAATTATCCATTGGAAGATCACGTGAATTATTGTTTTGTGGGGATCAGAAGAACCGGAAAATCGTACATGATGTATCAGCAGATCAGGCATTTGCAGGAGAATGGGATTCCTCTGAGCCAGATTGTTTATGTCAATTTTGAAGATGAAAGACTTCTGGAGATGTCAGCGGACGATTTGAATGTTATTTTAGAAATTGGATTGGAAATGGCGGGAGTAGACAACAGACCGTATCTTTTTCTGGATGAAATACAGAATATAAAGGGCTGGGAAAAGTTTGTGCGCCGCATTGCAGATATGAAATACCGGATCAATATTACCGGAAGTAACAGCAAGATGTTAAGCAGTGAGATTGCTTCGACACTTGGTGGAAGATTTATGATCGTAGATATATATCCGTATTCCTTTCCGGAGTATTTATTGGCACAGGGGAAGAATAAGAATTATCTGGATATCCTTAGTACAAAGGACAGAGCAGAAGTGCTTGGCATGTACGACCAGTATGTAAAATACGGTGCATTCCCGGAATTGGTTGGGATCAGAAATAAGAGGGAGTTCTTAAACAGTATTTACCAGACGATTTATCTTGGAGATATTATAACGAGAAATAAGATAACCAATGATTTTGCAGTGCGTTTGATTTTAAAGAAAATTGCAGAATCAATTACCAAGCCGTTGTCTTTTAACCGGCTTGGAAATATTTTAAAAAGTGCCGGGGCGGCAATTGGCAAGCAGACGGTTATTAATTATGTTGGCTATATGATGGAGTCTTATATGTTGTTTACCCTGCAGAATTATGCGGCGAAACTGATTCAAAAAGAGACTTCGCCAAAGTATTATTTTATGGATACCGGACTATTGGGACTTATGCTTATGGATTGCAGCTCTGCACAGTTGGAAAATTTGGTCGCAATAGAGCTGATCAGACGTTTCGGAAGAGAAAAGGTATTCTATTTTGAAAATAATGTTGAGATTGATTTCTATATTCCAGAAGAAAAACTGGCAATTCAGGTAAGCATGCAGGTGCTTGATCAGATAGAAACAAGAGAACGGGAAATCGGTGCATTTCTGAAATTAAGAAATTTTATCGAGGGCGCAAGATGCATATTAATTACGAATAGTGAGGAAGCGGAACTTGACTGTGATGGAATCCATGTAAGTG
>OMFN01001049.1_pt1 | contig 11846 bp, 9 predicted proteins | sample 1645641 | NCBI WGS metagenome assembly OMFN01 (sample SAMEA103958126, study PRJEB25191) | human gut metagenome
TAAACCGGCGCGTCTAGCCATGATGTCGGGAGGCAGGTGCTCAGTGCCTGTTTTCCCGTGTTTGTTGCAGGTTTAGTTATGGAAAAGAAAAACATCGATTGGGCCAAGCTCGGCTTCGGCTACACGAAAACGGACTACCGCTGGCAGTCTGAATGGAAGGACGGCGCCTGGGATCAGGGCGGACTGATTACCGATGAGCACATCAGCCTTCTGGAATCGGCCTGTGTGTTTCACTACTCGCAGAGCTGCTTTGAGGGCCTGAAGGCCTACACGACGAAGGACGGCCATATCGTCACTTTCCGTCCGGACTTAAACGCCAAGCGCATGGCCGACTCAGCGGCCCGCCTTGAGATGCCCGCCTACCCGGTGGAGCGTTTCGTGCATGCCGTGGAAGAAGTGGTGCGCGCCAATGCCGCCTGGGTTCCGCCCTACGGTACGGGCTGCACGCTTTACATCCGCCCCGTGATGATCGGCTCGGGCCCGCAGATCGGTGTGGCGCCGGCTCCTTCGTATCTTTTCCGCGTTTTCTGCATGCCGGTGGGCGCCTACTTTAAGGGCGCCGTCAAGCCCCTGAAGGTGCGCATCGCGGAATACGACCGCGCGGCACCTCACGGCACGGGCCACATTAAGGCGGGTCTTAACTACGCCATGAGCCTGTACCCGACCATGGAAGCGCACCGCGAAGGCTACGCTGAAAACATTTACCTCGATCCGCAGACCCGCACGTATATTGAAGAAGCGGGCGGCGCCAATGTGCTCTTTGTTGACAAGGACAATCAGCTCATTGTGCCGAAGAGCCCCTCGATTCTGCCGTCCGTCACGCGCCGTTCGCTCGTGTATGTGGCCGAACACTATCTCGGACTCAAGGTGATCGAACGCCCGGTGGCGCTTGCCGAAGTCAAGGACTTTAAGGAATGTGCGCTCTGCGGTACGGCGGCCGTGATGGCGCCCGTTGGTGAAATGCATACCGCCGACGGCGTGATTCGCTTCCCCTCGGGCATGGAAAAGATGGGTGAAGTCACGGCGAAGCTGCGCAGCACCCTCACCGGTATTCAGGACGGCGAAATTGAAGCGCCTGAAGGCTGGATTGACGTGATTGTCTGATAAGACACAGACGCGCGGAGTTGTCTCTTTTACGCGCGTAAAAAAGGCGCCGTCAGAAATTGTCTGAGGCGCCTTTTTTTGCGGTCCGGAAAACCGCGTTTATGAGGCAATGAAACTCTTGATGCCCGAGCCCACAAACTGTACGCCGATGCAGATCAGGATAAAGCCCATGAGTTTGCCCAAAACGGCCATGCCCGAAGGCCCGAGGTGGTCCGAGCAGTATTCGCTCGAGCGCAGCGTAATCCAGGCAATAAGGCTCGTTGCCGCGATCGCAAGCCCCGTCATTAAAGAGGCCGTAATCATCTGCGTGCGGTCCGTGAGTTCGGCAATTTCGGTGGAAAAGCCGATCACGACGGCGATGGTACCGGGCCCTGCAATACCGGGCATGGCAATCGGAAAGAACGCGTAATCCTCTTTGTTGCGGCGCACCATCGGGGCGTTATTGGGGGAGTTGCCGCCGAAAAGCATCTGGTAGCCGATCATGGCAATCACCAGGCCGCCCGCTGTAGCTGATGCCGAAAAACGCGAGCAGCATGTTGCCGGCAATCAGACTGACGATCATCACAAGGAATGAATAAATCGCAGCCCAGTTGGCCTGCTGATGGCGCTGCTCGCGCGTCATACCGACCGTCAGGCTCACAAACAGCGGAATTTTGGAAGGCGGATTGGTAATGACGACAAGCGAAACCAGCGCGCCGAAAAAATACTGCAGGTGAAGCAGGTCCAACATGATTGTTAACGCCGCAAACGGGTGGGGAGAAGTCAAAACGTCCGGTGCAGGCAGGACGGAAGCCCCCTGCCGGAAGGCAACGCCATTGTAGGCCTAGCTAAGCAAAAACACGTAGCCGCGTTCTATCGCCGTACGGCCTCAGATCAAAAACAGACTCAATTGTTTACAAACTGTAAGAAAGCGCGTAACGCAGGGAAATAAAGCACATTAAAATGTTGAATCCTCGTTCAGTTAAGAAAATGTCCGGGGCTTTTTGTCTTTGTTTCAGGCCTCCCGGGCCTTAACTGCCTCCCTTTTTCGGGTGACTCAGCTTTACGGAGCTTTATCAATGTCGTTCAAATTTCGCCCTCTGACTACCGCTGCGGCAGCGGTTTGCATTGCGGTTGCGCTTGCCGGCTGCGGCAACAAACAGTCGGCGCAGCAGATGAAGGCGCCTGCGACGCAGGTTGAAGTGGCTCAGATGCAGCTTGCTTCCGCAACACTGCGTGCGGAACTGCCGGGCCGCACCAGCGCCTACCGCGTCGCCGAGGTCCGCCCCCAGGTCACGGGCATCATTGAAAAGCGCCAGTTTGAGGAAGGCGCCGAAGTCAAAGCCGGCGATTCGCTCTATCAGATTGACGCAAGCCTTTATAAGGCCCAGGTTCTCTCGGCGCAGGCCGCCTTAAAGCAGGCCGAAGCCACGCTCGCACTGCGTCAGGCCGACGCCAGGCGTTCCGCTCAGCTTGTCAAAGCCAATGCCGTGAGCAAACAGTCCGATGATTCAGCCCAGGCGCAGCTCAAAGTCGCCGTGGCTGAGGTGGCTGCCGCCAAGGCCGCCCTTGAAACGGCAAGCATCAATCTGCGCTACACCAAGGTCACAAGTCCTATTTCCGGTCAGGTTTCCTTGTCTGAAGTAACGCCCGGGGCCCTGGTGACGGCCAATCAGGCCTCGCGTCTGACGGTCGTGCAGCAGCTCGATCCGATTTACGTTGACGTGACGCAGTCCTACGATGTGATGGACAAAATCCGCTCCAACATTGCCGCAGGCCGCTTAAAGGCAAGTGACGAAGGTGCGGAAGTCACGCTCATGCTCGATAACGGTGTGGCCTATCCCCATAAGGGGCGCCTCACCTTTAAGGATGCTTTGGTGGATCAGACCACGGGCACCGTGCGCATCCGTGCGGTCTTTCCCAATCCGGACCGCCGCCTGATGCCGGGGCAGTATGTGCGTGCCGTCATCAATGAAGGCGTACAGCACAACATCATCAAGCTCGATCAGCGCGCGACGATGCGTCACACCAACGGCAAACCCTATGTGTTTGTCGTCACCAAGGACAATAAGGTCGAGACGCGTGATATTGAAGTGAGCGGCACCGAAGGCGCTTTCTGGATTGTGACGGGGGGCCTGAAGGCCGGTGACCGCGTCATTGTCGAAGGGGTTCTCAAGGTCCGCCCGGGGGCGACTGTTTCGCCCGTTGAGGCTGGTGCCGCCCAGAAGGCTCCTCAGAAGCAGTAAAAACGCGGGAGAGACTGAACTATGTTGAGCCGCTTTTTTGTCGACCGCCCGATTTTTGCCTGGGTGGTCGCTATCGTGATCATGCTGGCAGGTCTGCTGTCGATCTTTAACCTGCCGGTTTCTCAGTATCCGCGTATCGCACCGCCTCAGGTGACGGTTTCGGCAACCTACCCGGGTGCCTCGGCTGAAACGATGTCGCGTACGGTGACGCAGATCATCGAGCAGAACATGACGGGTCTGGACGGCCTTTTGTACATGAGTTCCACGTCGGACTCCACGGGCCGCATGACGATTACGCTCACCTTTGAGGCCGGCACCAACCCGGATATTGCTCAGGTGCAGGTGCAGAACAAGCTCTCGATGGCTGAGCCCACATTGCCTGAGATCGTCAAGCGTCTGGGTGTCGTGGTGCAAAAGAGCTCTGCGTCCTTCCTGATGGTTGTGGGCTTTGTGGACCGCTCGCACCGCATGAATTCCGGTGACTTGGGCGACTACCTCACCAACAACATCGAAGAGCCTCTGGCGCGCGTCAAGGGTGTCGGTGAAACCACGGTGTTCGGTGCATCCTACGCCATGCGTATCTGGATGGATCCGGAGCTTATGAATAAATATAAGCTCATGCCCTCGGACGTTTCCTCGGCGATTTCGCAGCAAAACGTCCAGGTGGCGGCCGGTGACATCGCCGGTCAGCCTACCAACGGCAAGCGCATGATCACCGCCACGATCCGCGCGAGTTCCCTGATGACGACCTCAGACGAGTTTGCCAACATCGCGTTAAAGACGATGCCTGACGGCTCGGTTGTGCGCATCAAGGATATCGGTACGGTTGAGCTCGGTCAGGAAACCTATACCTTTGAAGGTAAGTTTGACGGCTATCCCTCTTCGGGTATCGCCATTAAGCTCGCCGCGGGCGCCAACGCTCTTGACACGGCGGCGCGCGTGCGCGACAAGGTGCAGGAACTCTCCGCGTACTTCCCCGAAGGCGTTGAGGTGATTTACCCCTTTGATACCACGCCCTTTGTGAAAAAGGCGCTGGAAGAAGTGGTGAAGACTCTGATTGAGGCAATCATCCTCGTGGTGGGCGTGATGTACCTCTTTCTTCAGAACTGGCGCGCAACGATTATTCCGACGATTGCCGTGCCGGTGGTGCTTCTGGGTACGTTTGCCGTGCTCGGCATCTTGGGCTACTCAATCAACATGCTCACGATGTTCGGCCTTGTGCTTGCCATTGGCCTCTTGGTGGACGACGCCATTGTCGTGGTGGAAAACGTCGAACGCGTAATGAGTGAGGAAGGGGCAGATCCCCGGTCCGCAACGATTAAGTCCATGGGCCAGATTCAGGGGGCCCTGATCGGTATCGCCATGGTGCTTTCGGCCGTGTTTATTCCGATGGCCTTTTTCGGCGGTTCCACCGGCGTGATCTACCGTCAGTTCTCCGTGACGATTGTCTCCTCGATGGTGCTTTCAGTCATTGTGGCTCTGACTTTGACGCCCGCGCTCTGCGCCTCGATGCTCAAGCAGGTGAAGGCCGGAGCACATCTTGAGCGCGGCGGCTTTTTCGGAAAATTCAACAGCGGCTTTCGGTCGCTCACGAACGGCGTGCGCTCCTCGGTGCGCGCACTGGTGCACCGCATCGCCCGCGTGATGGTGATTTACCTTGTGCTCTGCGGCACGCTGGTCTGGGGCTACATGCATCTGCCGAGCGCCTTTATGCCGTCGGAAGACCAGGGTGTGCTGCTCATGATGATGCAGGCACCCGCGGGCGCCACGGCCGAGCGCACCGATAAGGCGCTTGACCGCTTCCAGAAGACGGTTGCACAGGCTGAAAAAGACGATGTTGCCTCAATCTTTTACGTGCGGGGCTTCTCCTTTGCCGGTACCGGTCAGAATAACGCCATGGGCTTTTTAAAGCTCAAGGACTGGGACGACCGAAAGACGGACAAGTCCAGTGTCCAGGCTATTATGGGCCGCGTGCAGGGATTGCTTTTTTCGCCGCAGTTTAAGGACGTTCTGGGCTTTGCCTTCCCGCTGCCGCCCGTGCCTGAACTCGGTGTGGCCGACGGCTTTGACTTCTACCTGCAGGACCGCTCCGGCCGAGGGCACGACAACCTCATGCAGGTGATGGGGCAGTTCCTCGCGGCCGCCAACGCCGATCCCCGTCTGCAGCAGGTGCGCCATAACGGTATGGCCGACTCCCCGATGCTGCAGGTCAATATCGACTACGACAAGGCCCGTGCGCTCGGGGTGTCCGACAACATGATCAACGACACGCTCAATTCCGCCATCGGTTCGAGCTACGTCAACGACTTCATGGATCAGGGCAAACTCAAGAAGGTCTACATCCAGGGTATTGAAAGCTCGCGTGCCGAAATCGAGGATATCGGTAAGTGGCATGTGCGCAACAGTGCGGGTGAAATGGTTCCGTTCTCATCGTTCCTTACGACGGAATGGATTTACGGTTCGCCCCGTCTGGAGCGCTTTAACGCGCTTGATGCCGTCAACATTCAGGGGTCTCCGGCGCCCGGCGTTTCTTCCGGTCAGGCCATGGCCGCGGTGGAAGAAATCCTGCAGCAGATGCCGCCGGGATACTCCATCGAATGGAACGGCGTGTCCTATCAGGAACGTGTGGCGGGCGGCAATGCCGGTCCCCTGTACGCCGTGTCGCTGCTCGTGGTGTTCCTTGCACTTGCCGCTCTGTATGAATCCTGGTCGATTCCTGTGGCTGTGATTCTGGTGGTGCCCCTGGGTGTGTTGGGTGCTCTGGGACTGACGGCTCTGTGCGGCAAGGAAAACGACGTGTACTTCCAGGTGGGGCTCCTGACCACCGTGGGGCTTGTCGCGAAAAACGCCATTTTGATTGTGGAATTTGCCCGCGAGCTCTTTGAAAGCGGCATGGACGCGCTTGCGGCCGTTGTGGAAGCCGTGCGTCTGAGACTGCGTCCGATTGTGATGACGTCTCTCGCTTTCGGTCTCGGTGTGATTCCGCTTGCAACCGCCACGGGTGCGGGCGCGGGTGCGCAGTCTGCGATCGGTGTGGCCGTTTTGGGCGGTATGCTTACCGGTACGTTCCTCTGCATCTTCTTTGTGCCGGTGTTTTATGCTCTGATCATTCAGATCTCCGGCCGCAAGAAGGACAAGACAGCCGCGGCTCCTGTAACCGATGAGAAGGAAACCAATCATGCGTAAGATTTTCACGCTTTTACCGCTGACGGCAGCGCTGCTTCTGACGGGCTGCGTGTCGCTCGCGCCTGATTACGAAAGACCGCAGGCACCGGTGGAAGAGGCCTGGCCGCAGGATGAGGCGGTTAAAAACGCCAAACTTCTGACCGAAGGCCTGGCCGACTGGGCGAGTTTCTTTACCGATGCAAGGCTTAAAAAACTCATTGAGCAGGGGCTTGCGCAGAATCGCTCGCTGAGATCGGCCTTCTACAGTGTGGAAGAGGCGCGCGCTCAGTACGGTGTGTCGCGGGCGGAACTCTTCCCGTCTGTGGCGGCCGCTGCCGGTGAGTCGGCGGCGCGCTCCGTGTCGCGTATGGGTTCAAGCATCAACCGCACCTACTCGGCAACCGCGATGGCTTCTTATGAGCTCGATCTTTTCGGGCGCGTGAGAAACCTTAACGAAATGGCGCTGCAGGCGTTTTTCCAGACGCAGGCCGCGCAGCGCACCGTGCAGATGACGGTGATTACCGACATTGCACAGACGTGGCTCGCGCTGGGCGCCTCCAAGATGCAGTACAAGCTTGCCAGGGAAACGCTCACAAGCCAGGAAGAAAGCTACCGGCTCATTGTCAGAAGTTACGAGCTCGGGGCCTCAAGCCAGCTTGACGTGCAGCAGGCCGCTCAGACCGTGGCCGCAGCTCAGGCCGCGGCTGTGCAGGCTGAACGCGCGGTTTCACAGTACAGAAATGCCCTGCGGCTTTTGGCGGGCGGCACCTACGATCCGGCCCTCGAACCCGAAGGCATCGAAACCGCGACGGTTGCCGCGGTGTCGGTTGCCGGCAACATTCCGAGTGAAGTGCTTTTAAACCGCCCGGACATTGCGCAGGCTGAAGCCGTGCTGCGCTCAGCCAACGCCAATATCGGCGTTGCGCGTGCGGCGTTTTTCCCGAGTATTTCGCTCACCGGAGCTTTCGGGGGCGGCAGCACGCAGCTCTCCGACCTTTTTGATCACGCCACCAAGATCTGGAGCTGGGCTCCGCAGATTTCGCTGCCCATCTTCACGGGCGGCGCAAACATCTCCAACCTCAGAGCGGCTGAGGCGCGGCAGAAGTCGGCGCTTGCGGACTACGAGGCGGCGATTCAGGCGGCCTTTAAGGATGTGGCCGATGCTCTGGCGATGGAAGGGACCGTTGAGCGGGAACTCTCCGCCCGGCGCGACTTTGCCAAGGCCGCTGCAGAAAGCTACCGCCTTGCCACGGACCGCTACAAAAACGGTGCCGACAGCTACCTTTCGGTTTTGGACAGCCAGAGAACGAACTTCTCCGCGCAGCAGGCTCTGATCACCGCGGAACTTTCGCGCGCGGCAAGCCTCATTACGCTTTATAAGGCCATGGGAGGTGCCTCTGAACTGGCCGAGCCCGAAGGGGAGAGCAAATGACGGCTCCGGACGAAACGGCCGCGGCAAGCCGCGGCCGTAAACCCCGCAGCCCGGAAGCGCAGCTGCAGCGCCGTGAGGAAATCATGCGCTCGGCCCTGGCGTGCTTTAAGCGAAAGGGGTTTCACAACGTCTCCATGGCCGACATCGCCCGCGAAGACGGCGTGAGCGTGGGAAACCTCTACAACTTCTTTGAAAACAAGGACGCCATCATTGAAGCCTTTGCCGAGCGGGAAATTCTGAGAATCCGCCGGCATCTGTGCACGGACTCGGAGCACTATGAGGAGCAGGAAGCCTGTAAGCGCGATGTCTACGAACTTACGCTTGCCAGGCTCGATCCCGTCAAGGCAAGACTTACCCTGGAAATCCTGGCCGAATCCGTGGAAAACGAACGGATCAGGCGCGCCGTGCAGCAGTTTGTCGCGGCCTGGCGTGAAGTTCTGATGCCCGTGTACCTGCACGGCGGCCGGGTAACGGACGCCGTTGCCCGTACGCGCCTTGAAGCTGATCTCGCCCTTTTGGACGGCATATGGTTAAGGGCGCTGAGTGTCAGTGATGAAGCGCAGAAGGAGGCACTTGCCCGTGAGGTAAGCGAACGCATCTGGGCATCGGCTTCAAGAGTCTGACCCGGAAACACTTTTTACGTCTTTACAAAAAAGCGGGCTATTGCGAAAATAGTCCGCTTTTTTTTGAAAGCAAAAATTCGAGCTTAAAAAGCGCCTGGTTACAGTAAATTGCTCAGGCGAAACCCTTCGGGGTGCTGGTATAAGTTGCGACAGCGGGCCGCAGAAAAAAGGCGGCGCCGGTGCTGCAGAAGGCGCGGGACGGTTTGCTGCGGGTCTTTTTCAGACTGGGCGGATCAAAGTGAGCCTTCCGGATAAATTGTGTAAAGAATTCCGATCATGGCAAAGAAAAGAACTCCGATTTACAAGGTCCTTTATTTTCAGGTGATCTGCGCCATTGTGTGCGGCGTGCTGCTCGGCTATTTTGCGCCGGACTGGGGCGCAATGATGAAGCCTTTCGGTGACGGCTTCATCAAACTCATCAAGATGATCATCGCTCCGGTGATTTTCTGTACGGTGGTGACCGGTATCGCCGGCATGGAAGACATGAAAAAGGTCGGTAAGACCGGGGGCCTTGCGCTACTTTACTTTGAAGTGGTTTCCACCATTGCCCTCATCGTGGGGCTGTTCATTGTGAACGTCTGCCAGCCCGGCGTAGGAATGCACGTTGATCCGAAGACACTGGACGCAGGTGCTGTTGCCGCCTACACGGGCCCGGGCAAGATGCAGACCACCACGCAGTTTCTGATGAACATCATCCCGTCGACGGTGGTGGGTGCGTTTGCGCAGGGTGAAATTCTTCAGGTGCTCTTTTTCTCGCTGCTTTTCGGCTTTGCATTGCATAAGTTCGGCGGCCGCGGCACACTCGTTTTTGACGTGATTGAAAAGAGCTCGCACGTGCTTTTCCAGATCGTGGGCATGATCATGCGCGTGGCGCCGATCGGTGCCTTCGGCGCCATGGCCTTTACGATCGGTAAGTACGGTATCGCGTCGCTTGTGCCCCTGGCCGAACTCATGGGGACGTTCTACCTTACCTGCATCCTCTTTATCTTCGTGGTTTTGGGCGGCATCTGCCGCTGGCACGGGTTCTCGATTTTCCGCTACATCGGCTACATCAAGGAAGAACTCCTCATTGTGCTCGGTACGTCTTCTTCGGAATCGGTGCTGCCGCGCATGATGGCCAAGATGGAGCACGCAGGCGTCAGTAAGTCCACGGTAGGCCTGGTGATTCCGACGGGTTACTCCTTTAACCTTGACGGCACGGCCATTTACCTCACGATGGCAGCGGTCTTTATCGCACAGGCCTGCGACGTGCAGATGACGCTTTTCCAGCAGATTACGCTTTTGGCCGTGCTGCTTTTGACGAGTAAAGGTGCTGCGGGCGTGACGGGTTCGGGCTTTATTGTTCTGGCGGCAACGCTTTCGGCGGTGGGTCACGTCCCGGTTGCGGGTCTTGCGCTCATCCTCGGTATTGACCGCTTCATGAGTGAAGCCCGTGCGCTTACCAACATGATCGGTAACGGCATTGCCTGCATCGTGGTGGGACAATGGATGAAGGATGTGAACGAAGATCAGTTAAACGAAGTGATGCATCCGGATAAACGGCATCTTGCAGAAGAAGCCGCGATGAACATGGAAGCGGATCAGATCGCAGCCTCCAAGCAGAAAAACAGCTACTCCAAGTAAGCGGTTCTGAACAAAAAGCGGCGCAAAGGAGAGAGATCCTGAGCGCCGCTTTTTTTCGCCCGCAAAAAAACCCCGCGGAAGTTGCCTTCAGCGGGGCTCGTGCTCAGAAAAAACCTGAGCCCGCGGATTACTTCAGACGGATCGGAATGAAGATCCGGGTGCCGCCGCGCTGGATCAGGATACGTAGCGTCTTACTCTTTTCGAGGATGTTGCCGAGATCGGTGCTCTTTTTCATCGCAATACCGTTGACGTTCACAATGATGTCACCGGACTGGATGCCGGCCTTGCGGGCCGCACCTTCGCTTTTCACCACGAGCAGACCTTCGGTTTCAGCCTGCTGCTTTTCTTCCTCATTTAAGGCGCGGACCGTGACGCCCAGAGCCGAAGCTTTTGCCGAGGACTTCTGACCGGGCTGCCAGTCGTCGTTGCCGGACTCAGCCACCTTCACCGTCACGGTCTGAGACTTGCCGTCACGGATCACGGTAAGTTTGGCGGTGTCGCCGGGTTTGAGGGAGCCCACGATCACGGGCATGTCGCCGCTCGTTTCAACGGGCTTGCCGTTTACCGCCGTGATGACGTCGCCTTCACGCAGGTCACTCTTGGCGGCAGGGCCGGACTTATCGATCTGGGCAACGATCGCGCCCTTGGGTGTCTTTAAGCCGAAGCTTTCCGCAAGTTCCGGCGTAATGTTCTGAATCATCACACCGATGCGGCCGCGCGTGACTTTGCCGTGCTTGACGAGCTGATCCTTGATCTGAAGCGCAAGGTCAATCGGAATGGCAAAGCTCAGACCCATGAAGCCGCCGGAGGTGGAGAAGATCTGGGAGTTGATGCCCACGACTTCGCCGTCCATGTTAAAGAGGGGGCCGCCGGAGTTGCCGGGGTTTACTGCGACGTCAGTCTGAATAAAGGGCACGTACTGATCGCTCGGAAGCTTGCGGCTTTTTGCCGACACAATACCGGCGGTCACGGTGTTGTCCAGGCCAAAGGGACTGCCGATTGCCGCCACCCATTCGCCGACCTTGAGTTTGTCGCTGTCGCCCATCTTGAGAACGGGCAGATCCTTGGCTTCAATCTTCACCACGGCGATATCGGTCTTAGCATCGCTTCCCAGCACCTTACCGCTGAACTCACGGTTGTCGGTGAGGCGCACCGTGATCTTGTCGGCGCCGTCGACCACATGATGATTGGTGAGAATCAGACCGTCAGCGCTGATGATAAAGCCCGAACCTGTGCCGCGCTGTTCCGGTTCCTCTCGGGGACCACCGAACGGAAACATCGGGAAACCGAAACGACGGAAGATTTCCGCATGGCGTTCATCAAGACCGCCGAACGGATCCGCGCCTTCGACACGGCGGGCTTCACGCACGGTGGAGATGTTGACAACGCCCTTGCCGTACTGTTCCACGAGGTTGACGAAATCGGGCAGCTGAGAGCGGGCGCTCTGTGCGGCGGGTGCATCGGCAGCAACGGCGGGGACCGTCGTCAGAACAGAGCCGGAAATAAGAGCGGCAATCGCGGCGGCAGCCGCCGTCGGTTTAATCAATTTCCTGATCATATTTTTCTTGGTTGCTCCGAGAAAAGAAGCTGTGGGGATAACGGCGTGTCTGAGGCAACCGTTTTTATAAAAAAGGCACGGACCTCAGGTCGTTTCATGATGAAGGAGACGATACA
>OMFN01001060.1_pt1 | contig 11742 bp, 13 predicted proteins | sample 1645641 | NCBI WGS metagenome assembly OMFN01 (sample SAMEA103958126, study PRJEB25191) | human gut metagenome
TATAGTGTGTCCGGTATCAGGATTCTGGTGGGCTATGGCAAAACCACCTTCGATTTCAGAAAAAACTGAGGTGTCACACACAGCAGTAGGTGTATCAAAGGCCCGAAGAACAGGGAGTAAAGCATATGAATCAATGAGCTTTCCACATTTGTCCTCCAACTCCTGTGTCCACTGCATGTCTTCCTTGAGCGGGTAACGTTGTTCCCATTTTTGGAGGAGCTCTTCATCATTGGATACCGTGCCATTATGAACAAGTGACCCATAATGTGGGACATGGAAAGGTTGCATGGTATACGTGTTCTTCTCTTTCACGCGCTCCACAGTAGGCTCTGCACGAAAGTTGCAGATAACACTGACAATTCGCTGCCCGTGAGTCTTTACGGCACCTTTGAGCGTAGACAGGATACCTGCAGGGTCATTCGAGTCCAAAGCCTGTTCTACATCAGGCCACTTCTGAACCCATATGCTGTACGTCAACGACAGACAATCCTGAAACATGATAGAAATTCCCACAGAATCTCTACCACGCTGAGATGTTTCAAGAAGTACGGACTCAAAGGATTTTATGACAGAGTTCAAATGGGAGGACTTGAGTCCTCCGTCCGTAATAAACCCGCATATACCACACATAAGCTCTCCTAGTCGTTAAAATTCTTGAACAACATGTTCTGGCATGAACATGAATTGCAGTCGTTATAAGATTCCCGACTGTCTATGTACGTATACTTCAAGGCATTCATGTAACCAATGGCAGAATCACGACTCCATGTAGACCCATATGACTTTATGTTACTCAGGGATTGCGGGTTATTCACGGTGTCGACGCACAAGAATAAATATGCACGAGGCATCTCCAAGACTATATTGGGAAGATCAAAATATTCCACTAGATGATCAGCTATGAATAGCACAACCTGCGATTTAAAGCAAGAAAGATCACTGACTCGCGGTATATCGAAGGGATTGTATTGTGTGTCCATATAGTGCAAGCAGTATTGTTGCTTACCCTCGTGAGTGAATATATCCTCATACCGAGTCATGAGGTAGTTCGTCGTATATCCATACGCCGCACTAATGTCAACCACAACGAATTGAGATGTATCTATGCTAAACGCAGTTAGGCACGAAACCAGCCAATCCGCAGACTTTCGACTCAAGGCTTCTGCCTCTAAGTTACGACCGCTGATCTTAAGACGTTTCATAAGGCTCGTGGTGTTGTCGAAGTCACGAATCATACGACATCTCCTTATGTACATACATCACTCATATTCACTTCGTAACCTGCGAGAAAGAGGAGAACGCGCTGTAGCGGAACCTATAGCACCACTATACTGCGTGCGCACAAGCTTGTCAATTTGTGGGTTTTCCGTCATAAAAGGTGACTCATGGCTGTTCTCGACGTAACCCTTAGCAAGATACTCGCTGGCTTCTTCATCACTCATGGGTGCAACTATGGTTAGCTTTTTCTTGGCCCTTGTGATAGCTACGTAGAACAAACGACGTTCCTCTTCAAGTTCCTCATCAGACTTACAGAAGTAAGAGTTGGGAAACTTAGCGTCAGTAACATTGATGATCCATACAGAATCCCACTCCAAGCCCTTAGCGGAGTGAACAGTACTCAAAACAACCCCGTTGAACTCCTTTTCAACGGAAGGATTCAAAGCGATATCCGTTAGCATCTTCCTGCAAGATGCAAAATCTTTGGCCTTTTTTAGAAGGAACTCAATGTCTTTCAAACGGGCCGGGGTGTTTGACAACTTTGAGAAAAATTGTCGGTAGTAAGAAAAAGCTATGTTCAAAGCATCCACTGGCCCTTCTTGATTTCGTATAGACCTCAAGGCTTTATATAGGGCTTTGAATGTGTCTTCATTCTTTGTACCCTTATAGTCTTTGAGGGCAGAAATATAACGTCGATTGTCAATAACCTCTGAGATGATCTTGGTAGCGGTAACAGATCCAACACCGGGATGCATGTGAAGAACTCGTGACCAAGCAACGGTATCCGTAGGATAGTAGCACACTTTAAGGTAAGCGAGGAGATCACGTATGTGAGCCTTATCGAATAGAGACCTGTCACCTGCTTTATAATAAGGTATTCTCATGGAGTCCAACTGTGACTCTATTAGAAGCGCACTGCTGTTGGCACGAAACAACACGGCACACTCGTGAGGGGGTGTCCCGTTACGTATGGCTTCCTGTATTTTGGAAGCCACGTATTGGGCTTGTTCCATCTCATCCGATGCCCTGTAGTATACAGGCTTGCTACCGCCTTCGGATACCGTGAACATTTCCTTCTCAAACTTATGCACAAAGGACTGGCTGACAGCATTAGCAAGAGCTAAAATAGGCTTTGTACTCCTATAATTCTGCTCCAACTTGATAACTTCACAGTTATCGAAGTCTTTGGGGAACTTCATGATGTTTTCGTAGTCGGCCCCACGGAATTTATATATGGATTGGGCCTCGTCCCCCACCGCCATGATGTTGTGATGCTTAGACGCTATATGCTTTACAATCTGAGATTGAACCCAGTTAGTATCTTGGTATTCATCCACGAGCACATATTTGTACCTGTTGCTCACGCGGTCACGAATTGTTGTATCCCTCAACATGAGTTCTAGGTAGTAAAGCATATCGTCAAAGTTAAGCATGGCATTAGCCTGCTTGTACTTCATGTAGGGGACAAACATCTTCACCGTCCCTTTGGTTTGACGGTTAGATATGCCCTTCTCTTCACAAATCTTTTGTATTTCTTTGCCTGTATTGATATGCAACCCATAGATTTCCATGATCGTGCGGGGCTGAGGCGTACTAGCGTTCAAGCCCATGTCATTACGGAACATGTCAACGAGGGATTGCTCGTCTTTATCATCCAGTATGCTGAAATGCCGGGGGATCTTTACGGCTTCATGGAACTTACGAAGCAGCATGAGAGCAAAACTATGGAAAGTCCCACAGGTAATATCTTCCCCACTGTCTCCGATGAGAGCCGTAACTCGTTCCTTCATTTCATCGGCAGCTTTGCGCGTGAACGTAAGCAGAAGAATCCTTTCGGGATCAACATCGGCTGAAACTAGAGCAGCTACACGATGCACCAAGGTCTTTGTCTTTCCGCTACCTGCGGAAGCTATAACGAGTTGATGCCCACCAAGACTCTCAACAACCATCTTCTGACGGTCGTTAAGCTTTGCTCCTTTTACACTGTGGAACTTTCCCATAGTAATATCCTCTAGGTATTTGCGCGTCTACAAATTAGGGCTGACGAGCTTGAACCTCTCCTTCTGAGTAACATCCGGATATTTTTCACGGTCTACGTCACTCAAAAACTCGTCTACGTCCCTATAAAAGAAATCGCCGGGTACAATATGCTTCTGCACGTCATAGTACAGGGCTCGATATAAAACTTTGTATTCCAGTGTATCACAGTCACGCACTACGTCAACGACTTCATAGAGCTTACCCTTGAAATGATGGTAAACACCTAAGACAATGCTACGGTCTCCTGCCAAAACTTGTTTCATATGTAATCCTCAAGGTGCTCGATTTTTGGGTGTGCGTAGTATGCCGAAGCCACAACAGTTGTACCCGCTACATAGACAAATCTAATCTTCTTTTGAAATGCTATAGCTACACCCAGTTCGACATGAAAGTCCTGACCACCGGGAAGAATAGCATACACTATATCTGCATCCTGTATACCTTCAATGTTAGGACGTATCCTTTGAGCATAGTATACGTCGTCATAAACGGGCTCATTCTTCTTAGGTTCTGCCGCAAGCCAGTCATGGGTTATTTCATAACCGCAAGAGTCGAGATACGTTTTCAACTCTTTATACTTGTCCGCATTGGCATACTTGCAGATAATAAAGTATTTCATTGTTCCTTCTCCTTGGAGTACGCAGAGTTAATCTTGTCCAGGTACATATTGTACACATCAGGGAAACGACGTTGGGCGCGCCCATAAGCTTTGATTTGCTCCTTACTCGCGTTGACAGGAACCTTAAAAGTAGCCACACGATCCCCATTGGTTCTCACGATGAGAACATGCAAGGCGTTAAAGCAGTGCACCATCATGGACATGCGCAACTTCAACTCCAAAATATCCCAGTGGTCAAAAGCACCATCAGCTACGAGATCATTGAACTCTGCATCGGATAGAAACTTAGTGCGTGCAGACTTCTTCGTGGTATCCGTACAAGTGATACGAAGAGGCGTGTCAGGCAAAGTGGGGCCATGAATATTCAGCAAACGAATGGCGTCATCAGCAGGAATATTAACTTCTTTCATACTAGTGTCTCCTATTTAGAGCCTTGAGTTGTTGTGGGTCGAAGTCAAATAGACGAGGGACGTTGTTCGTTTCAGCCTTACGTACATCCCGTGCTTCCAATTCACGCTGTGCCTCATAGTAAGGGTACATCATATCGAAACCTTCATTGAACATGCGAACGTACCCATTACGTAATTCACACAACAGAAAGCCCAACATATTTTCACCTGTACCCTTACATACACCCCAAAAACGATCTCCCCAAGTGTTACCTTCTACAAGATCCCTAGGATGCGTACTCATTAATTGCACACGTAAGGGCGTATTCTGCCAGAACTTATAGCGAAGGGCTTTTCTCATGACTGTAATTCTAGCGGAGTTCCAGTCATCACGTAAACTGCATTTCGAGCCCAACTGTTTGGCAATTCCCGGAGTTTCGGCTAGTCGTATTGCCTTGAACTCTTCCTTGATTGGAGTCTTGTGAGCTTGATAATAGTGCACTACTGTGGGCCACACCCTCCCCTTTACATCCGTAAAAGGTGCCACGTAAAAGTTAGATAGAAAGTAGTAGGCTCCGCAGAACTCTTCAATTGTGGCCTTAGCCATGATGTTCACCTATACAAGTGTTTAGTCCTCAACTTCATCACTATCTATGTTCTCATCGTCTTCCCACTTTTCAATGAGGCGGAACTCATTGTAGACATCCTTGCAACGTCGGATGACATTCTCGACGATGCTGTTCGTAATGTCAGCAGAGAACATGACGGTGAGAATGTAACGGCCCGTAGGAGACATATCACGCACTTCGGACTTCACGGTATACGTAGAAACATTAGGTGAAAAGACCTGTACGCAATATAGGTCAAAGCTGCTACCCCAGTGAATGTGTGAATGCATAGTGAGTTGATTTATGCCGGGTAGCCTTTTACGGTAAGACTCCATGTCATGATACACGTCCAGAAAGTCGGTGTCTTCAAAATAGGACTCTATGCCAAACAAACTAAGGTACTCGTCAATAGAGTTCAAATCATTCACGAGAATACGAATGCCCACAGCATTGAACTGCTTTAAAACGGTTATTTTCATTGCGGACTCCATGTAGCTAAACGTTCAGAATGGTATTCTTTATTTCACGTAGTGCGCGTTGAAACGAACGTTTCCCGCTATCACTAGGTGAGTACAAAAGCGACGCAGGGTGCATTATAGGTATAACAGGATACTGTACTCCTTTAAACTCCCACACTTGATGCGTGCCTGAAATAACAGTTATGGGAGCATTAAGATTGAACACGTATTGAGCGCATGACCGACCCACAGCAACTAAGACTTTAGGTTTCAAATACTTGATGACTTTCATCACCAAGAAATTGCAGTGGTCTATACACTCAGGAATACCGGGGATGTCTCGCTCGTTGGAAGTCGAGCAGAGAATAGCATTACTGAATGCGACATTGATGCCCGTAAAATCAAGATCAGCCATAGTACTGCGCAATATTTTGCCCGACGGCCCACAAAAAGGAATACCCCGCTTTGCCTCTTCTCTACCCGGATTGATTCCCATGAAGAGAACATCGCAATCGCCTTTCTTGTACAGAAGTTCCGCAACCACTGTTGTTTTACCCCATAGTAGGCATTCGCGGCATTTCTTGCGACGAGCTTGTAGGGCAAGTATTTTGGACACTAACTGCTTCTGTGTCATAGGATTTCCTTTACGAATAAACGACATAAACAAGGTGCCCACACGATAAGCAGCGGAAACAAATCAGTTCCGTAATTGGAACACGTTGGAAATTATAGGCTTCACACCTAGGGCATTTATTATCAATTTTAACAGCATTTTGACTGGGATCGAATAGTGAATTTATGTAGGTTAACCAATCAGCCCCATCGTTTACGTAAACGGCTGTACACGGGCTACCGTTCTGTAGCACGTAGTCCTTAGAAATATTGCACATGAGCCTCCCCCTAACTTATAGGTATTGCCACTTTAACTCCACACTTAGGGCACTCATATAGATTCACTCGAACTAGTTTGTGCGTAGCTTGCGATTTTACCTTAGGAAAAAACCAGCAAAACCGCAAGACTTGCACTGCAATGGAAGGCCTTCCTTAGACCTACTTTTAACCTCACCAGTGTTCTTTACCATCAAAACTATTCCTTCATAAAAGATTTACTAGGCTGCCTCGTCATCGCCTATAAAATCACTAAGCTTCTTGCGAATGGCTTTTTTATAGAGATGTGAGTAATCAACACCATCGCGCTTCCCACATTCTTCGATAACCCACTTTTGCAATTTCTTCAAATGAAGCTTACTTCCATCCCAGTCTTTGGTGTTGGCATACGTAGAGCCCACGGTGAAGTCCACTTCAAGTGGAAGTTTGATTTCAAAACCAAACTCTTCAAGTATGGCAGCTTCGAGCTTAGACGTAAAGTACTCCTCGAAGTTCAAGCACACAAAGAACACGTCCTCAATAGGGATTTCCATTTCCGCAGAGTCATGAACAATATTCGTGGTGAACCATGCCTCGTCATCCGAAGTTTGATACTTTGCCTTCTTACACTCGAAGATGAAATCCAAGAGGTGGCTTATGCCAACAAGGGTCATATTTGAACACATACCTTGAATGATGGAGTTCTGCGCCAACCTATCCATCTTGGATGTGATACCCTTCTCACCCCGCAAGTAACCCCAAAGGTGACGAATTGTACCTAAAGGAGACTTGACGCACAAATGCTTGGACGCATAGTCAGCACTGGCTTCCAACCAACCCGTAGCGTCAGGCATATTAGCTTGGAACTTGGCTTTGATTGCAGTGGCTTCTTCCAAGGAAATGCCCAGTTCGTTGGCAATACTTTGTTCACCACGACCATACATCGATCCAAAAACAAACCCTTTAGCACCCTGCCGTTGACTAGGGCTAACTTCCTCAATGGAGATGTTGTTAAAAAGAGCCGCACTACGTCTATGAAAGTCAGTCTTCCATTTACGGACTTCCATAGACAACTTAATGGGGTTATGTTTGTAATCGTACTCCAATTGCTCAAGCTCTTTCTCAAGGCCTGAAATTTCTTCTTCCAGCTTACTCAGTGCCTCTTTCTTCTGGTCGCCATCAAGTAATTTGTACGCAGACTTGTTTTTCTTCAAGGCTTTCAACGAAGTTGTAAGACGTTCCTTCTTGGAAGTGTAACCTTCTTCTGCGTATACATACGGGTCTTTTCGGAAGTCTTCTTTGATACGGTGCATTTCACGGAACAACTTGACCATATTGTCGTCTTGACTAATGAAGCCCAAGCCACGGACTTCAAACGTTGAGAAGTCAAGTTTGACAATAGCACGTCCCGGTTTGCAGTTGTACATACTCAGGATAGGTGCAATTCGTGATCCTCGTGCCGGACGTTGTTGAAGGTTCGGCTTTTCACAACGCAGACGTGATGTTACAGCATCGGTTCTGAACGTTGGACGAATACGGTTATCCACGTAGAAGTCAGGAGAGGATAGTGCGGTACCCGGAGTCATCATTTCGTAAATAGGCTTTACGAACATCTTCTGTAAAGTGGCAATCTCATTGTACTCTGCAAGTTTAGCGACTTCGGGTACACTTTTCTTATACTCTTCTTGGAATGCCTTATCCACACTCAGCTTATCGCCCAATGGCTCCAAGCCTAGGATGTCAAAGAATAACATTTCCAACTGAATACGCTTTGTTGGTTGAAACGCATTAACGGTTCCAAGAAATGAGCCGGAAAAACCAATAGAAGACTTCTGCATACGCTTGTTTAAAGCCTGTACAGAAGGCATGGCATTCATTTCTCGAACGATGTCATCCATAGCTCGTAACAAAACAGATGTTCTTGGATTGTACAGATCCCGAAGCACGTTGGTATCCGTAGCCATACCGCAGTGTTCCGTATATACGATAGATCGTACCTTATGGTTGAACAACGTAATCGCTTCTTTCTTGAAATCACTCAGAACACCCAAAGCTTTCGCTCTTTTCAACTGAGACTTCCAAATATTGAAAGTCGCTACAGCATCGGCTCCAGCATAACCCTCCCATTCACTAAGAGGAATTTTCTCAAGAATGTCTCTGCGCTCTTTTGAACCCGTAGTTTTGTAATACGTGAATCCCCTTTTATAGGACATCGTATACAGGCTATACGGGCCTTGACGATTAGGAAATACCTTGGTTTGAGCAATACGTGCGAGGTTTTCCTCTAGGCAATACTCATTATACGAGCAGTCAATAATGGGAGCATTGAACTGGAAGATATGAAACTCCCGAAAAAACTGGTGGTAATCGTACTTCGCGTTGACGAATACGTAGCCCTTACACTTTGTTTTCTTGGTAGTGAAGAACGTCTTGAGCATTTTGATGACACGCTCAACATCTTTACCGACAAAGGGGGAGTCATAATGAAGGAGAGGTATAACATAACCTGTATGCCCATCTGCGCACAACTGCACACTAAGCATACGGTTGTTGTAGACACGATGAAGATTACAATCTTCTGTATCCACTGCTATGTATGTAGCCTTTGATTTTAACTCAATGAGAACACGTTTTACGTCCTCAATTGTTTTCAAGAGAACGCTTTCAAATATATCGGGAATACGAAGATCGACTCCCTTCTTCACGTAGAGAGCCGCAGTTTCAATGTCATCGTAAACAATGCCCAAAGCGTTGGGGTCTAACTGACCTACACACCATGAGGGATGAACGGAAGTAATGTAATCATACGTCCTCCCCTTAATTTTACGGGAAGTACGTATACACCCGGATTCCACAAATATGGACTCAACTTTATGATCACCCAGGTACTCTTCGGCCATTTCACCGAAGCCCATAATAATTCGAGGCTGTAGGTGCTCTACCTCACGTTCAAAAACACACTTAGCGCACGACGCAATCTCCATTGAGGAGAATGGCCTCTTAGCATCACCAAAACGTGTTTTTCTGGACTTATGGAGGCTCGTGAAAGCATAGGTGAAGCCATACTTCTTAGACAAATGTTGAACACAAGCTCTTGCCGAAGACATAAACTTGCCTACAAAAGGTGTCTCTTCTTCTGCTTCACTCTTACCCGGAAATTCTGTGACAAACAGAATGTCGATGGGGGCATCCCCATGAATCTCGACAGGGAGACGTGTACAGGACTGCTCAAAGGTACACGATGAGCGATCACTGCATTTGAATCTTTTTAGCTCCATAAAACCTCCGTGGTTTGCTGAAATCACGTGATAATCGTTTATATACTTATAACCATTTGGATTCAAGCCATGAAAAAGACAAAAGTTCTGCTGTGTGTTGACCCCGGAAAGTACAACTTCGCATACAGCATCTTAGATACACGAGGTAATCTATTAGATTATATGTTGATGTCATCAACCTTTGAGGATTTGACGCGCGGAGAAGCAGTCATGGCAGCGCGTAACAAGATTCTCGCCATGATACACAACATACACGAAAAATGGCCCAGTGACAAGTACTCCTTTGCGCTCATCTACGAGAGGTTTATACCGCGTAGTATGCAACGTGGGAACTTAGGGGAAATAGTCAATATGTGCATTGGAGGCTTGCTGTTTAGCTTCCCACAGTCAAACAATACACGTATGACCGTAGTTCCTCTCAACGCCGCAACTTGGAAAAATTACGTGAAAAAGAATGCTTGGGCCATTGAGAATCCTACCATCCCCATTCATGTACTGGACTCCATAATGATGGGCTACTACTGGATGCACAAGAAGGAAATGCTGAGTAGCTCCGCTATTGTCAGAAACATTAAGGCTATCAACAAAAAGAAATACGGTTGGACTTTCACCAAAGGCATTTGGGTTGCGCCTCAGCAGAGGGAAAGTTCAAGGAGACGTAAATGAGCACATGCAACCTATACGCAAAATGCAAGTCTCTGTATGGGGACTTTCAATGTGAATCTGAAACTTTTGGATCAGAAACTCACTGTAGGCTTCTAACAGACGTATCGCACGGACGCCTTAAAACAGTTACACAACCTCTCAAAGAGTTGCGTATACGAGAAGGCAAAAAGTCACTTCTGAGTGAAAACAAAGATGGAGTACTGTTGACGTGCCCACGATGTATGAGAACCAACACGCAAATACGAGGAGCCTGTAAGAACTCCGAGTGCAGTTTTTGGACACAAAAGCTATCCTACAACTGCTTTATCATTCACAGTAACCTTTTCTACCCGGATACTGATTATCCCGGCAGAAAGGTTATGGAAATAGCTCTCGACATCTCTGAACGCAGTTTTGACAGACTCTTAGAGCTCAGTTTGTTCATGATGCGTGCATCCACCATACTCGTCAAGTACTTGACGGAGTATGCAGATGTGCGTAGCACAAGGATGTCGTTTTACACAAAGCATATTCGCAAAATCATGAGGTCACAAAAATTCGACATTATCTGCGGAACCTGCGGAACTCCGCAAGCTGTAGAAGCGCACTGTAGGTGCGTGAGTGACCCGAACCTAAGGGATCAACGGTTGGGCTTTCAAACCAAATGGAAGGCTACCATAAACAAAGCTAGGTATGAAGGCGTTGATCCTCAAGCATTGATGACAACCCCTAAAGCTATCGTTGATACATTTGGGGCTGAAATATACACTCTAGGTTTCACAAGATTTTTGCTGTCGAAGGTGGAGTTGGAAGGTATGATGTTTACTGACCTTCCTTTTGGTTACATCTTCCACGCTTACGATCAGCTTTTTAGCGAGGCAAGTTGGAACGCCAGTGAAAATCTGGGTTTAACTGACGCTCTCTATGATAAAGCTCTTAAACTTTATAACGTGTAATCGAGGACTTAGATATGCCAGATAGAGCAACGTATTTTCATGAGTTCACACAGAACTGTCGTCGTACATGGACGGCTGACGAGACAACCGTAGATGAAAACATTCAACGTTTTCGTAAGGCCATTAACTTGGTTCACGCCACAGATGGAATCTGTACGGAAGCAGGAGAAATCAAAGATATTCTCAAACGGTTTCTCTTCTACGGCAGTGATATGGATAGAACACACGTAGTGGAAGAACTAGGTGATCTCATGCACTACATGGTCATCTTCGTTGACGAAGTAAACAAGTTCTTCCCGGAAAATCCTATTTGCTTGGAAGAGGCTATGGAGGCCAATACGAAGAAGCTGAGGGCAAGGTACCCAGACGGCTTTACCAAAGAGGCTGCCAATAATAGAAACGTTAGGCTGGAATACGAAGCCATGACTGACGCAAACCCGTGTGTGCACGAATAAATAAGGAGAAAGCTCATGCTTGCACCCGAAGTTGAGAAACATATGTGGGAACGCTATCAGCAGTTGTTCTGTCCGTTCTCTGACTGTAAGGGAACCTTCCCGGCCCCTTGGTCACTCTATGAAGTTGGCATTGATGCCGACGGAAGAACCGTGTACAGGTGCCCTGAGTGTAAGAAGGAGTTTACGGTGGATGATATGTCCACTAATGC
>OMFN01001070.1_pt1 | contig 11633 bp, 11 predicted proteins | sample 1645641 | NCBI WGS metagenome assembly OMFN01 (sample SAMEA103958126, study PRJEB25191) | human gut metagenome
GCGGCGGCAGCCCCAGCGCCTACGACCGTGTGCTGGCCACCCAGTTCGGCAGCTACGCCGCCAAGCTGGTGGAGATGGAGCGCTACGGCGTCACCGTCGCCATGGTCAACAACCGCGTCATCGCCAACCGCCTCGAGGACATCGCCGGCAAGACCCGCAACGTCCCCGAAGGCTGCGAGCTGCTCACCGTCGCCCGCCGGATGGGCGTGAGCCTCGGCTGAGACTGTAAAAGCAAAAACACCCCGCTGTGTCATGCAGCGAGGTGTTTTTGTTTTTATGCTTCAGAACGAGCCGCCCGACGAACCTCCGAAGCCGTCGGAATCGACGGACGAACCGCCGGAGGAGTTGGACTCCTTCTGGGGCGGGTCATAGGTGCGCTCCCGGGTAGTGTGGGTGTAGCGGTCACGCTTGACCCGCAGGGTGAAGCCGGGCATATACTCATCGGCCTCCGTCTTCTTCCGGGCCGTCTTCATCTGGTGGTAGAGGATGAGGCAGATGAATGCCGAAATGCCGAGGGGGAAGATCATGGCAATGAGCAGGTCTTCCAGGCCGATGTCGTTATCCACATCGATGGGCTCGCCATAGTCGGCATAGTAGTCCAGTGCATCGTCGCACATATCGATATAGGTATAGGCGGCATCCGCCCATTCCTCATCGGAGAGCTCCGGGACGATCTCGTCCTCCTGCTGCTCGATGCGGTAGTCGGTGAAAGCCGTAACGCCCTCGCCGTAGGTGATGGTGACGTACTTGCGGGAGCCGACCGCCAGCAGGAAGAGGATGCCGCTCTGTTCGTCGCCGTAGCCGAGGCCGTTGGAGATGTAATAATTTTTCGCGTAGTCGCGCTGGTCGGCATCGCCGATGTCGTCCACCACGAGGAAGTAGACATCCACGTCGTGGCCGTCAGAGGCGCTTTCGGCCTGCTCCTCGAGGTCGGCCAGCGTGTCGGCGTCAAAGACGCCGCACTCGTCCCGCACCAGCGGGGCCGCTGCCCCGGCCGGCAGGGTCAGGGCCATGCAGAGCAGGGCCGCAGCCAGAAGGGCAAACAGTTTTTTGCAGTATTTCATATTCCCGTCTCCCCCTCTCACAGCAGCATGATGAGAGCCGTCAGTATCATCAGCGGGATGCTGATGCCGGCAAACCATGCAGCTACTCTGCCCTTATCCACGGGCAGGTCACCGATGAGCTTGCCGGTCTGGCCGTTCATCGCAAAGAGGAAGTCCTGCTCCTTCCAGCGGGCATCCAGACCGGCAGCAGGGCGTAGTGGGGTTCCAGCGTCCGCGGGTCGAGCTGCTCCGAGAGGGTCTGGACGCCGGTGTAGCCGCCCAGCGTATCGTGGAGGGCTGCAGCGGTGCTGTTCTTCATCCGGGTCAGGACGCGGGCAGCACACTTCTTGTCGTCCTCGTCGTACCGGTCTGCCAGAAAGCCGGGCAGGTAGGCCGTGGAGAAGGGCTTGAGGTCGCTGTAGTCGAAGGGCTCGATGGCGTCCATATGGGCATCCGGCATCTTGCTGGAGCCGTCCACCGGCACCCGGACAAAGTCGGCGTCGCCCACGCGGGCCACGTCGAAGTGCCTGGTGGTGGTGACAATGTAGTCGCCCTCACGGTGGCTCTCGCTGATCTCGGCCTTGTAAGCGCCCCGGGCCTCCATCCGGCCATCGTAGAGCCAGAACGGCACATACACGCCCTGGATCTCCTCGATGTGGTTGGACTCTTTGAAGGCTTTGGGGAGGAAGGCTTTGCCCTTATAATACTTCTTCAGGTTCTCGATGGCGCTCTTTTTGTCCATCCGGAAGGGGATGATGTACTCCGGCTTGAGCTTGCCGGAAAGCTGTCCGCCCAGCACGGTGGGGTTGCCGCAGTAGGGGCAGGTGGTGGCGGCTGTTTCAGGGCCGCAGACCAGCTCTGCACCGCAGGAAGTGCAGGTGCGGCTGCTGAGATCTCCCGTCTCCATCTCCCCCCAGACAGGGCCGCTGGACGCTGCCTTTTCGGCGGCTTCGGCGGCCTTATCGGCCTGAGCCTGCTTCTCGCCGTAAAGAGCCTCGACCTGTGCTACATCATAAGTAGAGCCGCAGTAATCACAGCAGAGCTTTCCGCTGGCGCTGTCGAACCGCAGCGGGCCGGTACAGGCCGGGCATTGGTAATTCGTGGTGTTTTCTGCCATATCTCAGTTCCCCTTTCAGGCTCCGAAAGGCTTGCCGCATTCGGGGCAGAACTTGGGCGGGTTGGCCGGGTCGGCAGGGGTCCAGCCGCAGTTCGGGCACTTGGCCGCCGGGCGGGGCTTACCGCACTCCGAGCAGAATTTGCCGGTATTGTGTGCGCCGCAGCTGCACACCCAGCCTGCTTCGGGGCGGGGCTTGCCGCAGGCGGTGCAGAACTTGCCGGTGTTGCCGGTCTGACCGCAGGAGCAGCTCCAGCTGCCAGCCGCCGGGGCGGCTGCGGGGGCAGGAGCAGCGGCAGGCTGCTGCTGTGCGCCCATCTGGTAGAGGGCCTGGGCGTTGATGCCGCCGGCAGCAGCGGCCTGGTTCATGCCCATAAAGGCCATGGCGGGGCCTGCGCCCTGATTACCGGCCGCGGTCTGCATGGCACTGGCCTGTGCGCCGACAAGATGCGCAGCGGCGCGGGTCGGGTCCATAAAGGCTGCGTTGCGCTGCATTTCCTTGAGCATCTGCTCGTCTTCCTCGCTGGCCTTCACGCTGGAAACGCCGAAGGATACGATCTCGATGCCGCGCAGCTTGCCCCACTTGGCGCTCAGCACATCGTTGAGGGCCTCGGCAAGCTCCATCGTGTGGCCAGGCAGTGCGGAATAGCGGATGCCCATATCGCTGATCTTGGCAAAGGCGGGCTGCAGGGCGGTCATCAGCTCGGATTTCAGCTGCCCGTCGATCTCATCGCGGGTGTAGCCTTCCTCCACATTGCCGCAGACATTGGTGTAGAACAAAATGGGGTTGGTGATGCGGTAGCTGTACTCACCGAAGCAGCGGATGGCAATGTCGATGTCGATGCCGGCGCGCTGATCCACCACACGGAAGGGCACCGGGCTGGGCGTGCCGTATTTGTTGCCCACCAGCTCCTTGGTGTTGAAGTAATAGATGCGCTGATCCATCGGGGCCTCGCCGCCGAAGGTAAAGCGCTTGCCGATGTTCTGGAACACTGCGCCGATGGACTCGGACAAATCGCCGCTGAACAGCGTCGGCGCGCTGCCGGTATCGTAGGTGTACTCACCCGGCTCGGCGCACATATCCACGACCTTGCCCTGCTCCACGATCATGGCACACTGGCCGTCGGCAACAGCCACGATGGAGCCGTTGGAGATAATGTTGTCATTGCCTTTGGTGTTGGCGCTGCGTCCGCTCTGGCGTTTCCAGCCGCGGGTAGCCAACAGGTCAGCTGGCATGGCTTCACAATAAAAGTATTCCTTCCACTGGTCGGCCATAACGCCGCCAGCAGCTCCCATTGCAGCTCTGATAAGTCCCATAATGATCCTCCTATATCAGGGGCGGGCAGGGCCCGCCCCATTTTGTACAGATAAATCAGTTCGTTATTTGTTGGCCAAGGCGGCCTTGTACTCCTCATAGCGGGGCGGCAGCTCCTCGAGCTCCTCGTTCCACTCGGTGCCGTCCAGCCTCATGTAGAAGCTGACCGCACAGGCCGTACCGTCGTCGCCCTCGTAGTCATACATGAACAGCGAGATGCTGTCGTTATACGGGTACAGGTTGAACTTATACGCATCGCTCTCGGTTATGTTCTGGTCAAGCACCCAGTCGTAGCCGTCCAGGATAGGCTCGATATGGTCATCATAGACATTGACCCACATCGTGATGACCGGGTCATCGGGCATACCGTCACGGTAAACCTCAAAGTAGTGGCTGCCGTCATCGCTCTCACCGATGTAGCCCCAGCAATCGTAGGTGTCAGTGTCAAAGTAATCACGGTTCGGTACATTCTTGTAGTTTTCCATCCGGAACCAGCCGTACCAGTTGGTGTTGCCCAAATCATCGTAGGTGTTGCCGTCGTCGTAGGTGTAGGGCGGGTCAGGCTCATCCGGGCCGTCGATCCAGCCGTCGCCGTCATATTCGTCATCGCCGCCGTCCAGCAAAGCGGGGTCGATTTCAGGCTTGGTGTCGCTGCGCTTAAAGACCATGGTCATACCGTCAAACTCAATGGTCAGCAGGTCACCCTCGCGGGTGTAGGTCATGGCCGGGGTATCGGGGTCGGTCAGCGCGTAGAAGCTGCCGTCCTTCCATTGGAAGGTGACAAAATCCTCCATGTAGGTTTCGCCGGTGCCGTCCGCACGCAGCTCAATGTAGAAGTCCTCCATATCGACGAGGGCAAGCTCCTCCTTGGAGAGGGTGTACTCGCTGTCGGAGGCGGATTCCAGCACATAGATGCCCACATCGGTATCGCTGCCTGCGGTGGTGCCCTGGGTCATGCTGTCACCGTCCAGAGGCTGCTGCATGGTGCTGCCGGACTTGACGAAGTAGATCGTCACGCCCTGTCCCTGCACATCATTCAGGGTCAGGATTTCGTCTTGCAGGGTGCCGGTGCAGCTCAGGCCGCCGCAATCCAGCTGGAAGACCCCGCCGTTCAGCGTCCACTTGCCGTAGGACTTGGTGCCGTCCACCGTTACAACGCACTTGCCCTTATCATTCAGGTCCATCAGGAACCCGCTGCCGAAGGCATCCTCGACCTGCGTCACGGAGCCGCCGATCTCGGCGTAGGCTGCTTCCCAGGTGCCCTGATTCGGGTCACCGGCGTTCGGCTTGCCGGTGCGGATAGAGCCGCTAATCATTGTTACGATGATCATAAGCAGGAATATCACCGGGATGGCGATCAGGATCATCCGCTTGGGGGACATTGGTGCGCGGGGGCGCTTGGGCTTGCCGCCGGGGGCCACATTGCCGTAAGGGTTGCCGCCCGTGCCGCCGGGTGGCGGCGGCGTGACAGGCGGTGCGGACGCGGACGGGGGCGTTTCCTCGGCGTAAAGCGGTGCGCCTGCGCCGGTCTGCGGCGGTGTGCCGGGCGCATTGCCTGCGTAAGGATTCGCTGCGTTCGTCCGGGGCTGCGGGGCGGCAGGTGCGCTGCCTGCATAGGGATTGCCGCCGCTTGCCTGCGGCTGCGGGGGCGTCTGTGCAAGCTGCGGGGGCGCAGGTGCAGCCTGGGTAGGCTGAACCGGGGGCTGGGGCACAGCTGCGGGCTGTGCGGCGGGCTGCGGTACGGATACTTTTGCACCGCAATTCTCGCAGAATTTAGTACCGGGCTTTAACTCGGCACCACATTGCGTACAGGTTGCCATAGTGTCTGCCTCCTTTACAAGATAATCGTTTCAGATTTTTTTATTCGTTTGTCATTTCAAACCAAACGGATTCGTCCTTTGGCAGGTTCAGCAGGGATTCCCCGCCGATATGCCTTACGTAAAAGCCGCCGTAATCGGTGGGCATCATGGCCACGGTTTCGCGCTGTGCGCGCCCTAGATCCATGCGGTACAGCGAAATGCTGCAGATCCAGCCGCGGTGATCCATACCAAGGTAGGTGATGCCGCTGTCCCATGTGGCGGGCTCTCGGTTTTCGTTTCGGTATTCGCCGATGTAGAAGTTCGGCTGATCCTCGCAAATTTCAAACCAGGTACCGGTGTAGTCACTTACATACGAGCCGATCAGGCTGGAAAGTTCCATCGGGTCGGCATTGTGCATGGCCTCGACCAGGTTGAATTTTTCATTGTTGCGGGAGACAGCGTACACCGTTGTATACTCGGCCTCGAAATCCGCATCGTAAGCGGTGCCGATCTCAAACTTGACGATCTCGTTGACGCCGTACAGCGGGCCGCCGTTGGCCATGGTGCCGCACTGTGCGCCGCTGATGACGTCGATGTACTCGACATTGCCGTCCTCGGTCAGCAGGAACACATAGGGGGCATAATCCTGGCCGACACTGGTCATGAGCATCTTTACATAGTTGCCGTAGCAGCCGTTTACCGTAAACTCGGTTTGGTCGCCCAGCTCGTACCATTCCTTCATGTCTTGGTAGGTAACTGCGCCGTCGGAGCTTACATAGTCGGTCAGGGCGCGCACCGTTACCTTGCCGGTGGCGGTCACATCGCAGGTAAACCATTCGTCCTGGCCGTGCAGCACCTGGCCGCTGGCCTGCCGCTTGTCGGGGTAAACATCTATGTCCGTCCACATCATGCCGGCCCCGGCAAGGGTGTACATCGGCACGGTGACGATAAGACCGCCTGTGTAGTAGGGGTAGACGGCAAAGTAGGTAAATACATCGCTCAGCCCGTTCAGGCTCTGTGCACGCATCTTGCAAAGCTCGGATGCGTAGGTGGGGTCGCCGCCGTAGTAGGTATCGAAATGCTGGGCCACGGCGCGCTGCAGTGCTTTTAAGGTCAGGTCATTGTCGGTGTAGCCAAGGTACTCGAGCATTTCGATGTTGGAAAGTTCCTTGCCCGTTTCAAAGTTGTAATGGTAGGCGCCCACATCGCGGTTGTACATTGTGTCAACGCTTGTGATCTGCAGGCTCAGCACCGGGCCGGTCCAGGTGCTTATCCAGATGATGTAGCTTGTGTCGATAAAATCATTGCGGGAGCGGGCGTCCTCGGCGCGCTCTACCAGATAGCCGAAGCGGTAGCCGATCATCTCGTTGATGTTCCTTGCGCCCTCGGTGTCATCGTCGATCTGCGGAACCTCGTAAAAATAGGTGTCCTTGTTGCCGTTGGGGTCGGTGTAGCTGAATTCCACATCATACAGCGTAGAGATGCGGGAATCATCAAACCTGCGGGAGGACTGCGGCTTTTGCGGGGTTTCCTCCGTAGCTTCAACATTTTCAGCGGAGGTCGCGCTCACAGCGCTTGCGGCCGGTTCGGTCGGCTCGGGCCGCTTGCTGTCCTGTGCGCAGCCTGCCGCCGACAGCAGCATCACCGCCGCCAATAGTACGGCACAGCGTTTTTTCATGGTTGGTTCACCCGTCTTTCGGTTGAGAGTGCAGCAAACTGCCTGCGCTTAGCCAAAGGTGACGCTGCTCAGCACGGTGTCGCCTTCGGTGCCGGGGTCAATGTCCACGCCGGAGATCCTGATGCTCAGCCAGCCGCCGGTGGGCATCTCGCCGTAGTATTCCGTCCACCACATACCTACGTTTTTGTAGGTGCGTCCGGCCATCTCCACGCCGCCGATGGTGCGCGGGGTAAGCTCCTCCACGTTTTCAAATTTGTCGTAATAGTAGTTGATCTTGTCCAGATCTCTTTGCAGCTCAAATACTATGCGCGGGTCTCCGGAGAAGATATGGCTGGGGTCATCGGTCGGGAACAGCTTGAGATCCCCGAAGCTGGTCGAGGCGGACTTGTACCAGCCCTGGTCGGGGCAGGTCACATTGAGTACCAGCGTATAGTCCGTGCCGAATGCCTCCAGGGTCTGGGTGTTCAGGCCGGCGGCCGATGGGTAATCGGGATTGTCCGCAGGAGCGGAAGCAGGGGCCGGTTCGGCGGTGGCTTCCGGCTCCGGCTCTGCAGCGGGCTCGGATGCAGGCTCGGATGCCGCGTCGGTCTTGGGCTCTGCCGGGGTCTCCGTCTGGGGTTCAACAGCCGGTTCGGCGGCCTGCGCTTTCAGGTCGGATAAACCGGAATTGACCTCTTTGGTCACATCCCCCTTGGAGCAACCGGCCAAAGCCATAAGCATCATGGCTGCCAATACGGCAGCGAGCGTTCGTTGTACTTTTTTCATAGCTGTCCTCCTTTTGGTCATAAAGTGTCCATCATAGCGCTCAGATAGGCAGGCGAGACGGAAGCGTAGACGAAATCATCGACAATATGGTCCTTTTTTGCCAGGCACACGGCGGTGGCCAGCTCGGGATATTCGGCCTCATCCACAAGCAGTACCGTTTTGCAGTGCGGGCAGACATCCCGCAGGTCGTTTGCCAGCAGCAGTCTGTCCTGCAGGGTGCGCGGCGGATGCGGGCAGACCTCCAGCAGCAGGACATCCGCCCTGCAGGAACGGCATAGCTTTACAATATCCTTTGTCTTAGGACCAGCGTTTTGCACCTGGAAGTCCGGCCCGCCCTGTTTCAGTGCCATTGTCAATGCGCTCGTCATCACAGAGTATTGCGCGTCCAAAACGATCCTCCGCACGGCGTAGCCCTCCTTTCCTGCAAAGAATACGATTTGTCAATTTCATCATACAGGAATCGGACGATTTCTGCCCCCGCCATTTGGATAGTTTTTTGGACTTTTTTCTGCTTTTTTCAGTACTATTGCAAAAAAGTGCAGATTGCGTCATAATGATACTGGAAAGAAACAGACGGATGATCTACCCTTTGGAAAGGACAGGCACTATGACAAAGGTACGGCTTGGCAACCTGTGTTTGGCCGCTGCGGTTGCAGGGGTGATTCTCTGCGCTGTCCTGATGCGGGCGTTTTATATGCCGTATTCCGGCTTTTGGCGCACGGTGCTGTATAATATTCTGATCTTTTCCTGGGCGGTATCGGTCTGGTGGCGTATCCTGCACGCACAGACCCGCCGCTGCCTGCTGGGCGCTGCCGCCCTGATGCTGTTCTGGCTGGATATCCGCCTGATCCGCTATGACTTTGCCCAGACGCCGGAGATGCTGCGGCGATTGTGGTATGCGTACTATATCCCGATGCTGCTGATCCCGACCCTTGCACTTTATACGCTTTTCTTTTTGGATCGGGGGCAGTCCGCCCCGCTGTACAAGTACCGGTACGTGATTTTTGTATTTCCTGTGGTACTGTTCAGCCTGGTGCTGACAAACGACTGTCATCAGCTTGCGTTTGCGTTCCCACCCGGGCAGGAGATACTGGGCAGCCCCGATTACACCTATCGGTTCGTATATTACCTCTGTCTGCTGTGGATATTTTCCTGTGCCGTGTTCACGGTGGTGTACCTTGTACGGCGCTGCCGTATTCCGCATACAAAGCGCATCCTCTGGCTGCCGCTTGTGCCGATTTTTTTTGCCACCCTCTATGCTTTACTGTACAAGCATATTTTAAATGTGCCGTGGATGCATGCGATCGCCGGTGATATGACCGTGGTGCAATGCCTGACCTTTACAGCGTCCTTTGAGGCGTGCATCCGGTGCGGGCTTATCCAATCCAATATGGGGTATGCCACGCTGTTTGAGGTATCTATGGCCAAGGGTCTGATCACGGACCGGGCGTTTGTGCCTGTGCAATGCTCCATGCAGGCAGCGCCGCTCCATGAGGAGCAGCTGCGTCAGGCGCTCACCGGCAGTGTCCAGTTGGATGCAACGACCCAGCTTCACGGCCACCCGATCCGGAAAGGGTATATTTTCTGGCAGGAGGACATCACCGAACTGGTGGCTCTGCTGGAGGAGCTGCGTCTCACACAGGAGGAATTGCATGACATCGGGGACATCATACAGGCGGAAACAGCCCAGAAGGCACAATGGCTGAAGCTGAGCGAGCAGAACCGGCTGTATGACAAAATCGAGACCGTCACAGCCCGCCAACTGGCACGGATACAGGAATACCTGATCGCGCTCAAGGCCACGGACGATATCGATACCGCCCGGCGGCTGCTGAAGCACATCGTCATTTTGGGAACCTATATCAAGCGGCGCAGCAACCTTGTTTTTGTCTGCGACAAGGCGGAGGACATCGACACCACGGAGCTGCGGCTGAGCCTGTTTGAATCGGCCGAGAGCCTGCGCCTGAGTGATATACGCTGCGCCGTACAGATTGCCGACACAGCAAAGATTTCCCCTGCATCCGCCGTGGCAATCTATGACGCCTTTGAAGCCATCATAGAAGCGACCCTGCCGGGATTGCAGGAGATCCTTTTCTGCGCCGAGCATACGGCGCAGGGCTGGGGGCTGCGCTGCAGCGTTCAATGCACCGACACGCCCGCTGCGCTGCCCGGCCTGCCGCAGATGCAGCTTGAACGGGATGATGACGGGCTTTTGTATTTCTCGATGTTTCCGGCAGAAGGAGGCGGCCTATGATTCCCCGAATCTCCCGCAACGCCGTCAAGGAAGGCTTTGACACGCTGCCGGCGGCCATCTGCTACTTTGACCGCAATGGTCTGCTGCGTCTGATCAATCACAGGATGCAGGAAATCGCCGCAGTCCTCTGTGGCCGGGATCTGCAGACCCTTACGGATCTGGAGCAGGCGCTGCGCAGTCCCGGCGGCGGTGTGCAGCTGCGCGATGAGGCCGCCCGCATCTACGAATTCCCGGACGGAACGGTATATCATTTCACGGTGCGCCCTGTTCAGGACAAATACGGTATACCGTACACCGAGGTGATGGCCACCGATGTCACCCAGCTGGCTACATTGCATGCTGCACTGCAGCAGGAAAACGAGCGCCTTGCCGATGCAAACCGCCGCGCAAAGCGCTTATATGACAATATGCCCGACATTGTGCGGGAGGAAGAAATCCTGAAAATGAAGATGCGCGTGCATGACGACATCGGCCATACCCTGCTTGCCGCACGGCGCGCACTGCGGCATGAGCATGACCTCGCCCGGCTCAGGAGCGAAGCTGCGAAGTGGGAAAGCTCCATCTCCCTGCTATGCCGCGCCCAGCAGGAGAATGCTGCAGAGGACCCGCTGAGCTATATGCAAAGGCGGGCGGCTGTTCTGGGTGCAGCCGTACAGCTGCGCGGTGCGTACCCTGCGGCACGCGCCACCCGCGAGCTCTACGCACTGATCCTGCGGGAGTGTACCTCCAACGGTGTGCGGCATGCGGGCGCCACGGAATTGTACGCCGATTCCGAGCATCGGCCACAGGCATGGCACCTTTGCATCACGAACAACGGCGCACCGCCCAAGGCGGAGATAAAGGAAGGCGGCGGGCTTTCCTCGCTCCGCCGCCGTATTGAAAAAGCAGGGGGTACAGTAACCGTACATTCCCTGCCTGTATTTGTTCTGGAAGTCACCCTGCCCGATAAGGAGAGCACTTATGATACGCGTTATGATCGTTGAGGACCAAAAGCTGGTACGGAGCCTGCTTGAAAGCTATATTCAAAACGAGGACGGGTATCAGCTTGCTGTGTCTATCCCCGGCGCTGCAGAGGCTCCCATCCTGTGCGATACCGAGGACATCGACCTTGTGCTGATGGATGTGCAGACAGAACACCGCGAAAACGGCCTGGCCGCCGCAAAAAAGATACGAGAAACGCACCCGGAAATCAAGATTGTGGTGGCGACCTCGCTTATTGACACACAGGTCTTGGCACGCGCAAAAGCCGTGGGCGCGGACAGCCTGTGGTATAAGGACGGCGATGAAGGGACCCTGATGCAGGTCGTGCGCCGCACGATGGCGGGGGAGCATATCTTCCCCGATGCACCGCCCAGCGTGGAGATCGGCACTGCCATGAGCGCCGAGTTCACCAAAGGAGAGATGAAGGTCCTGCGCTGTCTTGTGCGCGGGCTGTCCTATAACGAGATTGCAAAAGAACTCGGCATCGAGCCATCCACCGTGAAGTACCACGTCATCAATATGCTGCAAAAGACGAACCTGGAGAATAAACTCCAGCTTGCCATCGCCGCCACCGAAGCCAAATTGGTGGTGGAGTTGGCAGAGGAGTAATTTGTAGTATATAAGGCAATACCGCACAATTCCCGCCTTACGGCTTAAGCACCGCTCCGGCGGCTGCGGCACGGC
>OMFN01001077.1_pt1 | contig 11529 bp, 8 predicted proteins | sample 1645641 | NCBI WGS metagenome assembly OMFN01 (sample SAMEA103958126, study PRJEB25191) | human gut metagenome
CTCCCCGGCGCGATGAGGGCATCGCGCCCTACGGAATATTTTGCCGCTCATCACGCACTTTCAAACATTCCAAAGCCTAATATTTCCTGAGCGGCGCTGCGCGCCGCGGTCCACCACCATTATTCTTTATTCTTTTTTAATTATTCTTTACCTACCCCATTCCTAATTAAACTCCTAACTCCTAACTAATTTTCCGTCCACACCAAACTTTCAAACCAACGAAAAAAGGGGTTGTCCATTTTGCCGCTGCGCTCGCCGAATACACCGCGCAAACCGCGCATTTTGCTGGTTCCGCCGCCGGAGCTGCCGGTTCCTGCTGTGCAGGGCGGCGCGGTAGAAACCCTTGTCACCCACCTGATCCGTGAAAATGAACGGGCGGGCAAGCTGGACCTGCTGTGCGCCAGCATCCCGGACCCGGAAGCCGCCGCCCAGGCACAAGGGCTGCAGCACACCAAAATGCTGTACGTTGCCAAGCCCCGCGGCGTGCGCCGGTATTACCCCATGGTGTTTCTGGAGCGCTGCTTTGGCGTTGCCGCCCCGTATGACCCGTGGTATCAAAAGGTTCAGCTTTCCCTTGCACTGGAGCTGCCCACGCCGGACCTGATTGTGGCGGAGGGCGGCACCCTGACCCAGTGCAGCGCCATCAGCAAAATGTTCGGCAAGCGGCGTTGCCTGGCCCACCTGCACGGCCAGACCAGCTGCAGCCATGAGATGGACGCCATTTACGGCGGTATTCTGGCCCTGAGCGAGTTTATCCGCGATGATTACCTCAAAACCAGCGAGCTGGACCGCAAGCATGCCTACATCCTGCACAACTGCATTGATACCGCCCGCTTTGTGCCCGGCCCGGCGGATGCTGCGCTGCGGGCGTCCCTCGGCTTTGCGCCGGAAGATTTTGTTGTACTGTTCTGCGGCCGCCTGGAGCCGGATAAGGGCATCCACAAGCTGTTGGAAGCGATGGAGAATATCCATGACCCGCGCATCAAGCTGCTGATTGTGGGCAGCCCGTTTTTTGGCCGTACCCAGCAAAGCCCGTTTTTGCGCAAGTTGGAACAGCAGGCCGAGACCCTTGGCGACCGGGTGCGCTTTACTGGCTATGTGCCCAATGATTCGATGCCGGAATATTACCGCCTGGCGGACCTTGTCTGCGTGCCCACCTTGGTGGAGGAAGCCGCCGGGCTTGTGGCGGTGGAAGCCATGGGCTGCGGCCGACCGGTGCTTGCCACCCGCAGCGGCGGTATGCCGGAATATCTGGACGGCAGCCAGGCCGTGCTGGTGGACCGTGACGGCAATGTAGCCGGGCAGCTGAGCTTTGCCATCCGCATGCTGTACGAACACCCGGATCTGCGCGCCCAGATGAGCACCGCCGGTGCAAAGACGGCACAGCGCTATTCTTCTGCACGCTTTTATGATGATTTTGTACGCATTGTGTACGATTTTGGAGGTCACCTATGGAACAGCCCGTCATCTGTGTGATCGTTCCGGTATACAAGGCGGAAGCCACCCTGCCCCGCTGCATCGAAAGTGTGCTGACCCAGCAGCTGCCGGGCGGGCTGCGGCTGATCTTGGTGGACGATCAAAGTCCAGACCGCAGCGGCGAAATTTGTGACGCTTACGCAGCAAAGGATCCCCGTGTGATGGTACTGCACCGCAGGGAACGCGGGGTTTCCGGCGCGCGCAATGCCGGGCTACGGGCCGCCACCGGCGAGTATATTGTATTTTTGGACAGTGACGATGCCCTGCGCCCCGGCGCTTTGGCCGCTGCCCTTGCGGCACAGGCCGCTGCCCCCAACGCTTTTGTGCTCTGGCACTACACCATGCAGCCGGACGATACCACCCCTGTAACCACAGTAGCCCACCCGGCCCAACAGAGCGATCTGGCCCGCCTGCACCTGGACTGCCTGATCGCCATGCCTTGGAACAAGCTTTACCGGCGCACATACGCCCGGCAGCTTGCCTTTGACCAGGCTTATACCCTTGGCGAAGATTTGCAGTTTGTGCTGGATTATCTGGCTCTGCTGGGGCGCTGCCAGCCGGATTTCAGCTACCTTGTGCTGGAAAGCGCCCTGACCTTTTACGATTGCAGCCGCACCGGCACCCTTTCTACCAAGTACCACGCCAATTACTGCGAAATTTGGCCCAAGCATTTTGCCAAGCTGAACGCCGCCTGCACCGCTGCTGCCTGCCCGCCGCAGGATATGCTGCCGCTGCACCGCGCGGAATTGCAGGTTTTGGCGGAGGGTGCCGCGGACATTTTGCGGCGGGACCCCGATGCCATGCCCGCACGCCGCGCCAAAGCCCGCACCGCGCTGCAAAGTCCATGGCTGAAAAGCCTGCTGGATACAATGCGCCATGAGCACTGTTACAGCCCCTATTACCTGCCCTGCCGCTGGAACAGCTTGCGTCTGCTATGGATGTTGTCCGAAGCTGCGCGCACGCAGAGCCCCCTGTTCGGCAAGCTGGACTGGGCGGGGTATTATTTGCTGCTGGGCCGCATGAAGCGCGGCTGAACCGCAGCCTGCTTTATCTCTGGTATTACAGTACATTTCCCCCAGGCAGCGCCGCTGGCTTGCCTGGGGCTTTGTTTTTGCATCGTCAGGTTTTTGGGGTTGTAGATTGTATTCACCTGCTTAACATGGTATAATGGGGCAGAATTATCTCTTTGTACTATTTTTAACACATTTGGGAGAATTATTTAAGGCAACCACTGCAGCGGCACTGCTTTTATGTGTTTGGCCGCTAAATCTGTTTTGGAGTGTTTTAGATGATGTTTTTATCGCGTGCAGAGTCCTCTTATCTGCACCAGCACCTAAGCGTTGTGCGCCATGTCACCCTGGACCCGGAGGGCCCCGGTGTGCTGCGCATTCACCTGCTCCCTTGCAAAAAAGCACGGCGCAATGTTCCGTTTGTTGCACTTTTGAACGGGCAGGATATTTTGCCGCTCAGCGTTTCCTGGGCCATTCTGCTGGCAGGGCTGATGGACGCCCTGCAGCCTTTTGAGGGCAAGGAGATCACCGAGGACCAGTGGGCTGGCATTGCCGCCCAGGCTGTGGAAACCGCCGCTGCTGTTTACCCGAAAACGGCTCCCGACCAGATCCGCGCGGATTTGAATGCCATGCTGACCTCCTTCCGCGCGCTGACCGCCGGGCAGGAACCGCCCGTGCATGTGCAGCCGATGGACCTGGGCGCTTACGCCCGCTATATGGCAGCCCCCCACCGTATGGACCTGATGGTAAGCTCCATGGAAAAGGACGGTGCCTGGCACTGCAACCAGAAATGCCTGCACTGTTACGCCGCCAACCAGCCCCTTGGCGCGGTGAAAGAGCTGGATACCGACCAATGGCTGGCTGTTATCCAAAAATGCCGCGCGGCGGGCATTCCGCAGCTGACCTTTACCGGCGGCGAACCCACCATGCGCAATGACCTGGTCAGCCTGGTACATGCCGCACAGTGGTTTGTTACCCGGCTGAACACCAACGGCCGCATGCTGACCAGCGCCCTTTGCCGGGAACTGGCGGACGCCAGCCTGGACAGCGTGCAGGTCACCCTATATTCGGCGGATGAAGCGATCCATAACACGCTGGTGGGTGCCCCCGGCTATGCGGACACCATCAGCGGCATCCGCAATGCGGTGGAAGCGGGGCTGAATGTCAGCATCAACACCCCGCTGTGCAGCCTGAACCAGGATTACACCGCAACGCTGGCGCTGGCCAACTCTCTTGGCGTGCGCTATGCCACCTGCAGCGGGCTAATTCCCACCGGCGGGGCCGAAACCGACCCCAGCAAGGCCACCCGCTTAACGCCGGAAGTACTGACCGCCGTGCTGCGCCCCGCGATGGCCTATGCTGAACAAAACCACATGGAGATCAACTTTACCAGCCCCGGCTGGCTGCCGGATGCGGTACTGTTGGACCTTGGCTTTACCCAGGTGCCCAGCTGCGGGGCCTGCCTTTCCAACATGGCCGTTGCGCCGGACGGCACCGTTCTGCCCTGCCAGAGCTGGCTGCGGGAGGGCGCTGGCCTGGGCAACATCCTGCATGACCCCTGGCACAAGATCTGGAATGCCCCCGCCTGCCGCCGTGTGCGGGAAGAAAGTGCGAAAATGGAACACATCTGCCAGCTTGGCACAACCGTTCCCGCACAGGGAGGTTTGTGATGAAACAATCCGTTTTACGCTTTGCCGCGCAGCTGTGGGCTATGCTGGCCGTTCTGCTGCTGTTTGTTGCCGCCGCCCTGCCCGCCCATGCGGATGACGGCGACATGGATGAGATCACCCACTATACCGTAACAGTGGACACCCGCGCCGATGGCTCCGCCGATATCACCTATGAGCTGGACTGGAACGTGATCGGCGGCAGCCTGGATGAACCGCTGACCTGGGTGCGCATCGGCCTGCCCAACAGCCACAACGACAGCCTGGTCAACCTGACGCCGGATACAGTTCTTAACGTAAGTTCCGTGGATGACGGCGGTTCCTTTGCCAAGGTTGATTTTATCAACGCCTACTTCCCGCCGGATATTGCCGCCACCATCGGCGCACAGAGCAGCGTACACTTTGCGTTCCAGGTACACCAGTCCCATCTGTTTTTGCTGAACGAGGACGGCAACGCCGACTACAGCTTTACCCCCGGCTGGTTCGATGATTTGTGTGTGGATGAGCTGACCATCCGCTGGGTGGCGCTGGACGGTATCCAGGCCGATAACGACAGCCAGGACGGCAACTATCTTGTGTGGAACTTTGGCCCGCTGGACCATGGCGAAAGCGCCACGGTGCATGTCAGCGTTCCCGCCCATACAGCACAAAACTACTCCCCCGATGCTGCCGCAACGGACAGCGAAATGTATTATAACGACAGTGACCAGGTACTGGTTTTCTTCTTCGTGCTCCTTCTGGTCATTATCGTGATTGCTCTGATCACGGTTTCCGTTTCCCGCACAAACGGGATCTGGAACGGTGGTTTTGGCGAGGATGACCCCGACGACTGGTACTGGTATTCCAACGGGCACACCCATATCCATGTTGCCCGTAATCTGCCCCCGCCAGAAGGCTACCATCGCGTTCCCCCACCCGCAAACTTCAAGGCCGGGGGCGGAAAGACCCGCGGCGGTGGTGCCGGGCGGCGCAGCGGCGGTTCGGATCACTCCAACCATTCCAGCTGCGCGTGTGCCTGTGCCTGTGTTTCCAGCTGTGCATGCGCCTGCGCGTGTGCGGGCGGCGGCCGCGCCGGGTGCAGTACCAAAAACTTTTATAAAATTACCGTGAAAAAAGCCGACTGATATAACGGAGGGCAAAGCCATGAGCCTGGAAGATCAATACGATGCCTGGGTGCGCAGTGTGACCGGTACAGGCCGCCACAGCGCTACCAAACAGGATCGCGATGCCGCGCAAAACAGCCTGAACGCCATGCAGGCCCAGCTGGACGCTTTGGCCGAAAGCCAAAAACGCCAGAAATCTGCCGCGGACGCCCTGAACGCCGTGCAGCGCGCCGGCGCCGCCACCGCGGACAGTGTGCGCCGCATGAGCAGCGAGCTGACCCAAAGCCTGCGCCAAGACGGCCTGCTGGGCGGCAAAACCGCACAGCCTGCCCCCGCAGCAGAACCGGTAAAAGCCGGCCCGGAAAACTTTAATGGCCTGGCCGACCGGGTGCGCCAGCAGGTGCTGGGGCAGGATGCCTTTGTGGGGCAGGTGGTCAAGGCGTTCCGCCGCCCCTTTGTGATGGGCACCGCTGATACCGCCCATGCCCGCGGCAGCATGCTGCTGTGCGGCCCCACCGGTACCGGGCGGCACTATGCCCTGACCTGCATTGTGGACGAGATGGCAGGCCGCGGACTTTTGCACAGCGCCCTGATTGAAACGATGGATCTGGCCCTGTACCCCGGCCCCGCACAGGAAAAGCTGTTTTTGCAGGACCTGTATGCTGCCTTGCAGTCTGACGCCGAGGTTCTGGCCTTTGACCATTACGAAAGCTGTGCATCCAATTACCTGAACATGCTGGCAACGCTGGCCATTGACGGCACTCTGCCGCTGACCAGCCGCTATGTATTGCAGCGCGGCATTCTGGTGGATGTGGGCACCGCCCTGGCCCCCGGCGCGATCGGCGAATTGCAGGCTGCCGGCAAGTATTTTGTATTTTTCTCCAACCGGGACGAAACCGCCCTGGCGGACAAGTTCGGCGCGCGGTTCGTGGACGCGCTGGAGGGGGACATCTGCCGCACCCAGGCGTTCACCCCCGAAAGCCTGGCCGCCATTGCCGCGCGGGAGCTGAACCACCTGGCCCAGCGGGTCAAGGCGCAGTGCGGCCTTGTGCTTGCCATGGGCAGCGATGTGCGGGACCTGGTTGCCGCGCAGTACGGCAAAACCAGCGGCATGACCGCCATGCGCGATTATGTCGACAGCATCTACCGCGCCTTTGCAGAGTATGTTCTGGATGCGGACGACATTCCTACCGCCGGAACGCCCGCCAAATTGACGGTGGACGGCAGCCGCCTGATGGCCGCCATTGGCAGCGGTGAACCGTTTGACCTGCTGGCCCTGCTGCCCCGCCAGTACCGCGGCGATGTGGATGCCGTGGAAGCGGAGCTAGATGCCATTGTGGGCCTTGACGAAGTAAAGGATTTTGTGCGCGGCATTGCCCAGAACGTGCAGGCCCAGCAAAAGCGCAAGGCCCAGGGCCTGAAAGTTGCCGATGTGAACATGCACATGATTTTTACCGGCAACCCCGGCACCGGCAAAACCACGATTGCCCGCATTCTGGCCAAGTATCTGAAAGCCATCGGCGCACTGCGCGGCGGCCAGCTGGTGGAAGTGACCCGTGCCGACCTGGTGGGCCGCTATGTCGGCCACACGGCCCCGCTGACCAACCAGGTGATCCAGAGCGCTTTGGGCGGCGTGCTGTTCATTGATGAAGCATACAGCCTGTACCGCGGCGGCGAGGACAGCTTTGGGCTGGAAGCCATTGACACCCTGGTAAAGGGCATTGAGGACCACCGCGATGACCTGGTGGTGATCCTGGCCGGGTACAGCAAGGAGATGGCGCTGTTCCTGACGGCGAACTCCGGCCTGGCCAGCCGCTTTCCGAACCAGATTGAATTCCCGGATTACACAGGCGCTGAGCTTTTGGCGATCACCCAGAGCATTGCCAAAAGCAAGGGGTACCGCCTGGACGATGCCTGTGCGATGCCGTTGGTGGCATTCTTCGACCGCCGCCAGTCAGAGAACGCCGCCGAAAATGGCAACGGACGCATGGCCCGTAACACGCTGGAAAAAGCCATCCTGAACCAGTCCAAGCGCCTGGTCGCGGATGCTGATGCCGCGCTGGACCTGCTGCTGCCGGGGGATTTCGAACTGGAGTGATTCCTTACGGGAGTTTTTCGGCCTTTTTGAAAAAGGCCTTGGCGAAAAACTTTAATGGGTATCGCATAAATCACATAAGCTAAGGTGTATCTGAAAACAAAGAAAATAACGGATATTTCGCAAAATCCCGCTGTGTTTGTAGAAATAGACTAAATTTTCGACTTTTCAGATACACCCTAAGAAATAGGCATGCGGATTCTCGGTAGATACGAGGGTCCGCATGCCTTTGGTTTTGCGGGGGATCGGTTTGGAGTCTGGGATTTTGGTGCAAAAGTTCGCAGTGCGGCAGGGTTCCGTGGGATGATGCAAGCATCGTCCCCTACAAATGTTTTTAGGGCAATACCGCATATTTCTAATTGCCGCCGAAAACTCCTCCCTCCTCCCTCCTAACTAAAAAAATCCGCCCCATCCAGAACAGCTCTCACCATTCTAAACGGGGCGGACAAAAGTTTGATTTACAGTACCTTGGACAAAAACGCTTTCAGGCGCGGATTGTCGGGGTTCTCAAAGAACTCCTGCGGGGGCTTATCGACCTTGATAACACCCTCATCAATAAAGATCACACGGTTGGCAACCTCGCGGGCAAAACCCATTTCGTGGGTCACCACCACCATGGTCATGCCATCGCGGGCCAGTTCTTTCATCAGTTCCAGAACTTCGCCTACCATTTCGGGGTCCAGCGCGCTGGTGGGCTCGTCAAACAACAGCACTTCAGGGTTCATGGCCAGTGCACGCACAATGGCAATGCGCTGTTTCTGGCCGCCGGAAAGCATGTTGGGGTAAACATCCGCCTTATCGGCCAGGCCAATGCGCTCCAGTAGCTCCATGGCCTGCTTGTCGGCAGCAGCCTGGCTCATACGGCCCAGGCGCACCGGAGCCAGCGTGATGTTCTTTTTCACCGTCAGGTGGGGGAACAGGTTAAAATGCTGGAACACCATGCCCATCTGGGCGCGGGTGGCATCAATGTCGCGTTCGGTGATCTCTTTGCCGTCCAGCATAACCGTGCCGCCGTCCGGTTCTTCCAGGCGGGTCAGGCAGCGCAGAAAAGTGGACTTGCCACAGCCGGAAGGCCCAACCAGGCAGACAACATCGCCCTTATTGATGGTCAGGTCAATGCCCTTGAGCACATCCAGACCGTTATAGTTCTTTTTTAAGTCCTTAACGACGATCACTCTTCGCCAGCCTCCCTTCCAGTTTGCCAAGCAGCCAGGTAAAGATCATAACCAGAATCAGATACATCAGCGCCACGCCGAACAACGGGAACATCGGCTCGTAAGTACGGTTCATGATGCCCTGTGCAGCGTACAGCAGCTCCTTGCCGCCAATAACGGTGATGAGCGAGGTATCCTTGAGAAGGACGATGAACTCATTGCCCAGGGCAGGCAGCACCGAGCGGATGGCCTGCGGAATCACGATCAGCACCATGGTTGTCATGTAGTTCAGGCCCAGGCTGCGGCCGGCTTCCATCTGGCCGGGGTCAACGGCCATCAGACCGCCGCGGATGATCTCCGAAACATACGCACCGGAGTTAATGCCCAGTGCCAGCGCGCCGACCATGGTAAAGTTGCGGCTGTTGGCAAAGATAACCATGCTCATAATCAGCATCTGCACCATCATGGGGGTGCCGCGGATCACAGTGGCGTATAGCTTGCATACAGCGTTGGCAACGGCAAGAGCCGGGTCGTGGTGGCCGCGGCGCTGCTGGTCATGCGCAACACGCACCAGGGCAACCACGCTGCCCAGCACCACGCCGATCGTCAAAGCAATTGCCGTTACATACAGCGTGGGGATGACCCCTTTGAGGTATTGCTGCCAGCGGTTTGAGGCAATAAATGCCTGGTAGAATTTGACGAACAGATCCTGCCCGAAATCCAGCTTTGTACCAGCTTTCGCCAGCTGGGTCAGCATTTCGTATTGTGCGGCCATCCGCATTCCACACCTTTCCTGTGTTCCGGCACCAGGGCACCGGGCGTTTATTTTACGGTCTTACCAACAAAAGGGAGGCGCCCCTGTGGGCCACCTCCCTGTGGCACTTGTGAAAAAGTTGCTTTATTCAGCAGTGATGTACTTGTCCACGATGGCCTGCAGGGTGCCGTCGGCCTTCAGCTCCTCCAGAGCGGCGTTCACAGCCTCCAGCAGAGCGGTGTTGCCCTTGTTCATGCCAATGGCGTAGTCCTCCTCGGCGTAGCTGGTGTCCAGGATCTTCAGGCCGGGGTTGGACTCCACATAGGCCTTGGCGGGCTCGTTGTCGATGACCACAGCGTCCACCTGGCCGTTGTTCAGGGCCTGTACAGCGGTCAGGCCGCTGTCGTAGGCCACGACTGCATCGTCGCCAAAGTCGTCGGAGCAGTACAGGTAGCCGGTGGTGCCGCGCTGGGTGCCGATCTTCTTGCCGGCCAGATCGTCCACAGAGGCAATGTCGGAGCCCTCGGGAACGATGACGGACTGGATGCCGGTGGCGTAGCTGTCGGAGAAGGACATCACAGCCATCCGCTCGTCGGTGACAGTGATGCCTGCCATGGCGATGTCGGCCTTGCCCTGCTGCACGCTCAACAGAGCGGCGTCAAAATCCATGTCGTCGATCTGCAGCTCCAGGCCCAGCTTCTCGGCAATGGCCTGTGCGGTGTCCACATCGATGCCCTCAATGGTGCCGACGTCGGTGGTCATCTCGTAGGGAGGGAAGGTGGCGTTGGTGGCCATGGTCAGCTTGCCGGCCTCCACGGTGGTCAGCTCAGCAGCGGCAGCGCTGGTGGAAGCAGCCTCAGAAGAAGCAGCAACAGAGCTTGCAGCAGCGGAAGAAGCAGTGGAGGCAGAGCCGCCGCAGGCGGTCAGAGCCAGAGCAGCAGCGGAAACAGCGGCGGCAGCCAGGAAGCTGCGGCGAGAGATCTTTTTCATATTCAAACACTCCTCTTTATGTGCATATCGTTTGCATCTCTCTGCTGCGATGCGATTCATCGAAAAATCAGAGAGCGTGTTTAGTATAGGTTGTACAATTTGAAAAGTCAAGTGTTGTGCAAAAATTCCATCAAATTGAAACCGAATTGCAAACAATTATGCAGAATAAAGCTTGAGAACGATGTATATATGCAGAACCTCTCAGTCTGCCCGGATGCGAAAGCCTCTCCCTTTGGGAGAGGTGTCACCGCAGGTGACGGAGAGGGCAAGCTCAGTGCGACAGAGCCGCCGCACGGCGATAGGCAGCCTCTTTGTCAGAGCGAAACTATCGCGACGTCTGCAATTCTTTGGCAGCGTCCTTGCCCTCTCAGGCGCTTCGCGCCAGCTCTCCCAAAGGGAGAGCCATTATACGCTTCTTGCCAGCTCTTCCACGCTCCGCTTCGGCACGCAGTAGTCACCGTTCTCATCGAGATAATACTTGATGCCGGTCTTCTCCGTCATCGGTACGACTCTGGCGGCGTGAGTGGGGTAGCCAAGAGCCACCATGAACGCCAGCTTGTCCGGCGCGGCGATGCCCAGCAGCTCGCTCAGGGCGGGCTTGTTGATGGCGCCCATGATGCAGCTGCCCACGCCCTTATCCCACGCGGCGAGGGTGATGTTCGCCAGCGCGATGCCGGTGTCGGTGTTCAGGTCGCCGGGGATGGAGCTGTCCTGCACGACGGCCAGATACATCACAGGCTGCTCGTCGGCTTTGGGAGCACCCTGCTCCGGCGGCAGATAGGCGGCCCACTTGACCAGCGGATGGACCTTTTTCACCATCTCGGGGCTCTGCACCACCACCAGCTTCACGGCCTGACGGTTCGCGCCGCAGGACGACAGGCGCAGGGCCTCCACCATATCATCCACCACATCCTGCGGCACCGGCTTCTGGGCGAAGCGGCGGTAGGTGCGGCGGGTGTTGAGCGTTTCCATAACAGACATCGGCAGACACTCCTTTACTATATAAGTACAGCCTGATTATAGCATAGGAGCAGGCGCAGTGCAAGGAATTTGGATGCGGCGGCAAACACGGACAAGACACGTCTGCGAGATGAAGAAATGAGAGAAAAATCCATAAACCGGAGATAAAAAATGATGATATAATGTTAATGAGCACTAACATACTGGGAAAATATTGACAAAAAGCAGGAGATGCCCTATCATTAGTTATAGCAAACTAACCATCTTTTGCGGAGACGCGCAAAGGAAAACAAGAAGAAACAAAACAGTTTATGAGGTGC
>OMFN01001081.1_pt1 | contig 11424 bp, 11 predicted proteins | sample 1645641 | NCBI WGS metagenome assembly OMFN01 (sample SAMEA103958126, study PRJEB25191) | human gut metagenome
CCCATTCCGCCCACAGCGGAAGCCCCGCACAGCCCGCCTTATCCGCCTGCGGGGATCACCCTCTCTGTTCAAGCCCAATGCCTGTCCGCGCTGCATGGCTGGCGGCTATTATGGATTCTCTCCACCATGCCCCGCCGGGTTCTGTTCCTGCTTTGACGCCCCTGCTCCTGCCTGCCGCCAATGGCGGATATGTACGTTGGTACCCGGCAGTGCGCCCCTGCTGTCCCTTTGCCCGGCTGGCGGCTTGTATCGCCGCACCATGCTGTGAACAGCTCCGCTGCCCTGGCCAAAGGCAGCGGCCGCTGTTCTCTTTGCGTGTTATGATGATACCACCCCACCCGCGCATAAAATGCAAAACCCTGTCAGCCCCCGAAAAAACTTCCCGACAGGTTTTTAAAAAATTTTGATTTTTTTTGAAATTTATGCTTGACATTCTCTTGTCCAGTTGCTATACTATAAAAGCTGAATCAAGCAGGCGCGCTTACAGCGCAAAACGAATATTGCCCCATAGCTCAGTTGGTTAGTGCATACAGCACAAGGTTAATCAGCAAAATTCTTCCATAGCATCGACTGCCAAGCACTGATTTTGACGTTGCAGCGGAAATATTGCCCCATAGCTCAGTTGGTTAGAGCACCTGACTGTTAATCAGGGTGTCGTCCGTTCAAGTCGGACTGGGGCAGCCAAATAGCGATAGAGTGTAACGCTCTATCGCTTTTCTTTTGTGCTGATTTACTTGTCGATTTCCATAGCTTCGTTGGCCTGCCGATTTTGGCAGGCCAACTGCTGTTCATCATGTATTTTACGCGAAAAATCTTGAAAATCACCTCGCGTCATGCGCTGATCGGTTCGGCTTTCCGCTTGCGGCCATTCTTCGCGGTTTGGCTGGCCTTGGCAGTCTTGCCTGCCTTTGGGCGAACCTTCGGCGGCAGTGTAATGCCGACCGCGGTGATCCCCTGCTTGCCCTTGACGTTCACGCTGTCGATGAACTGCTCGTAGTTCCAGTCCACCTCAAAGTGCAAATTGTACCCGCGATCCAGTTCAATGCGCTTGAAAAGCTGTGCAATGATGATCCGTTTCCGCGCCAAGCTCGCCATGCCAAACTCCATGCTCCAGCCTAAGAAGCGGTCGTAGTAGGTTTGTACGCCGTCGGCAATTTTCTTCTGGTCGGCCAGCTTTTGTTCCAGTTCGGCAGCGGTGTGGTTCAAGGCTTTGTGCTTCTGCGCGGCCTGTTCAATCAGCTTGCTCAGCATCTCGGCGGTGAACTGACTCTGTCCCATCAGGCAGCGGGAAACCTCCATTTCCAGTGCTTCCTGTGCTTTGGCGGCCTCGTCTGCCTGTTTGCGGGTGTCCGCCAACTGACGCTCCAAGTCTTTTACCTCGGCCAATACCCGCTTTTCGATGGATTCGTCCTTGGGGGTGTCCTGGATCGTGTTCAGCAGCATCCCTGTCACCCGCAGCACCAGATCATCCACGCGCTTGGCAACATAGGCTTTCTGCCCGCTGCACGCAATGCGGTGGTTCGCGCCCATGTAGCAGATGTACTCGGCATAGGGGCGCTTTGCCCCCTCTCCGGGGCTGCTGGACGTCATACGGCTGCCGCAGGCGGCGCAGTAGAGATTCCCGCCGAGCAGCACACCACTGCAATTTTGGCGCGGGATATTGCGCCACGCGGCGTTCTGCGTCTTGCGCTGTTCGGTAATCTCCTGTGCGGCGTTGAACAGGGCTTCGTCAATGATCTGCAGTTCGGGCAGGTGCGGTGAAGTAATGTCCTGGGTGATGAGATAGCCCAAATACTGGCGGTCGCGCAGGATTTTGTTTATGGTGGAGACATTGAATTGTGCCCCATGATGGGTGCGCACCCCGCGCGCCGAAAGTTCTGTTGCCAAAATAAATGAACCCGCTCCCTCGTACACTGTGCGCTCAAAAATCTCTTTCACCACGGCAGCTTCTTCAGGGCAAATCTCCAAGTCTTTTACCGGCTTGTCCTTTTTGTTTCGGCGGCCCTTTTCCACGGCGCGGTAGCCATATCGCGGCGTGCCGCCCGTGTACAGCCCCTCGCCGCGCATCTGGTCAAGGCGGGTTTTGATGCGCATGGATGTTTTGCGCGACTCGCCCTCGCTCTGCCAGTAACGAATGTAATTGATGAGCGAATCAGTATGGCTTTCAAACTTCTGCTCACCCTCTTTTACACTGAAAATGCGGATGCCCTGCTTGGCGAACCATTCGACTACAAACGGCGTTTCATCGTCGCGCCGGCCAAGGCGGTCGAACATGAATACGAGCAGCACGTCAAAGCGTTGGTTCATGGCGTCCTCGCGCAGCTCCTGGATGGCATCGCGGTCGTCGGCGGAAATCTTAAAGCCCGAAACGCCCTTTTCGCACAGTTCCTTGATGATATTCCACCCCTGCTGCTCGGCAAATTTGCGGCATTCGATTCGCTGCATGGGGATATCGTCATGGTCTACCTGCCCCTTGGTGGACACGCGATATAGGCATTCCACTCTCGTCATCTTGTTTCACCTCCATTGGGAAACGCCGAATAAATCCCGCCCTGCGGGCTTGGCACACGTCGCAGCGTCTATCGCACGTCATCCGCTGCGCCGCGCACCAGATTTAATCGTCGTTTCCCTCGTTTTACCACCCAACATATCATGAATCACGCTGTTTATCTATCACCAAACCCAACAACAAATCTGGCATATTACTGCCACTTTTTGACCCGTTCCGAGTAGGCTTCGGACAAAAGCGCAACCAGCTTGGCGCGGGTGTTTTCTGTGCTTTTCCCCGTGAATGTCAGCGTGACGATGCTTTCTCCGATTTGCAATTTGACGGTATTTTTACAAACGATCCATGGCACATCCCGCCCCTTTCTGGCGGCACGCTCAAGGAGTTTTTGCTCAATGTGCAGGTCATAATGTAAGGAATAGCGGATGTCACAGGCCACCGTAACAATTTTGGCGTTGTGATCCTGCATCCAGCAGAACAACAGGTACAGCCAAAAAGGGCTGCCATGCAGGCGGGAAAGGTCTTGGACATACAGCACGTTGGCCTCGCCCTTGCGAACCAATTTCAGCAAGCGAAGCAAACCGGGCTTTTTCAAACTGTTGCCGGGGCAATGCTCTATCGCAGCATCGACCACGATGCAGCCGTCCTCTCTGGCAGCGGCCAAAACGGAATTGTACTGGGTTTCCAGCACACCGACGTGTCGGTCTGCCGTGCGGGCGTAGACCACAGCGCGGTTCGGGGTGACAGGCAGAGGCGGAACTTTGATACAGCGCAGCGGAATAGGTTGTGATTCCGCTGCCGGCAGCGCGGGCAGTGTACAAAACAAGTTAAACATCGAAGTCCTCCCAATCGTCCAGGCTGATCGAATCATAGTTCGGCAGCACCATCCAGTGTCGACCATTTGGTTCCAGCCAGTGGCCGCTTTTGGCACAAAAGGTATGCACACCGGAGCGCAGCAGCGTGGAAAGCAAACACTCGATCTCCGCCGGACTGCAAAACAGATGCTCAGCGTCCACGATCAGCAGCACGTCGAACTCACCGTCGGCAGCGCTGCGCAAAAGCTCCTGCATACCGGGCCGCAGCGCAAGAGAAGCGGCTTCGGTACCGGCCTCGGCGAACACGGCCTCGCAGCAATACCAGCGCAGCCTGCGCGCCGCGCGCAAACATAAGAGCTGCTGCTGACGCATGGTTAAATCGGCGTTTTTGGTTTCCTGGATAAAATAAACAGCCCGCATAATCATTACCTCCGATGCTTGGGCAAAATAAAAGCGGCCCCTTGCAATTTCAATGCTGAATCGAAATTGCAGGGGCCGTTTCAGGCAAAAAAATATTCCGCGCCTTTCACGGCGCGGATAAAGTGCTCGACATCCTTGATGTCTTGGGTCATATTCATCTTGGGCAAAGCGTCCAGTGCAGCCCTGTGGTACCGCCCTCCGGGTGCAGCACGCGGGTCCAAAATGGCAACGGTGCAAGTATCGGTTTCAGTGCGGATGGCGCGGCCAAAGCCCTGCCGCAGCTTTTTCTGCATGGTCGGGATGACCTCGGCCTGGATATAGCTGTGCAGGTCGGGATACTTGGCCTTTTCCGCGTCGCTGACGGGGTCCGGCACCGGGAACGGCAGGCGGATGATAATCAGCAGCGACACACGGTCCCCCGGAAAATCCACGCCCTCCCAACACGGCCCTGCCGCGAACAGCACCGCGTTCGACAGTTGCTTGAACGCCTGCACGAACAACTGCCCGTTGCGGCGGGCAGTCAGCAAGGGGTACGCCACTCGCCCCTGCAACCTCTGCTGCACGCGGCCCATCTGGTCGTAGGACGTGAACAGCACCAGCGCGTGACCGTGACACACTTGCACCAGCTGTTCAATTTCCTGACTTAACCACTCTACCTCGTCAAACGGCGTACTGGTGCGTTTTGGAAAATATAAAATACAGTTGCGCTTGTAGTCAAACGGCGATTCAGCGCGGAAAGTTTGCGGGTTGTTCAGCCCTATACGCTGCACAGTATGTGTAAAATTCCCACCAGCGGACAGTGTGCCGGAGGTGAGGATGGCCGCTTGCCGAACACTCCACAGGGCTTTGTCCAGCCGGGCAGGCAGGTCACGACAGTCGGCGCAAAGGGTTGGTTTTCCGTCTGAATCGTATTGAATATACAGAATACAGTTCGAATTTTGCTCGATAAAAAGCTGCAAAACATCGGCACTTTCTCTCAGCCGGTGCAGCGGCCATGCGGGCAGCGGCTTGGCAGTACGGGTCACCGCTGCCTGCCGGAAAGCTGCCTGTGCGGACAAAAGTGCAGCATTTTGCACATTGCTCGGACAAAAGGCGACTGCTGCATTTACTATTTCATCTGCGCAAAACGCTGCTTGCAGTGCCGTTAATCGCTCCCGTAGCTGCTGTGCCGTGTGAGTGCAGTGGCTCTTTTCCAGCAGGCGGCACAAATTTTCGCCGTCCTGCACAGAAAAGCGCCTGCCGTACATCTGCGCCGCCGCTTCAGGCAGTTTGTGGGCCTCGTCAATGACGAGCGCCTGATAGTTTTTGAGCAGCCGCGGCCATTTCTCCTGCCTGTGCGTGGCGTCTGCCAACAGAAAATTGTGGTTACAAATTTGGATGGTAACGCGCCGTCCGTTGGCTTCTTCCAAATATTTTCGGTAGCGGCAGCTTCGCCGCGCCGAGCAGCTTTTTGGGCAATGCTCCGGCACACAAATCAGGCGGCGGTCAAAATTGGAAAGCCCCTCGGCCTGATCCAGATCCAAATTGCGGCTTACATTATATAGAGAGCGCATTTCGGCATCGTGCCCTTGGCCGCGCTGTTTAACCTGTGTTTTTCGCAGCTGCAAGCGCAGGTCGCAGGCAAAACGCTCCTTGCCTTTGCGCACCACCGCACAGATCGGTGCTTGAATGATATGCTCCTGCAGCAAAACCTGCGACAGAAACGGCAGATATTCCCGCAGGATGGCTTCCTGCAGGGTCACGCTGCTGGTGGAGATCACGACCGGCTCGACCAATGCCGCGGGACGCTGCTGCTGCCAGAGCACACAGGCCACCAGATAGGCCAGCGTTTTGCCGATGCCGACCCCGGCCTCACAGAGCAAAACTTCTTTGTTGAACAGGGCATCCAGCATGGCGTGGCAGAGGGCAATCTGCCCCTCGCGCACGGCCATGCCGTGGGCGGGCAGCAGATTGCGGAAAATATGTTCCGCCTGCCTGTGCGCCCGCCCGTACCCGCTTTCGTGGTTCATTTTTGCTTCTTTCCCCGTTGATGACAAACTAATACGGCGCAATGCAGAAAGTACACTGCGCCGCACGGATTTGGCATCAACGGTATGGTTGATTTTGCCGCGCTCTATTTGCCGCCCGCCCCCAAGCGCCGGGAACACGACAGGCGGGCTGCTGACAAACAGCCGCTCACCGGCATTGCCAAGGTCTAACATTGCAACCAAGGCTCGGCCGCCCCATCTGATGTGCGGGGCAACAGGCGTATCATTATGACTCCATCCAAGGTCGTGGCGAAACAGCGGATCATGGCGGCTTTTGGGGCAAGCGGAATCGCTCGGCACAAGGCAACTGCCCTGTGCGTCATGGCGCGCTTTCCCGTGTCGCTCACTTGGGCGGGAACGTACCTGTCGTGCTGAATATGAAGTTGTCAAGGTGGGGTCTGCTTACACAGGCCAAGCAAAGTCGTTTAGGATGCTTTGGAAAATCGCGCGGTCTTGGGGAGATACGACATCAAGATTTCGCCGAATTGCTTCTGCTTGAATAGGCGTCAAATGTTGCGTGTTTAAGTAATACCCTTTCGGCAAGGCAACACCGCCCGTCCATGTATGTGACGCAGCGGGTAGCTTTCCTCCAAGACCAGAAGATCCCGATAAATTGTAAGCCGCGATACACCGAATTCATTCGCCAAATTTTGCATGGTATCTTGACGGCGCAGATTCAGAATTTCAATGATTCTTCTGCGGCGTTCATTCGGCTGCACTGCGGTTTCCCTCCCTTCGCTTTGCTATGGGGATATCCTAGCGCCTAAACTTTTCACCTTTTGATACATTTACCCCCAAAAATCTTTTTTTTGTCAAAAAAATGCCCGTTGCATACAGGATGCAACGGGCAATAGAATGTTAGGTTGGATTACAAACGGTTTTTGCTCTGGTCTTTTGGTTCAGACGGCTTCTTTTCAGGGCGGTGGGGCTGGTAAAGGGACCATTGCGTTTTCGGCGGCCAACCATCGTATTCACGGCGGATCATAGCGTCAAGGGCTTTACGGCCCAGTGCATGGGGCAGAGATTCTTTTGTGTTCATGTTTTTTCTCCTAAAGTCTGGTAATATAAAGCTATTGTGCACCATAGCCTTGCAACGAGATTACAAGTAATAACGCAGCCGCAAAAACACCGAACGCTGTACAGGCACCCCAATCGGGGCGGAAAAATAAAAGAACTGCCGTAAGGGCGACCACAATCAGCAGCCGAATGTAAATGCGCGGCTGAAGTGCTTTCAGTTCTTTCTCGCTCAGGTGCAGTTCCGGGTGATTGGCAGGGCCGAACAGTGCGATTGACAGGCAGGAAAATCCCGCGATAAACGCGGAAACAACCGGGTCGGGCATATGTGCCGATAAAAACAGCATCACGGACTGGCAGCAGACGGAACCTAGCAGACAACCGTGCGGCGTTTTGGCGTGGTAACCGCCGGTGCGTGCTCGCAGAAAGCGAAACACAAACGTGTAAAACAATGTGCCGCCCCAGCCGACGATCAACGCCCCCAAGGGCAGCAACAGCACAAGCGAAGCAATGCTCATAATATTTTTGATCAGCATATAGTGGCACCACTCGGTCTGTTCCTCGGTGATGTACTTGCGCCGAAGCAAAAAATCGGTCATCGTTTCGGCAAGGTGTTCCATACTGTGCCCCCCTTGCTGAATACGATAGACCGATTTGTCTGAAAAGTCTAGAAAAACGGTAAAACTGCAAAATTCCGTGCGCAACTACAAGTTTTACTTATTTTGTACAGTAACAACTGCTTTTTGCTTGGCTGTATCCGGCCATTCAAGGCAGAATAGGAAAGAGCCGTCTTTATAATCCATCAGATAAAAAACGCCATATTTGTGCAGGATATCCATTACATTCGGAAGGCCAAAGCCGTGCAGTTCCGGTTCTGGCTTGGTGGTGGGGATATGATCGCCAAAAATTTCGACTGACTTGCTAGCATTTTCGACTGAGAAAAACAGCGTCGGTGGGTTGTCACTTTTATTATAGATTGCTTTCACGGCCATGCGACGCTCCTGCTTTTCCAATTTTTCGCAGGCTTCGATGGCGTTGTCCAGTAAATTGCTCATCACGACTGTCAAATCGACCGAAGGAATCGACATTTCAGAAAGGTCATTGATCTCAAAATGCAGATCAATATCCTGTTCTTTGGCCGCATAGCCCTTCTGATTGAAAATCGCATCTATGATGGGATTGTGCGTATTCACCAGTAGGATGCGCTCGGTTTGGCGCACTTTCAATTCGTCGAGATAACTTTGGGCCGCCGCTGTATTGCCTTTTGCCAGCAAATCGGACAGGGTGAAGAGATACCCGCGGAACTCATGCGTCATTTTCCGCTGGGCCGTGTAGGAATCACCTAGCGCCTTAACATTGGCTGCCTGAATTTCCGCACGCTGGTGTGCAACGGCCAGCGCTTCCCGCATCTGCGCAGTGGATTCCAGTTGATCCAGCAGAAACAGTGCAACCATATCGACCGCGCACATCACAAGCAGGCAAAACATCCACGCGTTATTCTCACCTGCGGCGCTTCCTGCGTCGTACACCTGGTAGAGCACAAACAACGTACACAACGGGAACAGCGTCAATGCCGGTATCCATGCGCGCGGCTTTCCACTTTCTGGCGGCGGCGTATGGAAACGCCGAATCAGCATAACAAACGCCACAATGCACAGCCACCGCAAAAAGAGAAAAGCAGTGTAAAGCGGTTTATTATACACATACTCCGCTTGCGTCATGCCCGAATAAAACAGCAATGCCCTTTCGGTCAGCGCTGCAATGGAAAAAAAGCAGGAATACCCTGTTATTACAACAAACAATCGCCGATCCCATCTGCTGCGATATAACGTTAAACTCATGGCATAATCGAGTGCAATTTCAATCAAAAAGCGGAGAATATTGATATAGTCGTAATCGTATGGCAGCACATTTATGATGACTGTGGTAATGGCAGTCCATAGAAGCCAATATGACCAGAATTTTCTTCCGCTAAAACGTCTGATGAAAAAGCTGTCCCACAGTTTTGTGTACAACCAAGTCTGTAGAGCATTCAGAAAAATACTCAACACATATCCCATCAGCCGCGCCCTCTCCATACCATATATTTCTTCTTAATCCCCCTGTATCCGTGCAAACTAATTGGAAGCGTCTGGCCGATAGTCAGCGTAACACCGTTCGTTTGCAAGGAGGAAATATAGTTCATATTGACCAAAAAGCTGTCATCCTCCAGCTGATTTTCCAGCTCCCGCAATGCCATACGGCTTTTTCGCACAGGTGCGGAAACATCCGCCATGTGGAACTTGACCATCCGTTCGTCTATTTCTGCATAGACTAAATCGTCAAGTACAATATTCGTCTCCTCTCCCTCGCACATCACATTCAGTGTGCGGGTACGGCTGCGGCAGGCCGCCAGTGCCTGGCGAAAATAACTAGGCAACTTTTCCGCCAGCTGCAATTTTGGCAAAAAGCGGAATGCATTCACCTCATACCCTTCAGCGGCATATTCACCGTAATTCGTAACAAAAATCAAAACGAAATCCTTACGGATCGCACGCATTTGTCTTGCCAGCTTCATGCCATTGATATCACCCATATCAATGTCCAAAAACACGAGATCCGCCCTTTGAATGTCCGTCTTTGTCAGGACTCGCGGGTCGTTCACGCAAATGGTCTGCATCTGGCGCCTGTGATAGTCCGGCAAGGCAGCAATCGCGCTTTGCAGCGTATTTGTAAACGCTGTATCGTCATCGCAAATCAAAATATGCAGCATGGAATCACCATTTTCAGGGGTGTGTCGGAAGTTGTTGGAATTTGTATTCAAAATAATGCGCCTCCCTTTTCCTGTCAAGAGATCCCCTTTGCTTTCGGACAAAAGAACGGTTTTAATTTATAATAGTTGATTATCTGTCCAGCGTCAACCTATACACTATAAAATAATGGGGGTAACGCAAATGTTGGTTGATTTTTCCGAACGGCTAAAGCGGCTTCGGCGCGAAAAAGGATACTCGCAGGCAGCGCTTGCCCAGAAAGTTTCGGATATGGGTCAAAATTTGAGTGAGGCGGCACTGGCAAAATACGAAAGTAGCCGAACGTACCCCAACTTGCAGGTGGCCGCCTCTCTTGCGGATTATTTTGGCGTTTCCATTGACTATCTAGCCTGCGGAGAAAAAGCATCTGTCATTTCTGTTGATGGTCTAACAGATGAACAGGTTGATTTGGTGACAGAACTTGCCCGTAGTTTACAGCAGCAAAACAAAACCATCGGGTCACCCCAAAATCCACCCCGACACCAGAACAGCAGGAATTGGTGTTTAAGGTGATTGAGCAATTTTTGAAATGATTTCAATACAGTCAAGGCCGGACGCACTCTGCGCCCGGTCTTTTTTGCAGTTACGCACGATTTTTTGCAGGTTTGCCGTTTTATTGGATTTTCGAGGTTTTAGGTGTTACAGTGTAACCACAAGGAGCGGTCATCTTATCCTCTGCGGTGCAATATGCGGAGTCCTTGCGTTATTCCATCTTCCCGCAAAATACATCGCTTTTTTCTGCGCAATTTTTATCCTGCTGCTTGCCTGTGTTTCTGCCAAGTACTTAAAAGGCTCCCGTATGCAGTCCGTTCCTTCCTGCACTTTTTCTCAAAACAGAGCTTTCGTATGCTTCTTGTCCATCGTGTACTGCTGGTTTTTGTGGTTCTTCCGGCCGCCATTTCTGTATTCCTGGCATCCGTTCTTTGCGTTCGTTATTTATTTCGTTTCCCGTGCCATATTATCAACCATATTAGGCTATATATCAAAGCCATTGGTAACTTATATTTAAGGCAGCGCCGCACAATTCAAAGCTATCGTTTTGGGCAGGGCGGGGATTTATTCAGAAACGCCTTAGCCAACCTCCAAGACACCCCACCAAAGGTTCCCGCATCGGCGCACAGATGCGGAACCCATTCGCCCTGCCGCCGACCCGATACATTTCGGATATGACGAACCATTATAGTGAAAGAGAATTTTAAGAAAACCAAGAAGCGTTTCTTGCCCCTGATGTCGGCGCTTGCGCTGGCCGTCCGCATAGCAGTTACGGAAAATCTCAAAAAGATTCCCAACCATATGAAACAAAAAACCATCGTTCCAGCCCTTCCCTTTCTCCTGCCCAGCCTGTTCGGGGTGGGGGTGTTCTATGCGGTGCCGTTTGCGGTCAGCGTGTTTTTTACGTTTACACAGGGGGTGGCGCACCCGCACTTTGCGGGGCTGCAAAATTTCCGGGAGCTGTGGGGCACTGCCGTGTTCCGGCAGGCGCTTGGCAACACGGTGCTCTTTCTCACCGTTGGGCTTTGCCTGCTTTTGGCGTTGGCGTTGTTTGCGGCGCTTGTGTGTGCCAAGGGGCGCTTTGCGCCGCAGGAGCTGGCGCTGCTGCTGCCCATGGTGATCCCCGTCAACAGCTTTGCCCTGGGCTGGCAAAGCCTTTGGGGGCAGAATGGGGCTGTGAATCGTCTGTTGGGTCTGGCCGGGCGGGAACCGGTCGATTTTTTGAACGGTGCGGCGGCTTTTCCGCTTCTGGTGGCGCTGTACCTCATCAAAAATACCGGCTGTGTCAGCCTGATTTTGGCCGCCGTCATCCGCGCCGTCCCGCAGGATTATCAGGATGCCTACCAACTGGACAGCACCAG
>OMFN01001082.1_pt1 | contig 11405 bp, 10 predicted proteins | sample 1645641 | NCBI WGS metagenome assembly OMFN01 (sample SAMEA103958126, study PRJEB25191) | human gut metagenome
CGTCGCGGCATCCACCATAGCGACCACCCCTCCGGCACCCGCAAGTTCGCGGGCACGGCGCACAATATCGCACCCCGGCTTGACGGCTATCGGCTCTGCCACCAGGATGCGGCCCGCCCCCAGCGGCAATCGACCGGGAATGGTGATCCAATCGGCAACTAACCCCTCGCGCGCCGCCGGGGCCTTGAATGACAGCATGCCAAACTCCACGCGCGCATCGATTCCCGCCGGCAGCGTGACCGAACCCGAGCCTTCGGCGACACAGGCGAGCACGCGCTCCACATGCCGCATCTCCGGGCGAGCGTCGGGGTCGATACGCTTAATTGCCAGTCGCACCATGCGCCGGGCAATCACCACCTCGGCCGCGGCCAGTCGGCGGGCGTCAAGGACCAGTGCACCCGCCGCCTCCTTACGCAGGCAGCTTCGAAACGCCTGTGCGGAAAGCTGGGAAAGAAAGGCGTCCTCATCGCCCAGAATTTCGCAAGCGGCGCCAATCGTCTTACAGACGCTCGCGTTGCGCTGCGCCACCACCGGCATCACTCGATGGCGCACGTAGTTACGCAAGTACGACACGTCCTCGTTGCTCTCGTCCTCTCGCCACGGCTGACCATGCACCTGCAGATAGCCAACGAGCTCATCATGAGTCAGGTCGAGCAAGGGACGCACCACGATGTTCCTCCGGCGAGGAATGCTCGATAGGCCAGCGGGGCCCGAACCCTTAATCGCGTTCATCAAAAACGTTTCCGCCCGATCAGAAGACGTGTGCGCAGTGCAGATACGAGCCGCCGTTCGCGGTGCCCCCGTCTGGGCGCAGAGCTCACGAACATACCTCCGCGCCGCGGCATAGCGCACTTCGCGGGCAGCCGCCTCGATATTGCCCGATTCATCATCAAAATAGGCATGCTCAACACACAGCGGTAGACCATATTGCGCGCAGAGCTCACGCACGAAGGCCTCGTCGCCATCGGATGCCTCGCCGCGCAGATGATGGTTCACGTGCAGCACGTGCAGTCGCTCACGCGCGATGGGGGCTACACCACGCCCATCCAGAATATCCAACTTTGATGTGCACGCCATAAGGAGCAAAGCCGTCGAGTCCGCACCACCTGATACCATGAGCACCACGGGGGCAGCCGTCTGCCGCGTTGCCAGGGCTTTATCATCGGCCCACGACGCAGCATGGTGTCCATAATGCTGAGATACCGTTGGCATTTGCTTCCTCCTCTATTCGTTCGCACCCATTGTATCCTTTGGAATCTTATGTCTCGTCTGCACCTTCATATCCTTGGCAGCGGCTCAAAAGGCAACTGCGCACTCATCGAAGGCCCCCGAGGGCTCATCATGATTGACAACGGTCTTTCTCGCCGCGAGACATTAAAGCGCATGGCAGAGCTGGGGCTCTCGGCAGACAACGTCTCGGCTCTTCTCATTACTCATGAGCATAGCGACCACATCAAGGGTCTCGATGTCTGGTGCAAGCACTGGCACGGCCCCCTCTTTGCCAGCAGGGGCACACTTTCGAGCAAAGAAAATCTTTCGCATCTGCCTGTCGAGGAATTCGATCCCGGTGACACCCTATCCATTGCCGGCATCCACGTGCAAACCTACTCAACATCACACGATGTCATCAATCCAGTCGGCTATCGATTCGACACCCCCGATGATTCCATTGGCTTTGCCACCGACACCGGAGAGCTATCGAGCCAAGCCATGAACACCCTCAAAGATTGTCGAGTCCTCGCGCTCGAAAGCAACCACGATGTGACCATGCTGCGCGAGGGAGAGTATCCCCGCTTTCTTCAGGAGCGCATCCTGTCTGCAAGGGGACACCTCTCAAACGACCAAGCCGCCGAAGCCGCGCGCGAACTTGTTACCGATCGCACCGAACAGCTCATTGCCATGCATATCAGCCAAGACAACAATCGTCCGAGCCTTACCGTCAAAAGCTATGCCAAAGCTCTAGCTGCAGCCCTGGATGACGAGGTCGGCAGTTCCGCCACCCTTCTCCAAGGATCGCGAAAACTCTCGATACGCCCCGCAAGCCAGCATCGCCCAGCAACCACACAATAGTCTGTCCTAGACAACAAAAGGGGCCAGGAATCGCTTCCCAGCCCCTTTTGTTGTCTTTTAATAGCGCAGAGCACCAACGAAGTTAGTCGATGGAGATCTTCGTAACGTTCTTCTTTTCGACGATCTTGGGAACCGTAACGGTCAGGATGCCGTCAGCGTACTTAGCCGAGAGGCCCTCGCTCGAAGCGTCCTTGAGATACACGCCACGCGTCGCGCTGTACGAGCTGAACTCCTTCTGCAGGAAGTTCTTGCCCTCGTTCTCCTCGTCTTCCTCGACATTCACGCTGATGGACAGACGGCCCTCGTTAAGCTCGACATCAATATCGTCCTTGGCGACGCCGGTCAGATAAGCCTTGACCTCATAGCCATCGCCCTTATCCTCAACGTCAACGGGGAACGCCTTAGAGGCAATCGAGCTGTTCGCTAGGTCGCTCATATCATCAAACAGATCGAACAGCGAGCTTGCAGAGGGACGAACGCCAAAAACCGAACGATAAGGAACCATGCTTGCCATGTTTACCACTCCTTTATAGGACTGCCGAGTCATCTTCTAGGTGACTGGGACTTCTTTTGACGCTCTTATATATGCCCACCCGGTGCTCATATATACATCGACTATAAAGTTTTTTGAGTCCAGTACTATAAGCATATCTAAGTGCATATGACTCAGGTTTTAGGAAGGTTAAGGTTCTTTGAACCTGAGCTTAAAAAACGAGTATGTCCACAGCTACAAATAACAAGGGGCTTACAATGAGCGCGTACACGTTGTGGGCAACGAGCTAAAGGGCATCATGGACGACCAAAACCAGAACAATATGTTTATGCCGACGCAGGGGGAAGATACTTCCACGCAGCCGCCACGGTTCCATCGCCCCCACATCTCACAAGAGCCCATTAATGATCCAGAGCCCGAGTATGTGACGAGAAATCGATATCAAACGCTCGAGGATGCCCAAACGGGACGTAAGCACATGGGCGTCGCATCGAGCGATCCCGTATATCTGAAAGATGCACCGTTATCAAAAAACAGCGCGATCAATGACGACCCGACGAAAACGCCCGTAACTCGGCAGCAAAGAGGTCCTCGACCTAAGCAAACCTTAACGCATTCGGCTCGTTATCTCGAGACGCCAAAACAAGGGAAAACGATCTTCGTTTCGTCAAGTAAACGACGTAAGCAACATCGACTGACAATTCTGCTTTTGATCATTGTGGTCATAGCAATTGCCCTTGTGATTCGATTTATTGTCTTTAAATAAAAGCTCATTACCCATAAGCCCAACCGGGTTACAGGTGAAATGCAACTATATTGTGAAGTCTTAACGCAAAAAAGGGGGAGGCCGCGAGGCCTCCCCCTTCTTCAGTCTGGATGACGGCTCGGTGCCGTCCACCGGTCAGCGGCGCCCTGGCCTCCCACGGGCTGACCCCGCAGTACTCTCGGCGCGATGGGGCTTAGCTTCCGGGTTCGGAACGGGACCGGGCGTGCCCCCCATGCTCTGGCCGCTGACCGGTGGGCGGCGCCCACCGTATCTTCGGTGTCCTGGGTCTCATCTACGTGCCCTGGGGGCCGCATGGCGTATAGGGGAGGTCTGACTCGGGGGCATCCTCGTGCCCGGACCGCGCATGGAGCGCTCGGTCCCGCGGGCCGCGAGGTGCGGTTCCGGAAGAGCTCGGGCGATTAGTGCGGCTCGGCTGAGGACGTCGCCGCCCTTGCACCTGCCGTCTATCGACCAGGTAGTCTACCTGGGCCCTTACCGGAAGGAGAACTAATCCCTGGAACGGCTTCCCGCTTAGATGCCTTCAGCGGTTATCCGCGCCGCACGCGGCTACCCGGCCGTGCCGTTGGTCGACAACCGGTTCACCGGAGGTGCGTCCACCCCGGTCCTCTCGTACTGGGGGCAGCCTCCATCGATTCTCCTGCGCCCACGGAGGATAGGGACCGAACTGTCTCACGACGTTCTGAACCCAGCTCGCGTACCGCTTTAATGGGCGAACAGCCCAACCCTTGGGACCTGCTACAGCCCCAGGATGCGATGAGCCGACATCGAGGTGCCAAACCTTGCCGTCGATGTGGACTCTTGGGCAAGATCAGCCTGTTATCCCCGGAGTACCTTTTATCCGTTGAGCGACGGCCCACCCACTCGGGGCCGCCGGATCACTAGAGCCTGCTTTCGCACCTGCTCGGCTTGTGGGCCTCGCAGTCAAGCCCGCTTGTACTCTTGCATTCAAAAGGACGGTTGCCGACCGTCCCGAGCGGACCTTCGCGCGCCTCCGTTACCCTTTAGGAGGCGACCGCCCCAGTCAAACTGCCCGCCTGGCACGGTCCCCGAGCCGGTTGACGGCCTCGGGTTAGGACGCCGGTCGCGCGAGGGCAGTATTCCAAGGGCGGCTCCCCGGGGGCTGGCGCCTCCGGATCTTAGCCTCCTGCCTATCCTCTACACGCGGGACCAGCGGCCAATGCCAAGCTGCAGTGAAGGTTCACGGGGTCTTTCCGTCCTTCCGCGGGTAAGTCGCATCTTCACGACCAGTGCAATTTCACCGGGTCCATGGTCGAGACAGCGCCCAAGTCGTTGCGCCTTTCGTGCAGGTCGGAACTTACCCGACAAGGAATTTCGCTACCTTAGGACCGTTATAGTTACGGCCGCCGTTTACCGGGGCTTGGCTTCGGGGCTTCGCCTTAACGGCTAACTCCTCCGCGTGACCTTCCGGCACCGGGCAGGCGTCAGACCCTATACGTCGCCTTGCGGCTTCTGCAGAGTCCTGTGTTTTTGGTAAACAGTCGCTTGGGCCTCTCCACTGCGGCCCGCCTCCGCTCCCCGGGCAAGCCGGTTCACGTACGCGCGGGCACCCCTTCTCCCGAAGTTACGGGGCCATTGTGCCGAGTTCCTTGACCATGGTTGACCCGATCGCCTCGGTATGTTCTACCCACCCACCTGTGTCGGTTTGCGGTACGGGCGCGCACGCGCCTGCCTAGGGGTTTTTCTAGGGACCTCGGGCTCACTCGCTTCGCTCAGTCGCTTCGTCCGGAGCCTCGCCCTCGTGCGGACCGGATTTCCCTGGTCCGCGGGCCGCGCTCCATCACGGGGACGTCCAGAACCCCGCCGAGCCACCCCCATCCGTCGCCCCGTCGGTCGTAGCGCCGCGTGCGCGGTGCAGGAATGTCTGCCTGCTGCGCGTCGGCTACGCCTCCCGGCCTCGCCTTAGCCCCCGACTGACCCTGGGAGGATTAGCCTTGCCCAGGAAACCTCGGGTTCACGGCGGACGAGTTACTCTCTCGTCTCTCGCTACTCATGCCAGCATTCTCACTCCCATGCGCTCCACCGTCGGTCGCCCTCCGGCTTCTCCGCCCATGGGAAGCTCCCCTACCGATTCTAATGAATTAAAATCCCGCCGCTTCGGTGTCCAGCTTAGCCCCGTGTATTGTCGGCGCATGTCCACTCGACCAGTGAGCTGTTACGCACTCTTTGAATGGATGGCTGCTTCTAAGCCAACATCCTGGTTGTCTGGGCGGACGCACATCCTTTGCCACTCGGCTGGAACTTGGGGACCTTAGCGGGCGGTCCGGGCTGTTTCCCTCTCGAGCACACAGCTTAGCCCACATGCTCTGACTGCCGCGCTCTGGGCCGCCGGCATTCGGAGTTCGGTTGGATTCGGTAGGCGGCGAAGCCCCCTCGTCCATCCGGTGCTCTACCTCCGGCGGTGAACGCGCGACGCTAGCCCTAAAGCTATTTCGGGGAGAACGAGATATCTCCGGGTTTGATTGGCCTTTCACCCCTATCCGCAGGTCATCGCCGCCGTTTTCAACCGACGTGCGTTCGGCCCTCCACGGGGTCTTACCCCCGCTTCAGCCTGCCCACGGATAGCTCACCCGGCTTCGCGTCCGCGGCGCGGGACTCAAGTCGCCCTGTTAAGGCTCGCTTTCGCTACGGCTCCCTTTCGGTTAACCTCGCCCCGCGCCAGCGACTCGCTGGCTCATTCTACAAAAGGCACGCCGTCACAACGTAAAGTTGCTCCGACTGCTCGTGGGCGCACGGTTTCAGGTACTGTTTCACTCCCCTCCCGGGGTGCTTTTCACCTTTCCCTCACGGTACTGGTGCGCTATCGGTCACAGGGTAGTACTCAGGCTTGGATGGTGGTCCACCCAGGTTCGGACCGGGTTTCACGTGCCCGGCCCTACTCAGGGACCGCGTCGCGCCGTCCGGTCTGGGTTCGCGTACGGGGCTGTCACCCGCTGCGGCCGGCCCTCCCATGCCGTTCCGCTCCCCAGCCGGACCTGCGCCCGGGGGCGGCAGCCCCCGGATGCGCGGCCCTGCAACCCCGTCGGCGGAACCCCTGCCGGGTATGCCCGCTCGACGGTTTGGCCATCGGTCCCCTTTCGCTCGCCGCTACTCGGGGAGTCTCGAGATTGATTTCCTCTCCTCCGGGTACTTAGATGTTTCAGTTCCCCGGGTTGTCCTCCCCCCGCCTATGTGTTCAGCGGGGGGATATGCACACTGCTGTGCATGGGTTCGCCCATTCGGAGACCCCCGGGTCGAAGGATGTGTGCTCCTCGCCGGGGATTATCGCAGCTTGCCGCGTCCTTCATCGGCTCCCTGTGCCAAGGCATCCGCCGTGCGCCCGTGGTATCTTGCGGGACCGCATCGGGCCCGCGGGATATCCACGTGTCGCTAACTAATCTAATTAATCGATATCATGAATAGCGCTCGTATGTCGCAATTCGGGTATCTCATACCGCGGCACAGCAGTTGTACTGTGCTCGCGATCAGATGCTCCTCACTCATATATAAGTGAATTCTTCTTGTTTGGATCGGATGAATGATTGCTATCATTCTTGATTTAATCGCAGAAAAGAATCGAGTCTGGAAGAATCTGATCTTCCATCTCTCTCCTATCGCTATGCGGCTCTCAAGGTACGCGGGTGCGACCCCGGGGACCGGGTGCTGCGGGGACTTATCCGTGGCGGGACATCTACCGGACGGGCTCCTGCCCTCTATTCGAGTTAAGTTGATCTCTCTAGAAGATTTATCTCCCTAGAAAGGAGGTGATCCAGCCGCACCTTCCGGTACGGCTACCTTGTTACGACTTCACCCCCCTCACCCTCCACACCTTCGGCGCCTCCCCCCTCTCGGTTGGGCCGGCGACTTCGGGTGCAGACGACTCGGGTGGTGTGACGGGCGGTGTGTACAAGGCCCGGGAACGCATTCACCGCGGCATGCTGATCCGCGATTACTAGCAACTCCGACTTCATGGGGGCGGGTTGCAGCCCCCAATCCGAACTGGGGCCGGCTTTCCGGGATCCGCTCCCCCTCGCGGGGTGGCATCCCTCTGTACCGGCCATTGTAGCACGTGTGCAGCCCAGGGCATAAGGGGCATGATGACTTGACGTCGTCCCCGCCCTCCTCCGCCTTGACGGCGGCGGTCCCGCGTGGGTTCCCGGCATCACCCGATGGCAACACGCGGCGGGGGTTGCGCTCGTTGCGGGACTTAACCCAACATCTCACGACACGAGCTGACGACAGCCATGCACCACCTGTATGGGCTCCTCTCGGCCACGGGGTCTCCCCCGCTTCACCCATATGTCAAGCCCTGGTAAGGTTCTTCGCGTTGCTTCGAATTAAGCCACATGCTCCGCTGCTTGTGCGGGCCCCCGTCAATTCCTTTGAGTTTTAGCCTTGCGGCCGTACTCCCCAGGCGGGACGCTTAATGCGTTGGCTGCGGCACGGGGGGATCGTCCCCCCACACCTAGCGTCCATCGTTTACGGCTGGGACTACCAGGGTATCTAATCCTGTTCGCTCCCCCAGCTTTCGCGCCTCAGCGTCGGTCTCGGCCCAGAGGGCCGCCTTCGCCACCGGTGTTCCACCCGATATCTGCGCATTCCACCGCTACACCGGGTGTTCCACCCTCCCCTACCGGACCCAAGCCGCGGAGGTTCCGGGGGCTTCGGGGGGTTGAGCCCCCCGCTTCGACCCCCGGCCTGCCGGGCCGCCTACGCGCGCTTTACGCCCAATGAATCCGGATAACGCTCGCCCCCTACGTATTACCGCGGCTGCTGGCACGTAGTTAGCCGGGGCTTCTTCTGCAGGTACAGTCTTGACTCTTCCCTGCTGAAAGCGGTTTACGACCCGAAGGCCTCCGTCCCGCACGCGGCGTCGCTGCGTCAGGGTTCCCCCCATTGCGCAAGATTCCCCACTGCTGCCTCCCGTAGGAGTCTGGGCCGTGTCTCAGTCCCAATCTGGCCGGTCGGTCTCTCAACCCGGCTACCCGTTGTCGGCACGGTGGGCCGTCACCCCGCCGTCTACCTGATGGGCCGCGGAGCCATCCCCTCCCGTCGGGGCTTTAGCCGGGGTGCCATGCGGCACCCCGGGGTATCCGGTATTACCCGTCCTTTCGGGCGGCTATCCCGGGGGAGGGGGCAGGTTCTCCACGTGTTACTCAGCCGTTCGCCACTCGCTTCCACCCGAAGGTGGGTGCCGTTCGACTTGCATGTGTTAGGCGCGCCGCCAGCGTTCATCCTGAGCCAGGATCGAACTCTCCGTCCAAAATATATGGGCTTCGAGCCCGTCCGGTCCTCTCAGTTCATCGCTGATCGGTTCCGTTCGATTCATATGGTTTTAGTATAGGAAAAGGAATTTCTCGGGGCCGCCTCTCGGCGGCCTTGCGAAAAACAAATCCAAGTTAGACCATTTCAAATGGTTCGATGTCTGCCCGGATGCGACACTGAAGTAAGTGTCCATCCTCGCAGTATCCGGTTCTCAAGGTGCACGCCCCGCGGCTGATCCGGTCCGACCGGGCCGCGCGGCAAGGAGATATATTGCCAGACCGGAGGGGCCCCGGGGGCGGGAATCTGGTACTCCACGGTTCCTACACAAATGAAGATGGGACCCTCTCTGTGAGAGCCTAGAAAGAACAGGGCCGCGGCCCCCTATTAGAGCGGCCCTTCGGTTTTCCAACGGTTAAGCTTCGGCCGCATTAATGGCTGTATACCCATTAGAAATGGGACATAGCAGCGTTAACGAGTTCAAAAACGATTAGTCCAATAAGAGCCGCTGCGGCAAACTTGATGGCATTCGCAAGCTGTGGATGCTCATAAGCCCGGCCCGTCCTCGTCTCTTCGCTGTCCGCCTTCTTTCCGTCCAAGAAGTCGGATATCTCTTGATACGTCACCAAATCATTCTTCTTCTTGATATGTTCCGCTGCAAGCGCGCAGCACATTGCGCCAGCACCAAAGACGCCTGCCAACACCATCGTCGGAACGCACTGGACCATCCCCCACCCGCGGTTTTGTTGCCACATGAGCCAGGCCATAGAGACGGTAAACGCAAGAAGCCCAGCCAACATCCCCGCACCCAAGCGATAGAGCGTGCCCCTATCGCGTTCAACCCTTTCTCTAATTATTGAAATGTCGCCTTTAACAAGCTCGTCAATCGTTACATCCAGTTGTTCAGACAGCAGTAGGAGACTCTGGATGTCGGGGTACGTTTTACCGCGCTCCCAATTACTGATGGTCTGACGTGTTACAAAAATGCGCCTTGCAAGATCCTCCTGGGACAAACCAGCATCGAGTCGATACTGTTTAAGGTGTTTTGGCAGCTGCATGGCGTTCCCTTCGAATGCATCTCAACTCTTATTGGGCGGCTACACAACAGAAGCCGGCAAGCAAAGCGTAATCCCAAAATCAAACCCATACGGATGGCTGCGCGCAGATTAGAGTGTCAAAAATCTTTGACACATACGCTACCTGCTCTTTCTTGCAACTCGGACGCTATCGAATTGATCGGTTTGGCTACGTCCCAAATCGATCACATCCCTAATCAATCAAAAAGGGGCGCTTCCGGATTGGAAGCGCCCCTTTAAGATGCAAGAAGCAATTAAGCCTCGAGAGCCTTCTTGGCAATGGCAGCCAGCTCGTTGAAGGACTCGATGTCCTCGTAAGCCATCTGAGCCAGGACCTTGCGGTCGAGCTCGATGCCGGCAACCTTCAGGCCGTGCATGAACTGAGAGTAAGAGATGTCGTTCAGACGAGCAGCAGCGTTGATACGAGTGATCCAGAGAGAACGGATCTCGCGCTTCTTGTTGCGGCGATCACGATACTGATACTGCAGGGAGTGCTGGACCTGCTCTTTAGCATGCTTGTAAGTACGCGAAGCGGCACCGTAGTAACCCTTCGCACGGTGCATAACGGTACGGCGCTTCTTCTTGGCGGCAACAGCGCGCTTAATACGTGCCATGTTCTATCAACTCCTAGACGGTAAAACGAAAAACGGGAACGCGAACTTAGGCGAGACGCGACTTGATGACCTTGCGGTCGGCAGCGGCGATCTCGGTCTCCTGACGGAAGCCACGCTTACGCTTGGTGGACTTCTTGCTCAGGATGTGGCTCTTGAAAGCCTTGGCGCGCATAAGCTTGCCGGTACCAGTCTTGCGGAAACGCTTCTTGGTGCCGCTGTGGGACTTCATCTTAGGCATGAAATACTCCTTAATCGGTTACAGAACACTAGTTACTTAGTATCGCTTGCCGCTTTATCCTCATCGAAGGCGCCCTTAATCGGGGCGAGCAGCATAAGCATGTTACGGCCTTCCATCTTAGGCTTGGACTCGACCGTAGCGTAAGGCTTGAGATCCTCGGCGAGACGCTCGAGAACGTTAAGGCCCTGCTCCGGGTGAGCCATCTCACGGCCGCGGAACATGATGGTGATCTTAACGCGTGCGCCCTTCTTGAGGAAACGCAGAACGTGGCCCTTCTTGGTCTCGTAGTCGCCAACGTCGATCTTGGGTCGGAACTTCATTTCCTTGACCTCGACCTTGGACTGGTTCTTACGAGCAGCCTTGGCCTTCATGGCCTGCTGGTACTTGAACTTACCGTAGTCCATGACCTTGCAGACCGGCGGCTCCGCGTTGGGAGCGATCTCGACCAGGTCGAGACCCTGATCGTCAGCAACGCGCTGGGCATCGCGGATGGCGAACAGGCCGAGCTGAGAGCCATCGACGCCAATCAAACGGCACGAAGATGCAGTAATCTCGTCGTTGATGCGGGTGTCATCAGACTTAGCTATTTTCCCTACCTCCATTCATAAAAAAATAACCCGGCGCTTTTCAGCAACCAGGTCGTACACATAGACATCCTCGGTATGAGGAAGGGAATCTAGGTTGTATGACCAGTCAGCTGCTCATTGGCGCCAAAAGGTGGGAACCCTCGGGTTCCTCTTTAGGGCATTGCGGAAACAACGCCTTGCGAATAATAACACGTACAGCGCGCTATCACATTACGTACACGAAAAAGGGGGCCGCAACCCCCTTGTACGCTCACTTGCATGTATGGTGCCCGAGGCGAGAC
>OMFN01001083.1_pt1 | contig 11390 bp, 9 predicted proteins | sample 1645641 | NCBI WGS metagenome assembly OMFN01 (sample SAMEA103958126, study PRJEB25191) | human gut metagenome
AAATGCCCACCCTAGGTGTACGAGTAGACACTACTTTGGCTACGGATAAGCAGAAAGTACCCGTGGCTAGTCTGTACAAAGGCTTCCGCGTTAGTGGTGTTAGGACGGAACTCAATAAAGTACTTGCGCCCCGCGATACTATTACCATAGACCTTTCAGCTTCTACTTTTCTGTGCTTGATGGTTGAAGCCTTTAGCCAGCAAAGTAATGCTGTAGACGTAATGGTTAATGTAGACGCGCAACGCATTGAAGACCCCGAAACTGGGGATGATTTCCTTGTAGAACCCACTCAGGTTACCTACAAGAACACCACTATGCTTGTCCTCGAAGCCAGTAATCTTAACGCGGTTACAGTCGTGAACGCTAACGAATCCGCAGATGCTGTGCTGACTCTCATTTACTAAGAGCCTACGGAGGTCTACATGCTTGCGGCAACACTGGCATATCTGGGTAAATATTTATGTGATACTTTTGACATAGCACCGGAAGAGCTACGTGTACGAATGACCGACCGTGAGCATCTCCTAGGTCTCATAAGCTCCAACAAAGTTAAGTTAAAGCTCCCCGCCATATCTTATGGTGTGGACGGCATAGGACTTTACATGGGGCCTCGTACTCGTGGTGACTATAGGGGAAGACCTAATATAACTCAAACGGAAGCCGACATATTCTCCCCGCTTCCCGTTAAGGTAAACATTAGGGTCGGCATTATATGCGCCAGCGAGTTGCAGTCCCTTGATGTTATTTCCTCATATTTCAACATAGCTGCACGCTCCGAGTTTCAAGGCACTATGTACTACGGTGGGGATAAGCGTGAAGCACAGCCATTTGAGTGCAGCATCATGGAGATCGAAGACCTTACGACCCCTGTGGGTCTACAGGAAAGTCGATCCTATGAAGATGCTGGTTCTCTTTACACTCTTGACGGCGGCTTTACTCTCGTTACGAACCTGCTGTTCCGTAAGAAGACCATGAAGTTGGTTCGCAGCACACATCTAGATTACTCTATTCTGGATGCCCGTGGCAATCCTATACCGACAAAAACGATTACTACGGAATCCGTGGGTACATTCGTGACAGAGGCGTAAGAATTTCAGCTTTGTACTAAAGCAAGCGTATCCTTAATGGAGGTTTAAATGGCTGCTAAATCTACTGGGCCTCAGATTGGCATCGTGACGGAAGGTCAAATGAGTAGCAAGGGTATCGTAAAGAAGCCTGTTACACGCCCTGTCCGGTATAGTATTGCGTCCCGTGTCAACTTCAACCTTAAAGTGACCTTACGTAAGGGTTCGGCGGGCACCGATGAGTTCATCTTGGCTCCTCGCGCTCGCACCAAGAAAGAGTTCAGGGACGGAGACATTCTGTCCGTTGAAGGGCAGAGTTTGCAACAGGCAGTAGCTATGGGCTACGTCATCATTGTTCGCTAACCCTAGGCTTTACGCCTAGCAGTGTTAAAGGAATTAAGCACCTATATGAGTCGTGGCAACACGGAGGTCACGAGGTAGGTTGTAAACACATTTGGAGGAAATATGAGTGGTGCAGCTAAAGTAATCATCCAAGAATGGGATTACAGTACTCGTGTGCCCAGCTTCCCCGGTTTGTATGGTGCTATTGTTGTCCCCGCAAAAAAGGGTAGACCCGATTACCCTGTACTGTGTACGAGCGAAACGCAGTACTTGCAGTACTACACCCCGGATGAAACCATCCGTGTTGGGGATGACTTGAGCCACTATGATGCCTTGGCTTTTCTTGAGAAGTCCAACAAACTGTGGGTTCTGCGTGCCGCTGAAAATCCCCTGTATGGTGGGTGCTACCTCATGCAGGACAAGCCCATCAAAACCTTTAAGGCTACGGTAAATTTGGGCCTTTACGCATTTACCCTTCGCCAAGTCACAGCGGAAGAAATAGCGACCGCCAAGCTTGCTTGGGCTTCCCTTACCAATGGGGACGTGGTTCGCGTTGCTCCCGATGATTCGGGTACTCTTCCGTCACCCTTGACTGCCAATACGGATTACTACGTCATCAAGTATGATGCGGATACGTATCAAATTCAAGTGGCGCGTACCCGTGAAGCGGCTTACGCGGGTGAGTTTATTCTCATCAAGGATACGGGTTCCGGTAACGTCGAGTTCACGGTTACGTCCAACAAGAACAACGGTGAACTGGAGTACGGACTCAGCGACCCCGATACGTACCAGATGGGCAGCAGTGATGGACGCATGGCGGGCCTAACGTCTCAGTTCACCGTGGACGTTAACGACAGCGCCTTCAACGTCAGCGAGAACTTCTATAACACTTGTGCCACGCTGGACGTCGTTCGTCTTATTGCAGGCTCAGGCGGGGAGTTCCCCGAAGTTGCCGTAGGTGGTGCCCTGAATGCCACCACGGATTACTACATCGTTAAGCTCCCCACAGAACTCGACGGTGTGTACAAAGTCAAGTTGGCACGATCCCTTGTCGATGCAGGCAAAGAAGTTACCATTGATTTTCTTACCACTGGTAGCCCGGGATTGCAACTCAACCTCACTGGTAAGGCTATCAGTAGTGAAACCACTCTGAACTTCAACACTGACGCCTTCACTGTAACCACGGAGTTCTTCAACACGGTTGCCAAGAACGACAAGGTTAAGCTTTCAGTATCTTCCGGCGGAAAGATGCCTGCCGTTACTACGGGTAACCCTGTTACCAGTGACAAAGAATACTTTGTCATCAAGGGCGTCAGCAATACCATCCAAATTGCTACGACCACGGGTGGCACCGCCATCAACTTCTCCGATGCAGGCACAGGTACCCTAACCTTTACGGTGAGCGGTAAGGTTATCAAGGAACAAGTTGCTACTGACCTCAGCGATGACACGATTACCGTCAGTGAAACCTTCTACGAAGCCATTCAGACGGGCTACAAGGTTCGCGTAAGCTCCACTGGAACTCTTCCCGGTGGTCTTAGCGCATCCTCCGACTACTTCGTCTACGTGGACACGGAAAACGGCAGCCTCAACAAGATTAAGCTGGCGCGTACCGCTCAGGAAGCACAGCTGGGTATTGGTGTTGATGTTCTTGACGCTGGTGAAGGTGAACACACCATTGTGGACAAGCACAATGAGGAACTTACCGGCCTTGATCGTAAGTGTATCCTCGTGTACACCAGCACGCCTTGTGAAGAAGAGCTTTACGTGGAGACACTGCATTACCCCTATGGTGATGCCAGCACGTGGACTGACGACGAAAAGGTTGCGGCGGAAACCGTCGGTACTCCCGGTTGCTTCAAGCTGTACGTGTACAAGAAGAACAGCAACGGCGAGTACTATCAGGTTGAAAATCCGTACCTTCTCAGTCGTGCGGAAGACGCCAAGGACGGCTATGGCTCTAACATTTACTGCGAAGAAGCCATCAAGTCCTCACGGTACGTCCGTATCAAGGACAACAAGGCCGTTGACTCCAGTATCCTTCCCAAGGATCAGGGTCAACTGTTGAAGCTCACCAAGGGTAGCAACGGCAGCACCGTTACCGATGCCTCCATGACACGAGCTCTCAACGTGTTGAAGTCCAAGAGAAAGTACAGTGTAACCGTTATCCTGGATGGCGGTTGGGCTACTCCGGCTTACGGGAAGGCTATCATTAGCCTGTGCGAAGGCCGTCAGGACTGCGTGGGTCTCCTCAGCGTACCCATTAGTGCGGAACTCAACAGCGATTACCTCAATGAGGTCAAGAAGTACCGCAATGAGCTTCTCAATGCGAACACCAGCTACGCTGCGCTCTATACGCCTCACCTAAAGATTTCCGACAGGTTCAATGACCGAGAAATCTATGTGAGTCCCACGGGATACGTAGCGGGTTGCATCAGTGATAACGAGCAGAACCGCGAAATCTGGTACGCCCCTGCGGGTCCCAAGTACGGCGTGCTCAATGTTCTCGACGTGGCGCGGCGTTACGATGAGGGTGAACTGGACGATCTCTATAACGCAGGTATCAACCCCATTGACTTCTATGAGGGTCGCGGTATTCGTGTTTGGGGTCAGAAGACGTTGCAAAGTACGGCGAGTGCATTGGATCGTCTTAACGTGCGTCTCATGCTTATCGTCATTGAGCCCGCCATTGCTGAGTTCCTTGAAGACTTCCTCTTCGACCAGAACGATGACATTACGCGGAGACTTGTCACGGAGTCCATCAAGTCGTACATGGAGGGCATCAAGGCTCGCCGTGGCGTGTACGCTTATGATGTCAAGTGTGACAGTGAGAACAACACGGATGAAGACATTGATGCCAACCAGATGAACGTTTGGTTGTACGTACAGCCCACCAAGACTGTGGAGTACATCAAGTTCCGCGTTGTCATTACAAGAACGGGTGCCAGTTTCTCTATCGAGTAAGGCACTACGTTAAGCCTGAGGTTAAGGGGTCACTGGAATCCTCGAAGTTCTTTGGGTTTCCTGTGACCCCAAACTTATTCTTGGAGGCAAAAGAATGGCTATTATGCGACCCTCTGTGGAAAATACTCGGTCTCTTGGAAACTTCACTCAGATGTTCCGTTGGTCGATTATGTTCCTCAGCTTCCCGTCCGCGATTGCTTTTACGCCCACGGTGGACGACATCAACTTTCGTGCTCAGTCCGCAGGTATTCCTGAACTAGCGGGTGAAACGACTACCATTGCTATTCGGGGCAATGAAGTTCGCCAGCCCGGTATTCATAAATGGAACTCTCCGTGGGCAGTTACCTTGGTGGAAACCACGAACCCCGTGGCTAACCAGTTTATTTGGGAGTGGTCAAATCTGTGCTGGCAGTCCCGTAATGGCAGTACTGGTGTTACGCAGAACCAAGCAGACCTTGAATGCGACGTTCTTGTGTACCAGCTTAACAACCTTGACCAGCCTATTTTCGCACACAAGCTGTATGGCTGCTTCCTTGAGAACGCTACCCTAGGTCAGCTTGACAGCCAGACCAGCGACCCGCAGGCCATTGAGTGCAGTATCGCCTTCCAGCGGTGTGAACGCGAAAAGGTTTAGCTGTTCATAAATCCGTAAGGAGTTTTCATGCTTAAACTCGTATCCGTGGATAAGATGCGTGAGTACGAGTGGAGCAGAGATTGGTTGTGGGCTGTTTGTTTCCCCGATGGGCCAGATGGCTTCAATGAATGGTTTCCCGCAACCGATGTTGATGAAGGACAGGCTGCTCTTGATACGTTTCAGTTCACGGGCGGCCTGTCCACTTTTGAGCTACCACAGAGTACCACGGCGTTGAGTATTAACATCACATTTGTTGACGATAAGGCTCTTAGCGTTAACAAGTGGGTTGAAAACTGGATCAACGAAGAAATCTTGCATCGTAGTAGCAATTACTCCGGGGTAAGCTGTCTTGCTGACGCAGTTAAGAAACTCAATGTAATCAGATTTACAAGTAAAGAAGAAATTGTGTACGATGCGTCCTACTGGGTACTACCGAAAGGTGCTTTCAGTATGAAGGGTTCATCGGGGTCAAGCCAAGTCATCAGTAACCAGATGGAGTTTGTGATCGCTGGTCGTATCACGCAGAGAAGCAGTTACAACACCACTATTTCAGGGCGCAGAACTGTACTATCGACGTCCAGCAGTGCAAAAACGGCTTTATCTGGGGTCGCAAGGGCTACGGGTTTAGGCTCTATCGTTACCTAAGCTTAGTCTACGCGCTTTACTTGGTCTACTGGTCTACATGAAGCCTTGAATGCCAAACAACACCACTAAGGAGCGGTAAGTCAATGACGGCAATTACATCAGCTTATGCCTCGGCTTCTGCGGGTTCGCAGGATGGTTTGGAACTACTGTCTGAGGAAGACCTTATGGCTCTCAAGAGACAGAACTTGGAAGAGAAGGAAGCCCGTGACGGCATTATGAGTCCTTCTGAATACGTTAAATCCGTGGAAGACCGTGTTGAGTGGATTCCCCTCAAGCGGTTGCCGAGCGATAACAAGCCCTACCCCAAGGGTACGCTGTTTGCTTACCGCAAGTATACGTACAGCGAACTCCTGAGCATTAACAATGCAGACCTTCCTCTGGAGTACAAGTACGCTATCATGTTGTCGGGTGTGCGGTGCGTCAGTGAGCCTGCCGTTGACCCCCACCTGCTGACTTTTGACGACTTCCAGTTCATCAGCACAACTCGTAAGCTGGAGGCCTTTGGAACTACCAAGTTTAGCTTACCCTACACGTGCCCCTCCTGTGGTCAGGACTCTTCGGCAGTGTTCACAATGGCGGACATCGAGTTCAACTCAATGGAAGCCAAAAAGTGCCCCGCCCGTGTAGTCTTTAACCAATTCCTTGACCAGAAGTTTGTCTTCATGCCGACCACTATTGGGGACATTCTGTGGCTCATGAAGAACGACGTGTACTACAAGAGGGATGAAGAGGGTATGCCTCTTGTAACCAACTCAGGGCGCTACGTTATAGACCGTATTGCAGTTCTTGCCCGACAGTGCGTAAACCTTGATTTCGAGGCCGCCTACGAGTACTTGTCGCAGATCAACAACTACGATGACATCAAGATTCTCAATGAACTCGATAACATCTTCCGACACGGTATTCGTCCCTACGTATTCAAGTGTCAAGCTAACCTAGAGGCTTTGCCCACCAACTACCCCGAAATGTCGGAAGAAGAGAAGCAGCAAGTCCTTCTGCGCTTGAACTTAACGGGTAAGCGTTGCGGAGAGACTATCTCCTTGCCTCTTGAAGGGGGTGAGGCCATCATTGTCCCGTTTCGTGAACCAGAACGCGCTGCGTCGGCTGGAATCTTCTTTGAGTAGGGCCGGGGTATGTGATGTCTACCACATGCTTAGGCTGCCATACAGCACATTGAGGATTCATAATGATCAACTACAGACGGCCTAGAGTCTAGAGCTGACTGCTAGTAGACTAGACTGTACTGGAGGATAACATGGCTATAGATGTTGATAACGATCTGTTGCAATCACGACAGTCAATTCAAGGGCGCTTTGCTTCAAAAGAAGCCGAATACTTCTTTGATGAGCAACAGCGTTATCAACTTAACACCAACCTCCGTGGTCTAGTCGGTGAAACCTTCAAGGAAGACTTTGCGCAATTAACCCCGAAGTCTTTCAAGGAAGTCAAAGAAGAAGCCGTTAAGATCTTCAACACTAAGGGCGGTGCCCAGTACCGTAAGGACGTCCTTGAAGTCAAGAAGATCATGAAACTTCCTCCCGATCAGCGTGTCATACCCTTGTCTACGGGCGAACTCATGCGTCGTAAGAACAAGATGGCTAACTGGTTGCGTAAACTACAGGCTCAACTGAGAGCACTTCGTGTAACGCAAGGCTACAGTAAGCAACGCTACATCGTTGAGTACTTGGCTCAGATGGTTGCCGAAGCCTCGGACTTCTACGGCAGACTCTTTGACTCTGGTTTAGCTCGTAAGACATCCTTTACAAAGGACGTTTACTCCCACTTTGCCACAAAGTTTGACAACTGGCGCACTAACCTGGGCATGAAGTTCACGGAGAAGCGCAGGAACAAGCTGATGGAAGCCTCTATCAGTGGTGCTCTTGCGCGTTCTCTCGTGACTCGAACCTCCGGTAAGAATATCATCTCCAAGTTGTACCGCCGTCTCTACGGTATTCAGGGTACAAATGAAGGCGTAGAAGTACGTCAAGACCAAGGGTTTCGTGGCAGGCCTATCTTTGAACAGCCTAGCAGAGAAGCTGCTGCTATACCTTCTGCTGAGGGTGGCGGTTCTTTCGGGGGTGGTGGTAGCGGCGGAGCCCTTGCACTGCCCTCTGACAGGGCGCCCGGTGCGCAGTCCGTTAGTCCGCAAGCCCTTAAGATGCTCCAACATGAGAGCGTCACACAGGTACAGACTATCATGGATTCCAGTTTGGAGTCCATTGTTGAATCCGATGGTCAAATCATTGATGTTGTCTTCACGGGTAAATACAAAGGTAAGAAGCTCAAGTGGCTTGAAGGCCTAGAGAACATGGTTCGAGAAGCCGCGGGTGGCGGTATTCTTGACGACCTTAGCGACGCCCTTGACATAGACGTAGGTGGTGATGGCAAGAAGGGTAAAGTACGCGGCAAGAAGGGCGGTCGTGCTTCACGTATGAAGAGGAGGAGTGCGGCTTGGTTGCGGCGCATGAAGCGCAGTGCCACCAGTATCTCCAGCAAGTTCCCCAATATACCGAAGCCCGCTATACCGAGGATTCCAAAGATTCCCGGCTTTGATAAGAACACGTTAAAAGCCCTCAAAAATAACCCTATGTTCAAAGGGGCAGGTAAACTAGCCAAGGGTGCTGGCCCTGCAGGTGCGGTTATTGCCGGACTCGAACTCTACGATGCTGTTCAATCTGGTGACCCTCGTCAAATAGGTCGTAGTATTGCTGGTATCGGAACCGGTATGGGTGGAGCTTGGGCTGGCGCAGCCATAGGCTCCATGATATTCCCCGGTATTGGTACTGCAATAGGGGGTTTAGTTGGTGGCATAGCGGGTTCCATTATGGGCGAGAACATGGCAGACACAGCTATGGATGCCATGTTTGGTTCAGAACTAAAGCCCGATGATGTGGCTTTACCCAAGACTCTCAAAGAAACACAAGCTCAGATAGCCAAGTACAAGGCTCTTCGTGATAAGTACGCGGAAAAGACTGGCTTTTGGGACTATCTATCGGGCTCCGATGAACAGAAAGCCTACGAGAAGTACAGAGATGACCTCAAGAAGCTCGAAGAGCACGCCAAGAAAAAGTTCAAGGATGAGCAAGAAGAGGACTTTAAGAACTTAACGGGTTCTCCTATTGACAATCCCTTGGGCTACTTGAATGCTATGTACGGCGGTGGTGGGGGTTCTCCCACTATACCAACGCCTCCAACCAGCCCCAAAGCTGAGAAAGAGGGGCCTAGTTGGTACGATCAAGCCGTGGACTCCGTCAGCTTGGGTTGGTCAAAAGCTAAGGATTCCGTGTCTTCTGGTGCGGACAGTGTAGCTGGAGCCTTAGGGTCAGCTTGGTCTTCCACTAAGCAGGCTGCCAGCAGTGCCGTGGATTCCGTAAGTGCTGCGGGTAGCAGTGTAGCTCAGTTCGCCAAGAAGACATATGCGGACATTACGAGCGGCGGTGGTGGGGGTCAAAAAAGTGCCTCTAAGCGTGGAGGTTCAGGTGGGTTTAACGCACAGGCGGGCGTTGACCTTGAGAACTTGAATCCCACAATGAAGTCCAATCTTGCAGCTATGGATGCCGAGTATCAGCAACGTACTGGGCGCAAAATGCTGTTCACCAGTGGGTATCGTAGCTACGCAAAACAAAAGGAACTATGGGATCGTTACGGGCATAACCGTAATAGGGCAGCACCTCCCGGTAACAGTATGCACAACTGGGGTCTTGCGGTTGATGTAAATCCTCCAGACGCCAATAAACTAGCTCAAATGGGCCTCCTGTCTAAGTACGGGTTTCATCGTAATCTCATGAATCACGGTGAGCCTTGGCATATTGAGCCCTCCAGTATGACGGAATCCAAAAGAGCGGCTATTCGTAAGGCTGCGGATATAAATAAGGCTCAAGACCCTAGTCTTTTGGATAGCTACGCTAGTTCCGCCACGGTTAATCCGGCGGAGGCAGAAACCACGGGTAACGTAAAAGATACTGCCGGTGTATCCCCTAGCGGGGGTTCGATGACGGCAGGTCTACCCGGTGTGTCTCAGCCTCAACAGCCTAAAGTAGCTAGTGCTTCGGGTCCCCTAACGGAATCTGGTAATGAACCCAAGAAGGGTAAGCCGCAGCAGACCGCTGATGCAGGTAAGCAAGTACAGCCTGTAGTTATTACTACGGCTCAAGCCGGGCCTAGCAATTCGACTACCTTCATTCCGCCCCTTAGCATTGACGACATCAGCTTACAGGCTCTTCGCATGGACATAAGCACAAATGCTCTTTCGTAAAGACACAAGACACCAATAGAGGTGAGTCATGAGTCGACCCAGTAAGGGTGAGCTGTTCGTAGAGAAACTCACCGCTAACGAGAACATAGCCATAGGCATTATATTCAACGCTAATACTGGGGGCAGTAACATCATTCGGGGCTTTGTTACCGATGATACGCTGTCCTTCGGTACACGCGCCAACTACCAAGACCTTCTGGACATGAATATGGCGGATGCTGCGGAAGCCTTAACGAGTGGTGGCGTAGGCGCTGTCTTAGGGAGTACTTTAGGTGGTTTAGCGGGTAAAGCTACTAAGTTTGCAGCGCGTGCAACAGGTCTTGGTGGAGCTAAGTTTGTTCAGCAGACTATCCTTTCGTGGGAAGGTAGTGAAAGGCCGCAGTTTACTGTAGGCATGAAGTTTGTTGCCATACGACCTACGGATGACCCCCGTATACCCGCAATGAATCTCATGCGTCGTTGTATGCCTACACAAGGCAACAATAGTATTCTAGGGGGAGCGTCTTCGGCTTTGAACTCACTGAACGGTATGGGTGATTTTAACATATCTTCGGGTGTCATAGATAAAGTAGGTGGTTTTATAGGTGCTACTTCCGAGAACTTACTTACTGCACCTAACGGCTACCGTTCGGTACTAGGGGCTTTGCAAGCGGGACAATTTACACGCAGTACATCGGAGTCCGGCGTTGAAGGCACGTGTACAGTTACCATAGGCAAGTGGTTTCGAGCCCTCAACCAAATTCTGTTGTCCGCAGACTTCGACATCAGTAGAGCTACGTTACCCAGTGGAGTTCCTCTATATGCGGAAGGTAAGATTACCTTTGAACCCTACAGAATGATTACAGATGAGGAGTTTGACTCCTATTTCCCCGTAATAGCCAATACTTCGGATACCGTGTATACAACGTAAGGCCATAAGGCCAAGAGGAGTACTTCATGTTCTACCTCAATTCAGAGAGTGATGCGGCTCTCAAGTTTGACCCCGATAAAGTTCAGCCTTTCACTGAGGACTTTTACGACGTTATACCCTCAATGTTTCACTTCAAGTTCATGCAGTTGGAGCCCGCCGGGGTGTACAGGGTAACTTACGATGCTTATCGCCCTGACTTGATTTCTTACAAAATATATGGGCACGTTCAGTACAAAATGCTTCTCATGGAGTACAACAGTTTGTTCTCCGTTGTAGACCTCGTAAGTGGTACCCTCTTGAAGTACCCTGCATTGGCCTCAATGGAGAACATCCTGCTGAGTCTCAAAGCCGAGGAGCGTCAGGCCAGCGCCTGATCAGCTAGTCCGACTATAAGGAGGCCCTTATGATAGGTGTTGAAGGGCAATGGGTACTGAGTCTGAGCTTGGACTCGCAAGAACTCAATATACCACCAACGGATCTCATTGAGTTTTCCATCATAGAAGAGGCTGGAAACCTGCTGCCTACGTGGAGTCTTCAATTCTACAGTACGGACTACACGTTTACCAAGAGGTGGAA
>OMFN01001090.1_pt1 | contig 11340 bp, 10 predicted proteins | sample 1645641 | NCBI WGS metagenome assembly OMFN01 (sample SAMEA103958126, study PRJEB25191) | human gut metagenome
CGAGGCGCTGGACGTGGAGACCCTGACCCCCATCGAGGCGCTGAACTTCCTCTATGAGCTGAAAAAGACCCTGAGCGGCAGCCTGAAGGGCTGAGTTTATCTGAAACGGAGGGAAACGAATGGCAGAGATACACGTTCTGGACAAGCACACCGCAGAACTCATCGCCGCCGGTGAGGTGGTGGAGCGGCCCGCGTCGGTCGTGAAGGAGCTGCTGGAAAACGCCCTGGACGCCGGGGCCACCGCCATTGTGGCGGAGGTCCAGCGCGGGGGCCTCACCTATCTGCGCATTACGGACAACGGCTGCGGCATCGCGCCGCAGCAGCTGCCCACGGCGTTTCTGCGCCACGCCACCAGCAAGCTGCGCACGGCGGCGGACCTGGCCGCCATCGGTACCCTGGGCTTCCGGGGTGAGGCGCTGGCCGCCATCTCCGCCGTGTCCCGGGTGGATATCTTCACCCGGCAGACCGGGGCCCCGGCAGGGGCATCCCTGCATCTGGAGGGCGGCGTGCCCGGGCAGGTGGAGGAGACCGGGTGCCCGGAGGGCACCACCATCTGCGTCCGGGACCTGTTTTACAACACCCCCGCCCGGATGAAGTTCATGAAGAAGGACAGCGCCGAGGGGGCCGCCGTGTCCGGCATCGTCCAGCACCTGGCCCTGAGCCATCCGGAGGTGTCCTTCAAGCTGCTGCGGGATGGAGCCGAGGTGCTCCACACCCCCGGCGACGGGCAGCTGCTGTCCGCCGTTTATGCGGCCATGGGCCGGGATTTTGCTCTGGGTCTGGAGGAGGTCCGGGGCTGCGGCGGCGACGTGCAGGTGGCGGGCTATGTGACCCGGCCCCTGAACGGCCACGGCACCCGGGGCCGTCAGCTGTTTTTCGTCAACGGACGGTTCGTCAAGAGCCAGCTGCTGTCCGCCGCCCTGGAGGAGGCATACCGCAACCGGCTGCTGAAGGGGAAGTTCCCCGGCTGCGTGCTGCATCTGACCCTGCCGGAGGACCGGGTGGACGTGAACGTGCATCCGGCCAAGACCGTGGTGAAATTCGTATCGGATAAAACCGCCTTCGATGCGGTGTACTATACCGTCATGGATGCCCTGGACGCGGCAGCTCGCCCCAAGGCCCCGGAAAAGGAGGAGAAGCCCTTCTACCGGACCATGACGGCCCAGGAGTTCCGGCAGCAGAAGCCCCAGCCGGAGAAGCGCCCGCTGGGCAGCTATACCGCCCGTCCCGCCGCGCCGGTGTCCCGGACTGCGGCGCAGCCGGAGGAAAGACCGGCCCAGACCATGGCGGTGCGGGACGTGGCCCCGGAGGCGGGCAAGCCCTTTACCGCGCCCGCCGGCCGCCCCGGCGTCAGCTATCACATTACCCCGCCCGCCCCAAAGCCGGAGCCGGTGCGGGAGCCGGTACAGGAGACGGTGTCCCTGCCGGAGCAGGTGACCATGGAGCCACCCAGGGAGGCCCCCTGGCGCATTGCCGGCGAGGTGCTGCGGACGTATATCATCTGCGAGGATGAGCAGGAGAACGTGTGGCTCATCGACAAGCACGCTGCCCACGAGCGGGTGCGGTTCGACGCGCTGAAGGCCGCCACGGAGCCCATCATGTCCCAGACACTGCTGGAGCCCATGGCGGTGGAGCTGTCGCCGGAGGACTGCGCGGCGGTGCTGGAGCAGCTGCCCCTGCTGGAGCGGTATGGCTTCGAGGTGGAGGATTTCGGCGGCGGCGCGGTGCTGGTGCGGGGGGTGCCCGCCGGGGTAGACGACCCCACCGGAGCCCTGGAGGAGCTGGCGGAGGACCTGCGGCTGAACCGGGCGGACCCGGACACAGCCCGGGACAGTCTATTGCAGACCATGGCCTGCAAATCCGCCATCAAGGCCGGGATGCACACGGACCCCGCCGAGCTGCGGCGTCTGGTGGACAGGGTCCAGTCCGGGGAAATTCAGTATTGCCCCCATGGCCGCCCGGTGGCGGTGCGGCTGAGCAAATACCAGGTGGAAAAAATGTTCAAGCGGGCGTGACGCCCGGAAAGGAGCGGCCTATGGCCCCCAGGGTCCTGTGCGTGGTGGGTCCCACCGCCAGCGGAAAAACGAAAATGGCCGTGGCTCTGGCCCGGCGCTTCGGCGGCGAGGTGGTATCCGTGGACTCCATGCAGATCTACCGGGGCATGACCATCGGCACCGCCGCCCCCACGGCGGCGGAGATGGAGGGGGTGCCCCATCATATGATCGCCGTGGCGGATCCGGCGGAAAGCTGGTCCGTGGCCCGGTTCTGCCAGGCGGCGGACGGCTGCATCCGGGACATTCTGGCCCGGGGCCGGCTGCCGGTGCTGGCCGGAGGCACGGGGCTGTATCTGGACGCCCTGATCCGGGGTGACGACTTCGCCCCCGGCAGACAGGGCGGCGAGGTGCGGCTGCGGCTCCAGCGGGAGCTGCGGGAGCAGGGGCCGGAGGCGCTGCTGGAGCGGCTGCGGACCGTGGACCCGGAAACCGCCGGACGGCTGCACCTGCGGGATGAAAAGCGCATTCTCCGGGCACTGGAGATCTATGAGCAGACCGGGGAGCCCATGTCCCTGCGGGACAGGCGGGGACGGCAGCGTCCGGACCGGTACGAGGCGGTGTATATCGGGCTGAACTTCCGGGACCGGGCGGACCTGCGCCAGCGCATTGACCGGCGGGTGGACGACATGGTCCGCCAGGGGCTTTTGCAGGAGGTGCAGGACCTTCTGGACAGCGGCCTGCCCCGGGATGCCACGGCCCTGCAGGCCATCGGCTACAAGCAGTTTCTGGCGGTGGCCGACGGCGCGGCCACCACGGACCAGGCGGTGGAGGAGGTCAAGCTCCGCTCCCGCCAGTACGCCAAGCGGCAGCTGACCTGGCTGCGGCGCAACCCGGACATCCACTGGATCCTCTGGGACCGGGAGCCGGATTTCCCGGCGGCTTTACAGAATGCGACAGATTTTCTCACAGCCCATGGCTTAGGATAAGGGCAGGCGGACAGCCGTCCGCACAAAGAGAAAAGGAGCATTCGTTATGCAGAAAAACAATCTTCAGGACATTTTCCTGACCAAGGTCCGCAAGCAGAGCCTGCCCGTTACCGTATTTCTGATGAACGGCTTTCAGCTGCGGGGCAGCGTCACCGGCTTTGACAGCTTCACCGTGGTGCTGGACACCGACGGCAAGCAGCAGGTGATCTACAAGCACGCAATATCCACCATCATTCCGGTTCATCCGGTGCCATTGAACGACCCGGGCTTGCCGTCGGAGGCGCAATAGCGCCGCCGCCCGACAGGGCGCACAAGCGCTTTGCCGCAGGCAAAGCCTTGGGCACGGAGAATTTTTGAGACATGCCCCGGCGCGCGGCAGCGCCCCAACACCATCACCTGGCCACCAAAGGAGGTTACGCCATGAAGTCCACCCGCGCATTCAAAATTCTGTCCATTGCCCTGGCGGCGGCGGTGGTGTTCTATTTTCTGGTCCAGGGGGTGCGGTATCTGACGAACCCCTACGCCACCACCCGGGTGTATACCAGCACCACGGAGGAATCCGTGGAGGCATCCGGCTGGCTGGTGCGGGAGGAGGAAGCCTTCCGCTCCGAGGCCGGGACCCTGAGCCATACCCGGGACGAGGGGGAAAAGGTGGGAAAGGGCCAGGTCATCGCTACCGCCTATGACAGCCCCGGGGCCCTGGAGGCCGTGGCCCAGATCCAGGCCAAGCGCCTGCAGCTGGAGCAGCTGGAATACGCCCTGTCCTCCTATCTGAACCCCGACGCCGCCCTGAAGCTGGACGGCTCCATTTCCGACGACATCATGGCCCTGCGGAAGAATCTCACCGGCGGGGACTATACCGCCGCCTCCGGCGACCTGTCCCAGCTGAAGGCCGCTATTGTCAAGCGCAGCCGGGCCTATACCTCCAGCCAGGAGATCAAAACGGAGATCGCTGCGGTGCAGGACGAGATCGACTCCTTGCAGGCGGGCCTTACCGGGGCCACGGATATCACCGCTCCCCGGGCGGGGACGTATTCCGCCGTGTGCGACGGGTATGAGTCCGTGCTGACCCCGGCGGGCCTGGGGGACCTGACTCCCAGCGCTCTGGACAGCCTGGCCCCCGGGGAGAATACCGCCAACGTGGGCAAGCTGATTTACAGCAACACCTGGTACTATGCCGCCGCCGTGGCGGAGGAGGAGGCCCAGCGCATTGCCGCCTGCGGCAGCGTATCTCTGCGGCTGACCAAGGGCGTCACCGACGACATTGCCGCCGCGGTGTATTCCGTGGGCCCGGCGGAAAACGGCCGGTGCGTGGTGGTGCTGTCCTGCCGGGAATATCTGGCGGAGACCACTCAGCTGCGGCACCAGACGGCGCAGATCGTGCTGCACAGCTATACGGGGCTGCGTCTGCCCTCCGTGTGCCTGCGGCAGAGCGACAACGGAAAGCTGGGCGTATACTGCGTTCAGGGCAGCTTCCCCCAGTTCAAGCCTGTGGAAATGGTGTATCAGGGGGACGACTATGTGCTGGTGTCCGTGCCTCAGAACACCGAGGGACTGTCAACGCTCCGTCCCGGCGACGAGGTCATCATGACCGGCGTGACCCTGGACGGCACACAGATATTGAAAGAAGATTGACCGCGGAAAGGGAGGCTTTCACTATGTCTATTGCGGAGAATATTGCCGCCGTCCGGCAGCAGATGGACCAGGCGGCCCGGGAAACGGGGCGCACCGGCGCCGATGTTATCCTGGTGGGCGCCAGCAAAATGAACGACGCCGCCGCCTGCCAGGAGGCCATTGCCGCCGGGATCGACGCCCTGGGCGAAAACCGGGTGCAGGAGATGACCGCCAAGCTGGCGGAAAACGCCTACGCCGGCCGCCCCCTGCACTTTATCGGCCATCTCCAGCGCAACAAGGTGCGCCAGGTGGTGGGCAAGGCCGATCTGATCCAGTCTGTGGGCAGCACGGAGCTGCTGCAGGAGATCGAAAAGGCCGCCGGAAGGCTGGAGCTCTGCCAGGATATCCTGCTGGAGGTGAACATCGGCGGGGAGGCGGCCAAAAGCGGCTTTGCGCCGGAGGATATCGCCGCCGCCGCGGAAACGGCTCTGGCCATGCCTCATGTCCGGGTCCGGGGACTGATGACCATCCCTCCGGTGGCCATGGAGCCCCACGGAAATCTGGCATATTTCGAGAAAATGCGGTGGCTTTATGTTGACATCAATGCAAAAATATACGATAATAGGATGGAATATCTGTCAATGGGCATGAGCGGCGATTTTGCCGATGCCATCCGGTGCGGCAGCAACATGATCCGGGTGGGCACGGCAATTTTCGGCGCACGGGACTATACAAAATAAAGAGCGGAGGGAAGCACATGAGCCTGAAGGACGAGTTCAAGAAGTTTATCCATCCCTATGACGACGAGGATGAACCGGTGGAATATCAGGAGGACGATTATCAGGATCGTCCCCGCCGGGACGACCGGCGGGAGGAGCGCCGGGATGAGGAGCGCCGCAGCAAGGTGGTGAACATCCACGCCACTACCCAGCTGAAGGTGGTGCTGGTGAAGCCCTCGAAGTATGACGAGGACGCCACGGCCATTGCCGATCATCTGCTGGAAAAGCGCACCGTGGTGGTGAATATGGAGAACACCGACCCCGATACCGCCCGGCGGCTGCTGGACTTCGTGTCCGGCGTGGCCTATGCTACCGGCGGCAAGGTCAAGCGCGTGGCCGCCAAGACCTATATCGCCACGCCCTATTCCGTGGATCTTATGGGCGACCTGATCGACGAGTTGGAAAACAGCGGCCTGTACATGTGACGGACCGATACAGCAAAAAACGGAGGGATAGATCATGTACACACCCCAGGAAGTTTCCGAGAAAACCTTTCCCAAATCGTCCGGCCTGAGCAGCGGCTACAGTATGACGGCTGTGGACGAATTTCTGGACGGCCTGACGGAGGATTATACCGCGCTGTATAAGGACAATACCACTCTGAAGGCCAAGCTGAAGGTGCTGGCCGAGAAGGTGGAGGAATACCGCGCCACCGAGGACGCCATGCGGTCTACCCTGCTGGCGGCCCAGAAAATGGCGGCCCAGATGGTGGCCGAGGCCCAGGCCGAAAGGGACAAGTCTATCGCCGAGGCCCACGCGGAAAAGGAAAAGACCATTTCCAACGCCCAGGCGGAGGCGCAGCGGATCCTGATCGAGGCCCGGGGCGAGGCCGAGATCCAGGCCCGGCAGCTCCAGCAGGAGATCCGGGATTCCTGGGAGAAGCTGGCTGCGGCCCAAAGCGAGACGGAGAGCTTTATCCAGCGCAGCCGGGAGCTGTGCGCCCAGCAGATGGCGTTTCTGGATGCTCTGCCGGAGCGGAATGCGCCGGAGCAGGAGGAGCAGAGCGAGGCCGTGGCCCTGCCTGCCCCCCAGGAGAACGCCGTGCCTGTGGCGGAGGCTGCGACGGATGCAGAGCCTGCTTCTCAGGAGGAGCCTTCTCAGGAGCAGCAGCCTGCCCCGGAGTCTCAGCCGGAGGAAAAGCCCCAGGAGAAGAAAGAGGAGGATTCCCCCTTTCCCCTGGACTTTAAGCTGAACCTGGAGGACCTGCAGTTTGGCCGCAACTACAGCAGCGGCGACAGACGCTGATATGAAATGCAAAAAGCGGCCCCTGGGGGCCGCTTTTGCCCTATACGCAAGGAGGTGGCGGTATGACGCCTATTGTGGCGCTGCTGTATGACTTTGACAAGACTCTGTGCACCACGGACATGGAGGACTATGCATTTATCCCGGCGCTGGGCTATACTCCGGCAGAATTCTGGAGGAAGGCCAATGACTTTGGCCGGGAGAACCGCATGGACGGGCTGCTGGCGTACATGTACACCATGATCGCCGAATGCCGGGCCCAGAACATCCGGCTGGATCGGGATTTCCTGGTGCGGTGCGGTCACGGGATGGAGCTGTTTCCCGGGGTGGCCGATTGGTTCGGGCGCATCAACGAATTTGGACGCAGCCAGGGGGTGCAGGTGGAGCACTATGTCATCTCCTCCGGCCTGCGGGAGATCATCGAGGGCAGCGGCATCGCCCGGGAGTTCCGGGAGATCTACGCCTGTGAGTTTTTCTATGATGGGGACGGGCTGGCCTCGTGGCCCAAGCTGGACGTAAACTTCACCAACAAGACCCAGTTCGTCTATCGCATCAATAAGGGCGTGCTGGATGTGTCCGATGACAAAACCCTCAATGACTCCATGCCCGACGACAGCAAGCGGGTGCCGTTTACCAACATGATCTATGTGGGAGACGGCCTGTCTGATGTGCCGTGCATGAAAATGATGCGGGCCTATGGCGGCCAGGCCATTGCCGTGTACCAGCAGGAGAACCGCCAGGGCGTGGAGGATCTGCTGGCCAAGGGGCGGGTGGATTTCATCTTCCCTGCCGACTATCGGGAGGGCACCGACCTGGACGCCACCGTCCGCAATATCATCCGGAAAATGGCCATTGCCGACGCCCTGGCGGAGGAAAATGCTGCCCAGCGCCGGAACATCGGCAAGGGGGGGCTGCCCTACCAGGCCAGTCTGTTTGAGGAATAAAATCAGAAAAGCGCGGCAATTCTATGGGAATTGTCGTGTTTTTTTCGGGAGAAATGGCAAGTTTTTCTTGCGCGGAGAGAGGATATCCGGTATAATACCATAAGCGGCGTTTTGTGAAGCGGCGCATAGGGGAAGTTTTTGTCATCTTGCAGAAACCGCCGCCGGGCCGGGCCCGGGGCTTATACAAGGAGAAAAACAGGATATGAAGGTAAAGATCATTTCGGACAGCACCTGCGACCTGTCGCCGGAGCTGATCGAACGGTACGACATTGCCATCACGCCCCTGTCGGTGCACTGCGGCGATCAGGTGGGGCATGACGGCGTGGAGATCACGCCGGAGACCATTTATGACTATGTGGACGCCAGCGGCCAGCTGCCCCGGACCAGCGCCGTCAATGTGTTCGACTATGTCCGGGAGTTCCGGTCCTGGCACCAGCAGGGGTACAGCGTCGTGCACTTCTGCATCAGCAGCGACTTTTCCAGCTCGTATCAGAACGCCTGCATGGCGGCGGCGGACGTCGGCGACGTATATGTGGTGGATTCCCGGAACCTGTCCACGGGCCAGGGGCTCCTGGTGCTCCACGGCGCGGAGCTGGCGGCGGCCGGACATACGGCGGAGGAAATTCAGAGGGCCTGCACGGACCTGGCTCCCTGGGTGGAGGCCAGCTTTGTTATTGACCGGCTGGACTATCTGTACAAGGGCGGACGGTGCTCGGCCCTCAGCGCTTTCGGCGGCAATCTGCTGAAGCTGAAGCCCTGCATCGAGGTGAAGGACGGCAAGATGACCCCAGGCAAAAAGTATCGCGGCCCCATTGACAAGGTGATGCTGCAATACACCCAGGACCGGCTCCAGGGACGGGATGATATCAACAGGCACCGGGTGTTCATTACCCATACCCGCTGCGCCCCGGAGGCGGTGGAGGCGGTGCGGCAGAAGCTCCTGGAGCTGTGTCCCGATTTTGAGGAGATCATCGAGACCACCGCAGGGTCCACCGTCACCTCACACTGCGGCCCCGGCACCCTGGGGGTGCTGTTCATCCGCAGCAAATAAAGACCAATGCAAACACCCCGGAGCGCTGCTCCGGGGTGTTTGGCAGCTTGTCAAAAAAGGGCGTTGCCCTTTTTTGACAAAAGAGATTTCGCTCCGACCCGCGCGTTTTCACGCATAAAATGCGCGAAAACACACTCTCTCCGCGCAAAGTATTTTTCGCGACGTACACGCCGCCGCGAAAAATGGATTGAACACTATTCGCGGCCTGCGGGCCGCGAACTCTGCGAGGCTTTTTTGACAAGCTGAAAGGGACCGGCTCCGTTTGAGCCAGTCCCTTTTTACGCGTGTCGTATCAGAATTCCGGATAGCCGTCCTTCAGTGTTTCATCATACACGGCGCGCTCGCCGCCGATGAACTTGGGACGCACCCGGGCCGCCAGCACAATGGCGCCGCCGATGTGGTCCTGCTCCAGCCGGACCGGCACCGCCACCTTTTTCAGGTGCATGCCGATGAGGGTACCGCCTACGTCCAGACCGGCGTCGGCCCGGATCTCCTCCACCGCCACGGGATGGCGGAAGGTGTGATACGCAGCGGTGGCAAAGGAGCTGCCGGCCTTGGGCTGAGGCACCACGTTGACGATGTCCAGCTGAGGCACCGCCTCGTGCTCCACGATCAGGGCCCGGTTCAGATGCTCGCAGCACTGGGCGGCAATGTACACGCCCATGGGCCCGAACACACTGTGCAGCCCGTCGAAGATAGCCTGCCCCACCTGCGGCGTGGACCAGCTGCCCACCCGGTGGCCCACCACCTCGCTGGTGCTGCAGCCCACCACCACGATCTGCCCCCTGTGCAGGCGGGCAGCCTCCGCCAGCTGGCGGGCGGCGTTGGCCGATTCCTGCCGCACCCGGGCCAGCAGATCGGCATTTTCCACTTCATGAACGATTCCAGCCATGATAAAACTTCCTTTCTGCGGGAATCCTCCCGTTTGAAGCTATTTTACCACTGAATGTTCAGCTTGTCCAGAGCCTTGCTGCGCTTGAGCAGCACGAACAGCACCAGACCGATGACCAGGCCCATAGCGCCCTGCACCAGGTTGCCGGGGATGCTGGCCGCCGCGCCGATGCCCTTGCCCAGCAGCAGGCAGGCATAGCCGAAATAGCCCGCCACCATGATCAGCTCGCCCACGACGCCGCCCACCACATAGGCGTAGGGCTTGCGGCCCAGGGCCTTCACGATCAGCGCCGCCACGATGGCATCCAGGGCCTTGATGACCAGGGTGCCGGGGGCGTAGTGGGCATATCCGTTGAGCAGGTCCGTCAGCATGGAGCCGATACCGGCGGCAGCGCCGCCCCACCAGGGCCCCAGGATCCAGCCGGACAGCAGCACACAGCAGTCGCCCAGATTCACATAGCCCTGCATGGGAGAGGGAATCCGCACCACCATGGTGGCCACATACGTCAGTGCCGCCATCAGAGCGGCCAGTACCATTTTTCTGATTTTCATGTCTCTCATGGGAAAAATCTCCTTGCGTTTTGATTCTGTCTGTATTATAGTAAGAACTGGTATTATTAAAATATCCATATCGATATTATTTGATAATACCAGATTGGAGGTTCCCATGCTGACCTATTCCCTGGAAAAGGACGGAGGCGAGAGTCTGTACACCCAGCTGTACGCCTGTATTCGCCGGGATATTCTGTCCGGCACCCTGTCGCCCCGGCAGAAGCTGCCCTCCAAGCGGGCACTGGCCCAGCACCTGGAGGTCAGCGTCATCACCGTGAAGAACGCCTATGAGCAGCTGGCGGCAGAGGGGTATATTTACACCGTGGAGAAAAAGGGCTATTATGTAAGCCCGCTGGAGAGTCCCCTGCCCCCGGCGGCTCCGCCGCCCCTGGTGCCGGAGCGCCCTGCGGAGCCGGTGTTTCTGGACCTGGCCACCGGGTCTCTGGACCGGTCGTATTTTCCCTTCACCGTATGGTCCCGGCTGATGCGGCAGACCATTCTGGAGGAGGACACGGAGCTGCTGCGCTCCACGCCATACAACGGCGCACCGGCCCTGCGCCGGGCCATCGCTGCTCACCTGCGTCAGTTCCGGGCCATGGACGTGGACCCGGAGCAGATCATCATCGGCGCGGGAACGGAGCTTTTATACACCCTCATCATCCAGCTGCTGGGCCGGGACAAGCGGTACGCCGTGGAGGACCCGGGTTACGGCAAGATCGCCAAGATCTATCAGGCCCACCAGGTGCCCCTGTGCCGGGTTGGCCTGGACGGCGGGGGGCTGGACATCACGCTGCTGCGCCGCCAGCCGGCGGACGTGGTACACATCTCGCCGTCCCATCACTATCCCACGGGTATCGTCATGCCCATAACCCGCCGCCAGGAGCTGCTGCGCTGGGCGGCGGAGCAGCCGGAGCGGTACATTCTGGAGGACGACTATGACAGTGAGTTCCGCTTTGTTGGGCGGCCGATCCCCACGCTGTTCTCCGTCAGCGAAAATCAGCGGGTCATCTATCTGAACACCTTTTCCAAGACCATCGCCCCGTCCATTCGCATCAGCTATATGATCCTGCCGCCGCAGCTGCTGGCCCGGTACCGGGAAATGCTGGGCTTTTACGCCTGCACCGTGTCCAGCTTCGAGCAGTATACCCTGGCCCGGTTTCTGGAGCAGGGACGGTATGAGCAGCATCTCAATCGCATGAGAACCCGCTACCGGCAAAAGCGCGATGCCGTCATCGACGCCATCGGCAGCAGTCCCCTTTCCGGACGGGTGGAGGTATGGGAGCAGGA
>OMFN01001104.1_pt1 | contig 11175 bp, 9 predicted proteins | sample 1645641 | NCBI WGS metagenome assembly OMFN01 (sample SAMEA103958126, study PRJEB25191) | human gut metagenome
TACAATTTTCAAAATCACATGATTTAGAAAAAATCTATTAGTATTCGATTATTTTTTTATCATTAACGCTTCTAACTAGATTCAGTGATATTAGTTATTTTAGACAAACTTATCATCCTAAATTTTTTATTCTAAAATGCAATTTGAATGTATGTATTTTGATTTCAGGATATAGATAGCTTGTGTTGAAAAGAGTATACTATTTATAAAATATCATTATTAATATTTACAAATAAACAACATACATATAAGGAGGTAATTATGTATCTAAAATATATTCAGATTGTTAATTTTAAAAACTTAAAAAATGCTCGTTTTGAATTTGCTAAAGGAGCAAATACTATAATAGGAGAAAATGATTCAGGAAAATCCAATGCTTTGACTGCCATGCGAATTCTTCTTGATGATAACTATTATTATAATACAAAACGTCTCAAGGAAACTGACTTTTCTTATGCACTAGGAGACTGGAAGGGGCATTGGATTATAATATCTGCTTTTTTTGATGAAATATCGAGTGAAGATAAAGCTAATGAATTTTGTTCTGAGTTAACTCCTGAAAATGAAGATGAAAATTTCTTGAAGTCATATATTCGTTGTAAAGACTATGATTATGGAACCGTTACTCTTTTTATTCGACCTTGTAAATCTAAGAGAATTCAATTAGCTGAGGCTGCTAAAAAAGGAAACTTTGAATCTGTTAGATCTCAAATAAAATTAAGTGATTATGAGTTCTTTTATACATCTCGCTCACAAACGGATTTCACTGATGAAAAAATATATAAAGCTATAGTTGGTGATATTGATGCAGGACGGTATATAAATCCTGAAGATGATAATCAATCTCTACTTGGTTCTAAATTAGACATCATGAATGTATGGCAACATGTATCAACGGTATACATTGATGCCTTACGTGATGTAGAATCAGAACTAAGAAAGCCGAAAAATCCTATTCGACAGATTATTAATACCATTGAAGGGGACATAGATAAAGCTGATATTGATGAAATAAAGAAAAGAATTATTGAGCTAAACAAAAAAATAGCTGGTATTTCCCAAGTTTCTAATATTGGAGATAAAGTGAATTGCAAACTACTTGAAATGATTGGTGCAATATATTCTCCAGAAATCAAATTAGAATCACGATTAAAAGAAGATTTTGCTACACTTGCTAGATATCTGACAATATCTCCATCTAATCAGAAAGACATAGATTTGTTGGGATTAGGACATCTCAATGTTTTATATATAGCTTTGAAATTAGTTGAGTTTGAAGTTAATCGTAATAGGGAACTTCTTAATATTATGATTATAGAAGAACCAGAAGCTCATATTCATACACATATCCAAAAAACACTATTCAATAATTTACAAGTAGCAGATACATATACACAGGTGATAATGTCTACACATTCTACACATCTATCAGAAGTTTCAGATATTGAAAAAGTAAATGTTATGAAGAAGATTGATGAAACAACCTCATTGGTAATGAAACCTACAACTGGATTGGATCAGTTTGGATCTGAAGTTTTGGAACATAAAATGTCTTTTACAAAGGTTCTATCAAGATATTTAGATGCTAAGAGAAGTGTTTTATTATTTTCTAAAGGAGTTATATTAGTTGAAGGTGATGGTGAAGAAATACTTATTCCTGCATTAGTTAAGAAGGTTCTTGGAGTTTCCCTAGATGAAATGGGGATTGGTTTAATAAATATCGGAAGTGTAGGATTTGAAAATGTAGCTTGTATTTTTGATGAATTACGTTTACAGAGAAATTGTTCAATTATAACAGACTCGGATGTAGTTGTTGATGGTGCTGATAAATCAAGCACTAATGCAATGAACCTAGGTACTAAACGAAAACAAAAATTAGATAAACTTTTTGAAAAAAATACATACGTTAATGCGTATTATGCGCCACATACACTTGAAGTGGACTTTGCCAAGGAAGAGAATAATAAAAAATTTATAATTGAAATTATCAATAATAGTTATACAGGTAAAAAAACAATAGACAAACATATCCGTAACATTAAGTCAGGAACAGAAGCTCAACACTATGATTCAGTGATGACTGTAGTAGAGCATATTCAGAAAGGATGGTATGCAACGTTGCTTGCTGAAACAATTGATGAAACTGCTGTTATTCCAGAGTATATTCTTAATGCAATCTCATTTGCTGCACAAGATATTCTATCTGATAAATTAATGTGGAAAATGGTACAACACGCTTTTAAATGTTGTGCGCAAGAACCTAAATATAAAAATCTAAAGGTGGCATTTGATACTGCAACTAGTTCAATAGATAAAAATGAGACTATAAAAAAATTCTGTGATGAAATTCCAGAAAGCATGATATCTAAATTTATAAGTAATGCAGGTGTTTTAAATGATAAATGAAATTGAAAATATACTTAAAGAGCTTTCTACAGAGCAAAAAAATGCATGTATATCTTCTAGTAATGTTATATTAACTGCTTGTCCTGGAAGTGGTAAAACTCGTACTTTAACACATCGATTGGGATATCAAGTACTTAAAGAACCTGACTCTAGGAAACTAAAAATAGCAATCACATATACTAATCGTGCTGCTGATGAAATTATTAATCGTTTAGAAGGAATGAGTCTTGATTTATCAAGTATTTGGACAGGTACTATTCATCAATTTTGTATGCATTTTATTATACGACCCTATGCAATGTATTCTAAGAGATTATGTAAAGGATATCGAATTATAGATGAAGATTGCAAGAAGAAATATGGGATAAAGATTGCAAATGATTTGGGAATAGAAGTTTCTAAGTTTGATGATCCTTTTAAAAATAACAAAATTAGAACAGAATATAAAAGTTTATTGGAAAAAAACAAAGAAATTGATTTTGATGACATTCTTTCAATGTCTAATGAATTATTAGATGCATGTCCATTTATTAGTTCAAATATAGCATCAATAGTAAGGAGTATCTTGGTGGATGAATTTCAAGATACAAATGAGTATCAATATCAAATACTAGCAAATATATATAAAGCCAATAAGTCAATAACACTCATGTTTGTAGGAGATGTTAATCAAGCTATATTTACTTCTTTAGGGGGTATAGCAAAAAAGAAGAAAGAGTTAGAATCTCTTTATGAAACAACCTTTGAAACCATGACACTTAAAGAATGTTATCGCTCTACTCAGAGGTTAGTCAATTTGTATAGTAGGTTTGAAATCTCTAAAACTAATGCGTATTCTGTTTCAAAATACAGGGATGAAGTAGGGGTAATACAATATTCGGATTCTATACATATGCAAGATTTAGCATCTGAAATTGCAAAAATAATAAAGGATGAACTAGAAAATAGAACAAAACCTGAAGAGATATGTGTTGTTGCACCTCAATGGTATTTGCTGTTTAATCTTTCAAAGAAGTTACGTATATTACTCCCTGATGTTTCATTCAATGCACCAGATATTTCACCAATAAAGTACGACCCAATGAATCCGTTATATCTTATAGCAAGACTACTATTTATGCCTGCTGGTAAGAATGTTAGCTTAAGAAAAAGAATTGCTAATCAATTAATTTTAATTATTAGAGATGATTACAGAATTAATGTATCAGATGATATTCAAAGTTATGACGTTCTTAAGGTAATTAATTCTTGTCGGTATTTAGATGCTGATGGGATTATTTGTCTAAAAGGTGCAATAGATAAAGTATTCGAATTGTTGAAAATATCTCTTAACCAAGAAACATCATTGCTAGAATTAAAGACATCTTTCTTTGATAGAATTTCATCTAGAGTAAAAAATCACGCTCTTCCTACAGATTATGAATCAATAAGTAAATATTTTCGAGATAAAAATGGTATCGTAATTTCAACTGTTCACGGAGTTAAAGGTGAAGAGTATAATACGGTAATAGCATTTGGTTTGTTAAAGGGTTACATTCCAAATTGGAACGTTATCATAAATATGACAGAAAATTCATGTAGAAATGAATCGTCTAAACTTCTTTATGTTCTATGTTCTAGGGCAAAAAAGAATTTGTATTTATTTAGTGAATGTGGTCGTAAAACACTAAAAGGTTTTGACTACGTAAAAACAGAAGAACTTTCATTAATTAAGGATATGATATAAAAGGTGTTGGAACCAGATACATAAAAGGATATCTATATTCGCTACTTCTTAAGAAACAGGCTAAGTATGCATTCAAGAGAAAGAAAATGGCATCTGAGATTCTTAGAATGATCACGGATACAGAAGCTTTTAGTAATGATACGGTAAGAACTATATCTATGCCTATTTCACTTAAAGAAGCATATTTTAGAAGATAAAGGTTAACACTGCATTCTAATTGCAAAATGACCTTCATAACTATTGAGGATGTGAGGGTTTCTTGTATTTGTGTTTATCTTTTTAAATGATTCTTAAGTCAAGAATTGAATTCTATCGTGAAATGTTTATTACAGATGTAATAGTCACGGTCAGCGTTTTACTTTTCTACAATTTTATTTAATTCTTAGCAATTATTGATTAAAAAGCAATACAATGGCACGAAAAGTATACCTTTCGTGCCATTTTTTTATTAAACAGAAATAATAAGATATTTATTTATATTCGCGGAAAATTATACCATTTTCCGCTTTTATTTTGAAGTTCTTTTGTTACTAAAAGTATACCTTGTGAACCAAATACTAATTTAGAAGATTTGTTTATATTCATCACTATTACATACAAAAAGAAGGGGGGGATTAGACAATGATTAAGCTGTATTCTCATAACCAAAAAGCATATGATCTAGCAGTTAATATGCTTAAAGATACTAAAAAAGCAGCCATTGTTCACCCAACAGGTACAGGTAAATCATTCATCGCATTTAAACTATGTGAAGATCATCCTGATAAGACAATCTGTTGGTTATCTCCTTCTGAATATATTTTCTCTACTCAGCTAGAGAATCTATATCAAGCTACAAATGGTTACAAACCTCATAATATTGTCTTCTTTACTTATGCCAAACTTATGGGCATGAGTAAAGAAGAGATACAAGCAATACATCCTGATTTTATTATCTTAGATGAATACCATCGAGCAGGTGCTACATTCTGGCAAAAGGGAGTAGAACAACTCTTATTTACTTATTTAGATGTTCCTGTCTTAGGTTTATCTGCAACTAATGTTCGTTATCTAGATAGTCAAAGAGATATGGCACAGGAACTCTTTGATGGAAATATAGCTTCTCAAATGAGTTTAGGTGAAGCAATAGTACGTGGAATATTGAACCCACCTAAATACGTATTATCTATGTATTACTATCAGAATACATTAGAAAAATACGAAAGAAGAATAAAGAAGACAAAAAGTAAAGTAACTAGAGACAATGCTGAAAAATGTCTGGAAGAGTTAAGAAGAACATTAGAAAAAGCCGAAGGATTAGATGTCATATTCAAAAAACACATGACTGATCCGCATGGTAAATACATAGTATTCTGTTCTAACAAGGAACATATGGATCAAATGATGAAACATACAGAATGGTTCTCAAAGGTAGATAAAAAACCACATATGTACTCTGTATATTCAAGTGATCCAGGAGCAGACAAAGCATTTAAGGACTTCAAAGAAGATAATGATAATAATCACTTAAGGCTTCTCTATTGTATTGATGCATTAAATGAAGGTATTCATGTAGATGACATTAGTGGAGTAATTCTATTAAGACCTACAGTTTCTCCAATAGTCTATAAACAGCAAATTGGTAGAGCACTGTCTGCAAGTAAGAAAATAAATGCGGTCATCTTTGATGTCGTACTAAACATTGAAAATATCTATAGTATTGATTCTATTAAAGAAGAAATGCAAGTAGCTACTTCCTATTATCGCTCTCTAGGAGAAGCAGATAAAATCATCAATGAAAAATTCAAGATTATTGATGAAGTAAGAAACTGTAGAGAACTATTTGAAAAACTCAATGATGCTTTAACTGCAACTTGGGATATATATTATGCAAGTGCTAAACAGTACTACCAAGAAAATGGAAACTTAGAAGTACCTGCAAGATACATTACTGAAGAAGGTTATGCATTAGGTAGTTGGCTTAATAATCAAAAAGCTATTCGTAAAGGTACTATAGTTGGAAAACTAACTGAAAATCAAATACAAAAATTAGATGATATAGGAATGATTTGGGATTCATTAGATTATTTCTGGGAACAGAATTTCAGTTTAGCTAAAGAATATTATTTAGCGCATGGAAATTTAGATGTTCCTACTAACTTTAAATCAAAAGATGGGAAACATCTTGGAAATTGGGTATTAAGACAAAGACAGCTTAATAAAACTAATTCTTTAACTGATGAACAAATCAAAAAATTAGATTCAATTGGTATGGACTGGATGGATAGAGTGGATCGTATCTGGGAAAACGGATTTATTGAAGCTAAGAACTATTCAGAAGAATATGGAAACTTAAGTGTTCCTAAGAACTATAGAACTACAACAGATTTTCCCTTAGGTATATGGATTCAAAGACAAAGAAGTCTTTATAAGAATAATAAGATTTCTGAAGATCGTATTAAACGACTTACAAATGTAGGTATGAATTGGAATCCAGATAATTGGGAATCTCGTTTTAACTTAGTTAAACAATATTATGAAGAACATGGAAACATCAATATCTCTCAAAAGGAAGTTATCCAAGGTATATGGCTAGGTAAGTGGATTGTTTCACAGAAGAAAGCTATGCAAGAAGGAAAACTTACTCATGAGCAGGTTGAGATGTTGAAAACACTGCCTATGGAAGAAGTTGGAAGAAAAGACAATCGATGGTGGTCCATGTATGAAGAAGCTAAGAAGTACTATCTTAAGTTTGGAAATCTCAATATTCCAATGGATTACCATACTTCTAATGGTAAAAAACTATCTGACTGGATTATTCGTCAAAGAAGAAACTATAAGCTAGGTAAGATGCCATCAGAACATAAAGAGAAACTGGATGAAATAGGTTTTATCTGGGATTTAGGTAATACATGGACTAATAGCACTCATACTAGTGCATCTATAACGTACTAAAGAGTAAGGAGTGTGATGAAATGGGAAATAAATTACTAATTGTAGCCTCAAAGAGATATGGAGACTATGTAAAAGAGATTGCAGAGTCTATGGAATGTTTTGAAACTATCTCTTTTGTAGATAACGATAGAGAAGATGTAATAGGAAGATTAGATGAACTATCAAGCTTCTATCCAGAATATAACTGCGCAATAGCTGCTTGTGATGATGGAGAAGAAAGATTGATGTGGAATAAGAAGCTAGAAGAGTTATTCAATATTCCTGTCTTATTCCATAAGGATTCTACTATTTCTCCATCATCAAGCTTATTGCCTGGTTCTATTGTAGAACCACATGCAGTTATAGGGTGTCAAGTCACTATAGGTTCGTCAACAATAGTTGGTGCAGGAACTATTATAGAACCATATTGCTTCATAGGTGATGGAAGCACATTAAGATCAGGAACTATTGTGAAGTCTACAAGTATAGTCGATAAAAATACAGTTACTAAGCAGGGAACGGTGCTGTATGTAGAAGATAAGAAGGGAGAATAAATCATGTTTAATGAGAAAAATAAATTTAAGAAGTTTGATTCAAAAGTATGGTTAAGCAGTCCTACTATGCATGGACCAGAAATTGAATATGTTAAGGAAGCATATGAAACAAATTGGATGTCTACTGTAGGTAAGAATATTAAAGAAGTAGAAAGAATGGTTTGTGAGTATATGGGTTGTAAACATGCAGTTGCTTTATCATGTGGTACTGCATCTTTACACTTGTCTATGAAGTTAGCAGGCATAGCTGCATATGGTATGCCTAAGGTAGGACATGGTGCATTAGAAGGTAAGAAAGTATTCTGTTCTGATATGACTTTTGATGCAACAGTAAATCCTATTGTATATGAAGGTGGAGAACCAGTATTCATTGATACTGAATATGATACTTGGAATATGGATCCAGTAGCACTAGAAAAGGCATTTGAATTATATCCAGATACTAAGGTAGTAGTAATAGCACATCTATATGGTACTCCAGGTAAGATTGATGAACTAAATGGAATTATTAATAAACATAATGCAATCTTAGTAGAAGATGCAGCAGAATCAATGGGAGCTACATATAAGGGTGTAGAAACAGGTACATTTGGTAAGTTTAATACTATCTCATTCAATGGTAATAAGATCATTACAGGTAGTGCTGGTGGATGTTTCTTAACAGATAATGAAGAAGCAGCTAATAAAGTACGTAAATGGTCTACACAGGCTAGAGAGAATGCAGCTTGGTATCAGCACGAAGAACTAGGATATAACTATCGTATGAGTAATGTAGTAGCTGGTGTAGTAAGAGGACAGCTACCATATCTTGATGAACATATTGCACAGAAGAAAGCAATCTATGAAAGATATAAAGAAGGTTTTAAAGGATTACCTGTATCTATGAATCCTGTAGATCTAGAAAATAGTGAACCAAACTACTGGTTATCTTGTTTAATCGTTGATGAAGAAGCAATGTGTAAACAGGTAAGAGGAGAACAGGATGTATGTTATGTAAAGGAACATGGTAAGACTTGTCCTACTGAAATACTAGAAGCTATCGCTTCTATTAATGCAGAAGGAAGACCTATATGGAAGCCTATGCATATGCAGCCTATCTATCGACTAAATCCATTTATAGGTAGAGATGGTAATGGTAGAGCTAGATCAAATGCCTATATAGAAGGTAGTGTAGCTGATATTGGTATGGATATCTTTAATAGAGGTTTATGTTTGCCTAGTGATAACAAGATGACTCTTGATGAGCAGGATAGAATTATTGAAGTGATTAGAAGTTGTTTTGAGTAGGGAGTTATATAAATGTTTAAGGGAAAAAATGGAATATATAACAGATTTTTTAAGAGATTGTTAGATATTATTTGTGCTCTACTCGCAATTATAGTTTTTTGGTGGTTATTTCTAATTATTGCTATTCTAGTGCGTGTGAAGCTAGGTAGTCCAATTATTTTTAAACAGGCTAGACCAGGAAAAATCAATCTTAAAACAGGAAAGGAAAAAATATTCTATCTTTATAAATTTCGATCAATGACGGATGAAAAAGATGAAGATGGTAATCTTCTTCCGGATGATAAAAGACTTACTAAATTTGGAAGAATTCTTAGATCTACATCTATGGATGAACTCCCTGAAGTAATTAATATTTTAAAAGGTGATATGTCAATCATTGGACCAAGACCTCTTTTAGTGGAGTATCTTCCTTATTATAGTGAAAGAGAACATCATAGACATGATGTTAGACCAGGATTATCTGGGTGGGCACAGATAAATGGTCGAAATGCAATAGATAGTTGGGAGCAACGTTTTGAGTACGATTTAGAATATGTTAGTAATGTTTCTTTTTCGTTTGATGTAAAAGTAATTTTTATGACCGTTGTGAAAGTGTTAAAGCGCTCTGATATACAGGTTGGGAGTCAAATTAAAGTTGGACGTTTAGATGATGCGAGAGGGAGAAATACAAAATGTTAGTTCATATTAGAAAGTTTGAAAGAAATGATATTCCAAATAAGGTTGAATGGATTAATAATCCTCAGAATAACAGATTTCTTCATTATGATATTCCTTTAGAAATAGAAAAAACTCAAAGATGGTTTGACTCTAATATAGGGCGAACAGATCGTTATGATGCTGTAATTGAAGCCGATGGTATTCCTTGCGGAACTATTGGGCTCCTATCAATTGATCAGAAAAATAGTAAAGCGGAATACTACATTGCAATGGGGGAGACATCGCTAAAAGGAAAGGGAATATCTACAAAGGCTAGTAAGATTTTATTAGATTATGCTTTTAAAGAATTAGGATTAAATCGCATTTATCTTTATACAGAAATAGAAAATATACCTGCACAGAGATTGTTTGAAAAGTTAGGATTCATCAAAGAAGGGTGTGTACGTAACGATATCATCTCACATGGCAAGTATGCTGATCGTTATATTTATGGTCTTCTTAAAAATGACTATTTAAAGGAAGAATAACTATGTGGAATACACCGATTCAACAAATTGAAAAAAATTTATATGTTAAAAGAGATGATTTAGTACCTTATTCTTTTGGAGGCAATAAAGCGAGAAAAGGTTTTCTCTTTTTTGAAGACATTGATAAGGGTAATTATGACTGTGTTGTTACATATGGCAGTAGTCATTCAAACCATTGCCGTATTATAGCTAATATGGCAGTCGAAAGAGGTATGAAGTGCTACATTATTGGTCCGCAAGAAGTTTCGGATGTCACATATAATAGTCGATTTATGGAAATGTTTGGGGCAGAAATTATTACAGTGCCTGTAGAAAAAGTTCACGATACTATAGAAGAAACATTGCAAATATTAAGAGAACAAAGTTGTAAACCATATTTTATTCCTGGTGGTGGACATGGAAATATTGGTACACAAGCATATGTTGACTGTTATGAAGAAATTAAAGAATATGAGAAAGAAAACGATGTGTTTTTCGACTATATTTTCTTTGCATCTGGAACTGGAACTACACATGCAGGGCTAGTATGTGGGCAAATAAGAAATGGTGATAATCGAAAAATTATCGGTATAAGTATAGCTAGAAAAAATCCAAGAGGTCGTGATGTAGTTCTTGCTAGTATTAGAGAATATATGCCTAAAGTTGATGAAAAAGTAATTCAAGATAAAACTATTTTTTTAGATCAATATACTGGTGATGGTTATGGTAAAGAAAGCTCTGAGATATCCAATATTATTATAGAGAATATGGTGAAATATGGTATTCCGATGGATAGTACTTATACAGCTAAAGCATTTTTCGGTATGAAGAAATATTTACACACTAAGAACATTATAAACAAAAATGTTTTATTTATTCACACAGGTGGGACACCTCTTTTCTTTGATGATATAGGGAGAATGTAAAATGAAACTTATAAATAAGTTAAATAAAAAGTTACCACCATTAGCATGGGTAGCAACTATTAACGGAGAAATAACGGAACTAGTTCATGGAGAACACGTTGATGCTAAAGAAAATTTCTTTGTTGAAGGAGCTTGGAGTGGTGAATTTAACAAAGGATTATTTGCAAATGCCGAATGGTTTTGTGGCACGGGGGGGGGGG
>OMFN01001108.1_pt1 | contig 11106 bp, 20 predicted proteins | sample 1645641 | NCBI WGS metagenome assembly OMFN01 (sample SAMEA103958126, study PRJEB25191) | human gut metagenome
GGGTCTTAACTACACCAACGCTCCTGTTGCTGTGTCAAAACCACCCACTGACTTGTAACACAGGTAAACTTGAAAGCTCAAAAAGCCTAGACCAACTAACATCTTGGGTTAAAGCAATCGGTTCATCCATTGTACAAACCACAAGTTACCAATACTCCCATCAGCCATAGTGCATTCGGTACACCTCCATTTGTTAGGGTTGCGTACAGCTTCGTAGGCCGCACTAGTCCATTCCTCCACATTGGGAGTCCACGTCGTGAGCTTCACCTTGTGACACTCACTTAGGTAAATCCCTAGAGAGGGATCAATCATGTAAAGGCAAAACTTGCCATTCTTTGCACCAACGCTAACGGCTTCCATAAAACTGGAGCATTGAGCGGGAAGAATTATCGAGTTTGCACAATTAGGCATACTGCGACCGAATGGTGACAGGCCATTCGCTTTTGCGCGCCCCACACAAGATAGAGATGGTATACGATTTTCCGCGAAGAGGAAAGCCTCAGACTTTATTTTCTTGATTGATTTGGGATAATAACGGTCGTCGTGCGTAACCTGTATCAGGAAGCTATGCCTGAGAGCCCGCATGTGCTTGAATAGATCAGCGTAATCATAGTATCGCATTCCGTTGGTAGTAACAACTACCTTACCCAAAGGGTAATTGTTTTCTATGAAGCTCACAGCGTATACAAACATATCCGCGAATTGTGGGTGGTCGAGTGGCTCCCCTCCGGTAATCAGGAGAACAGGCTTTTCATGCAGGAAAACATCTTTAAGAGAGTCCACTACAGCTTTGAAATCTTCAAGAGACATATCAATGCCGTCTGGTTTATAATCACCCATGCAATGAGTGCAACCCATGGAACAACGAGTAGTAATCTGTAACAGCATAGTAGCACACGCCCTTAGGTTTATAAGTAGAGAGCCAAATGAACTTTGTAAGGAAACATCATGTACAACTGTAGGCAGTGCGTTGTCGTATAGGAGATGAAATAGCAAGCCCACCAGTGCGCCACCATAGCCAGTAGAGCACCCACAAATGTTTTTCGCGGTATAACTATAGCCAGGTATACCTGATATGACAGCAGAATAATTATCCATGAATCTGCAATAAAGAAAAGCACCAGATACGTCACATCTAGGATGTCAATCAAGCAGTTGCCCACATTCACAGCCCACCCTGTAGTTATTCAATGAAAGTAATCCACCACATGATTAGAGAACACAAGAATACTTCTAGGGTGTACTCTTTGTACGTGTACACCCCGTATTCTTTCACATAGTCCCTAATATACGCTTTCTCCGCCATAAGGTATACGATTATGTACCCAATAAAAACACATACCGTCAAGATGCCAGTCATAAGTACCTCAGCCTAGACTTAGATTATAAGTTTGCAGTAGTCCCCATCAACCGCTAGTTCCCACTGGTCGGAGTACTCTCGTGGATCGTTGCCTTTGCTTACGTTCTTAAAAACCAGCTTCTGAGCGCACAAAACTTTGTTATACGCTTGTATGTTATTCAAACAGAACCTGAAAACAAAGGTAAAGCTTTCGAGCTTGCACGCCGGAATCAATATGTGCAACTCGTCAACTTTTACTGGGCCGGTTTTGGTAGTTATGCGCTCAAATACGATCCCCTGATTAACCCAACTCGCACGCAAGAGCGGGTCTGCTCCTCTTGCTAGTTCTTCTTGGGAGGAAGGTTTATAAACTTCCCAAGAAGAACTAATGTAGGGAATCCCAAAAAGGCGCAGAACTTGCTGAGGGCTTACTCCACCACCCTTCACGAGTTCCAACTTGAGAATCTTTGTGTCCTCTTCTTTGCTTTTAGGTGAACTGTAACCTAACGCCGATTCTACTGCCGCCATACAAGATGGTGATAATGACATTCAATACAACCTCTCTGTTTGTTGTCGACTGCTGATTGTCGAGTGTCGACATTTTGAAGCGCAAACGAAAATAGCAAAATAAGCGAAGCCATGCAAGACCTCGCTTATTTTGCTTCCGTATATGCTTTTATGCTATGGGTGACGTTCTAAATGTCTTCAAATCTGTGCCTAGTGACGAACAGCATAAAATCTCCATAGTGTGGCGTTCGCTTTCTATTCCTCCCGTCCGAATACAGAGCGAACTCCTCGGTGGCTGCCCGTTCACATACTATTTCGCGCATCCGCTGTTCAGCATTGGCCCAATAGCGAAAATACTCATCCGTGGATCGGCCAATGTCCTCCACAAGAGTAACCTTGAAAAACTTCATATCGCGCTCCACTATGTACATCCCCCATAGGGGGGTACAAGTATAAGTCCATCAGCTCTCAGTAAGCCATCGGCTATAGCCTTCCCATTCCATAGGATCAAGGCTATGCTTTTCGTCGTCCTCATCAGGATCAGGTTCCCTCCCATATTCTACCTGAGCCTTATAGACTTCGGAATCTGATAGCACCCAAGAAGGAATACTGGGGTAATCCGTGAACAAAGAGTTTGGAACTGTTGGAGTCCAAGGCATCCAACCAAGCAGTGAGGACTTCTCTAAGGAACGATAAACCTTAGCTTTGGCTGTCCCCTTACGTATATAAAGTCTGAAAAATGAGGAATCCAACTCATTCACCCGGCACAAGTAAGTCAAAACCGAGGTAAGCCTTTTGAGTTCGGTAAGTTTAGGTGAACTATTGGTGACGCGCAAAAACATGGTGGGCTTAATGACTAGGATGGGCGTACAAACCCCACCCGTACTAGTCGGACGAAACCCAAGCGTATCGAACCCATATTCATTCTGAATGATGTTCAGTTCAACACCTCCCATAACCATGCCTACAGACTGTGCGTGAAAGCCCTTATTCATGAGCATGTTCTCAGGGAGGCGGAAAAACTCCTTAACTTTACTCGGTACTATAGGTGCTAAAATTTCCATTTCGATAGGTTTTGAAGGCTCATAACGCATACTTTACCCCGCCAAACCAGTTTGAGTCTACGTAATCCACCATGTTTTCGCCGCAGGATAAAACTTGCCTATCCCAAAGCATGTTTAGGTTATCCTCATTCACGCAGTACCCGTTGAAGAAAACAGAGTTCACCCAATCGAAATTCACCCTATAAAGATTATCGTGCTTAGGAACGCCGTCCCATACAGCATGAGCACACATAGCCATGAGATACATACGCTCATATTTATACGTTGATGCAGAAGGTGCAACGAAAGATAAAGCTACCATAGACCGAAGGTCTAATTGTAAGCCCATACTATGGGAATGCGTGCATACTGCCTTGACGTACTTTGACCACTCCCCACGTTCGTCATGGTACTCCCCGGCTGGTAGAGTGGGTATAATGTTGTCCATTATGAATTGGAAGTCAAAGTTAAGTACAGCCAAGTTACAGGGTACAATGTCCTTGGTCTTGCAAAATTTCGTGGCCTCAAAGAGGTCAAGCCAGCTTTGAATCTTGAACTTACCCTCTCTGCATATATCAGATAATAACCTTTTGGTGCCCATAGTTCCTCCCGTGTCCCACCCCACCACCCGGCCTATCAATTTTCCTCTACATCGGAGGCTGAGTTCTCACCAGTGTCCTTGAGCGGACTGGGGTAACATGTCCGTATGTGAGACCTTTCGATGAGGTCATTCACCTCGTCCCAGCACACGGTTAGCAAACTGCGCAAGAACATTCTTTGCACTTCCCTATCCCAAGGAGACATAAGCTCCCATGCGCGTTTGAACCGAAACTTTGGGTGCTCAATAGCGGCGTCCAAAGCTTCCTCTATGCTGAGACACGAAGGAGTATTTCCCGGTACACGGGATGTCTCTCGAATTTCCATTGCCAAGAGTGCGGTAGCCAACTGAACGTTGGCGATACCTTCAAATGGTGCAACATTCATTGCTAGTCCTCCTTTGCGGGAAACATCCCGAACACAAGTCGCTTAAAGTAATCCGCAGCATCAGGATTGACGTTAACGCACCGAGGCTCGACATACTTCCGCATCTCATTTCTCAGCATAGCCTTTTGAGTTTGCGTAGCCTCAGCCCAAAAGGTACTCATAAGCTGGCGAATGTCCAATTCATGCTGGTAACCCCTACGATAGACCCGACCATCATCGGACTGCATATAGAACCAGTCATGTCTCAGCATCTCGTTCAAAAGCTCGGCACCCGTCTTACCAAGCTTTGCCACCAGCTTCTTCTGCTCAATGTCTTGCATTGACTTTGCCCTTTCTTTGGTTACAGTAGCTGATCTAAGCCGCATAGCAAAACCTCCCAGTGGAAACCCACTCAAATAGGCGCCCGATTCCGCGCCATACGAAGGGAACTAATGCGACTATAGCCGTAATTGCTAACGTTGTCAATACGGCTTTTATCAGCAGAACAACTTGCCAAACTAGCACAACGGCTAAAACCGCAGTAACTAGCCACAAAATAACGGCAAAAATTCCTTGGGTAGTCGTCAACAAATCGACATAGGCATCACAGATAAACCTTGGATTGAGTCTGTCCAGAATCATGGTACTTATTCTCCTGCGTGCAAATTGCACAATTAGGTTGTACGCTTAAAGACCGCGCTAGTCTATATACGCTCTCTGTATACCTCTACATATTTCCAAAGATCATCAGGCAGGGGATTAAAGAAGTATATACCATAAGAACATGCGACTTTAATACTCCCATTATTTCTGACTTGCCCTACAAATCTTGACTGTCGAGGGTCATTACGGAATAATACAAAAATAAATTCTCCACTTCGCGGGACACGTTCTCGGAACGAATACAATCTTCCGCTATTATACAGTCTCTCTAATCGTTCTCTATCTTCCTCACCTCTATCATGCGCTTCCTGTTCTGCTTCCTCGTCGCAGCAGTCATCTTCGTCTTCGTCCTCATCTGTCCAGTCCGCTCTCCTACAGTTTGCAGGCTTACGTTCCACTTGTTTCTTAATCCACGATATAATCGACATACGTCCTCCTGTTATTATTTCAAGTATTGCCATAAGTCCTCAGGCATTATTTCAATAGAAAAATAATCATTACGGCACTTAAAGTTACGTTTCTTTATGTACCCAGGGGCTATAAACGTTCTGCCATTTATGTGCGTAACGTACCCCACCAGTATATTCGGTACAGGTATACACTCGTAGCACCTATGGAAGGACGTATCTTCGTAATCTATATTTACCTGCGAACTGATCTCTCGCGTTGAGTCTTTCCCTTTCGCAACACGACCTGATGTTACTTGCATGTCTTCCCAAAAATCGTCCTCGATCTTTGTACAGTCATCCTCGTCAGTCTCGGTACAGATTTCAGTCCTCTTGTCCTTGTAGTACATAGGCATACCTATTTTATCCTTTGGTGGGGGCCACAGGGACACCCCACCGTCATAAGGTGTTTAGTCGAACAACATTACAGAAATGCTGGGCACAGACTTGTTAGGTGCTGTGAACACCCATCCCATATCGGGATCACCCTTTTCTACTTTGAGGGTAACAATCCTGTAGCAGGGCAAATCATTCACTTCATCCAGCATATCTTTACGAATTTCTGCCGGAAGGCCAGCATAGACAGGCCGAAGATCCAACGTGATGGAGTCAAGCTCGGCATCTAATACCTTTGCAACTCCCAAGAACGGACTGCTACTCCAACTAGGCTGAATACCTACGGCTATAAGCATATCGCCCAAGTCATTATATTTACGCTCGTATGCCTCTGCCAGATATTCAAAGCGAGGGGCGTAGTACTCACTGTTCTTATGAGCTATTTTGGTCTTCATATCAGGCATATCATCCTCCTCTTCAATGATTATATCTTCATTTTCTTCAATATCATCACCCTTGTCCTCATTACCATATATCCAGTCTGTAGCTAGTATGTTCGACAGGCGTATTCCCACTGCCCCTCTACTTTTAACAGGTGCATAAAACAAATTCCTGAAATTCACATAGTCCGCACCCAGATCAGCACTACACGGTTTCAGGCTACGCACGAAATCATCAATACTTACCCACAGCACTGGGGAGTTGAGCGGTACACCCTTGCATATGCCTCTCATAGGACGCGAGGAGTTTACGTATTGCTTTACCTCCATAGTTTTAAACGCCCCATAAACCGTGCACAAAAAATTCCCGAATAAATTACAGTTGACTCTACCTTCCGGTCCCGTACAAGCTATGTATATTACAAGCTGCGGAGTAAATTTATACGTAATGTCACCCTTTTCTATGCTTCCAACAAAATTCTCCGCTATGGGTTCATCTATCAGGTATTCAACAAGTTTCCGCCCGTATTCCTGAGTGAGCAGAGTGTTAATGCGAATGAAAGTGGGTTCATTGTTGCTCTGACTCATGGCATTATCCCTTATGTCGGCTGGTTGTGCGGCGAACCCAAGCCGTGTTTCGAGTTCGCCGCTCTTTACTCCGTTAGTGGATACCGTATAAACCTTGAGCAATATGGCATCCCGTCATGCGACGCCCTATAAGGCGCACTATATCAGTTAAAGTTTGGTTGTCTTCCTCCGACAAGAGAATGTCTCTGGTCTGCGGGTCTATGAGATCGTTGGGCAATATTATTGCAAGCTGAGGTTTTCCGTTCGCCAGTACACCTTCGCGTTGCATACGTACTGTGAGGTCTTGCCCATCAAGGTTTATGAACACGTTCACCAAGTTCTCATCCCCGACATCAGATATGTAAGTCAACATATTTATTCTCCATCCTCGTCGGTATCCGTGTTCGCCAGGTACTCGTCTTCATACTTTTCCAGTACTCGGTCAGCGAAAGCCTGCTTCTCCTCATCGGAAGCCTTTTTCAGTGCCTGGAAGACTTTTGCCGTTTCATGTTCCCCAATCACCAATCCGGGTTGAATCCAGTTTCTCATCTTTGAGAACTGAATCACATAAAATTCCTCATCGGAAATCTCACCGAAAGCAAAGCCCACTTCGGCAAACTCATCCCGTATAGCGTCGATGTCGGCATCCGTAATGCGGTATTTGCGCAGAAGGCGACGCATATTGGCCCGCGAGACACGAAATCGACTAAATGTCCTAGTCTTCCCCTGTTTCTCACACTGAGCCGCATATGACTCCATGCGGTGCAATATAATGGCTACAATGGTACGGGCATCAAAACTGTAACGCTGTCCCACAAATTCCTTACGCAATGCGCTAAAGGTGTTACTTGTTTTCATATGGTGTCTCCTTAAAATCATTCTTTGGAGTTTGGCGAACCGCGCCACTTTGGGCTCGCCAAACTTGCAGGCTTACACTTCAAACTTGGCAGATTTCGATCCGATGCAAACCTGCATGGTCATATCTACCCGAATTGGCAAATTTCTCTCGCGCCTCAACAGGTCTACAATCATTTGCGTCATGTTCAAGAGTCGCCTTGCGGTTTCTTCGTTACTGCCCGTAACAGGTTGAGTTTCTTGAGCTTGAGGTACTACGCACACCTTAGGTTGCGTCTTCGGCGTTGGCTTGGGCTTAGGCTTCGCCGTCACACACTTACGTTCAGGCTTTTTGGGCTTTTCACTCTGGGCTAAATCTTCTTCAAGATTCCAAGCCACAGCTAGTGCCCGAGCTTGCGACAAACCCGTGGGAACAATTTCGTCCTCATCGTCATCCCACGGATTCACATCCGGCTCAATTGCACCCACTTGCTGCTCACTCATAGACCGAAGAGTTTTATCCTTCCTACGAAGTTGCTCTTCCATATACCGTTTACTGAGCGGCCCGACCCATCCGGTTTCGGTCAGCGTTTCCCATAATGCACTTCGTATTCCTCTAAAACGCAGCCCTATCCAAGTGCTTCTGTAGGCATCTGTGCCCTTAATGCAGTTACGAGGGTACGCAAACAATGATCCAGTACCAAAGGGTACGAGTTCTACACCGTACTCCAAGTTAAAAGACCTCATGATAAAAGCGTGCGCATCTCTATGTATGTAAAACGCACTTCCCGTTTTAAGCAATACAGGAGAACTAGCAAGACTTATCTTAAAGGTGGGGTAGCCCAAGTCTTCACATACGTTAAGAGCCCATTTCATGAAATTAAACAGGCCTCGCATGTTGTCCGTTCGGAAGTAGTATGCCCCATCACCCGCATCCACCACTATGAATCTCATGTCGCGCATAACTTCGGGCGTGCAACGTTCGACTATCTTCTGCGCAGCTTGAATCGTAAAATTGTGCTCAATGTTGATCTTCATGGGGGGGGGTAACTCCTTTGCACCTAAGTGCGTTTTGTTAGGGGAGGCGAAGTGCCTCCCCCGTAAGTTAGCTTACTTGTCTCCACACAAAACCTGCACGGCAATCCTTACGCCTTTCGCCTCGGCAACAGCAACCGCGTGGTCTATGAGACTTTCCACGCTAGTGTCCCACTTGTCACCGTTTCCCTCCGATTCATAATCGTTGCCTTCGGGAATCAATTCCATACGTAAATCCTCCTGCACTGGACGTGCGTTTTGTTGATTCAATCAATCCGATTATTGATTGAGTGACTACCACGATACAAGCAAAATCGCGGCACGTTGTCAATCAATAAGTACTAGTCAGAGTTTTGAGTTTGAGGGGTGACTACACGCCACCCCTCAATGGTGACATAACTATTACGCTTCCAAGGCCTTGGTGGCTCTGGTGAGGGCGGACTTGGCACGCTTCACCAGCTTAGGGGCAATCTCACTGCGCGGATAGTCTTCCGCGTAGGATTCTGCGTCCTTGACAATCCGCTTCAACGCACGAACCTTCTTAATGCCTTCAAGCTCACCCACCCCGTCAAGGGCTTCCTCAATATCACGGCGACGGGCCCTGCTAGCCGTAGCGGATTGCGTGTTTACACGCTTTTCCTTTTCCTCTTCGGGCTTTTCTTCGCCGCCCCCGTTTTCTTCCTCCAACTGCTTCACCAGCTTCTTAAGCTGTGCGGGCTTAAAGCCTTCAAGAACATCCAACAACCTGTTCAACCACGTTTCAGGAACCTTGTCCCCGAAGTCCATGAGGCGGATGTTACGTTCAAGTTCGGCGCGTGGGGTCTCTTCGTCGCCATCGTCATCCCCACCACCGTCATATGCACGTTCCTTAAATTCATCCCACTCGCCAAGGAACTTTTCCAAGCGTTCAGCGAGACTCGCATCAATAGCCACACCTGAACCCACGTTCTTTTCCTTATTGGACTTCATACCCTTCTCCTCATGGTTGTCATCGTTGTCGTCGCCATCATCCTCCATATCGTCGCCATCGGCATCCACCGAGTCGTCAGACTCCTCTTCGTCGTCCTCAACCGGGGCGAAGCCAGTAAACCCGATGGCCCCCTCATCATCAGGATCATCGAAGCCCATCTTGCCCAGATCAACTTCAAGGTCTTCCGTGATATCCGAGCGCAACACGTATATCAAATTGCGCTCCGTCTTCGACTTGCCCACATAGGCTTCGTGGTTCTTGGCGGACAGCGGGATTTCAGCGGTCTCCAGTCGTGCCGTCAACCACGTAACAAACGCGGTGATTCCTGCGGTATCCCAATCCACCCAGAACGCCACTTCGTCCTCTTCCACGTTCATAGTAAACCCGTTGAACTCGTGCTGTGCGCAGAAGTCCTCTTCGAGGGCGTTGGTCATCATCTTCTGCGCAACCTTGCGTTCCTTCGGCTTGTAGTCGTTGAACGCCATCTCCAGGGCAGCATCGACCGTCAGGTTCGTGTGAACGGTGAACTGTTCCGCTTCTTCCGCCAAGTATTCCATAGTAGACTTCGACATGGTACAACTCCTGTTGGTTTGTTTGTGGGGCCGTAGCCCCACGGTTAGTTTTAAAGCCCTTCACTCGCACAAGTCATATGCACTCCACCATTTGGGGCGACGAGCACGTTAAGCACATAAGGCGTAAAGTTATCGTCTTCAATCCCGCCTTCGGGATAATGGTGATACTCAAACGCCCACAAGTACGTGCAACCATCACCCTTTTCGTCGGGATCGATTCCAAAGGAATCCATATACACAGCATTGGGAAGTTGCTTTACCTTGAGTGCGAGCTCTGCTGCCGTCGCTCCCGTAATGCTGATTTTAGCACGGCAACCTGACAGATAGCCTTCCGAGTACTCATGGAGTTCGTGAACGGTGAAGTCAACGCCCGTTGACTTCAAAACAGCCTCCATACAATCCACACATTTAATATTCATGCTCGACCCCCTTTCACTCGGCAAGCTGTATTGCTTGCCGTTGTTGAAATTCAATGTAAATGGTTTTACTGAACACGTCAAGCAATTTTTGAAATTTTTCTTAAATTTTTATATGCCGTCATTTCAACAAGTTATGATATTTTTCTACATATGTACCTCATGATCACGTGTTATATTAGTTCACGTTGACGTGAAACCGCGCCCCAAAGAAGAAAGTGTCATGAGGTTTAATGTCAACTATGTTGAAAGCTTCGGGGCAACAAGTATGGAGACCATGCTTGGCATACTCGTGGGCCGTGAACAGTTCGCCCCCCCTACTAGGGTATGCAATTTGGAGTTTGTATACATGCATGTGTTTACATGCCACACGATATAAAGTATCGCGGCGCGGCATTACTGCCGCAGGTAAGCAGGTTAAACCATACGCCATTGCGTGAATTTATATCTAGCTTACGTATACAGGTGCCAAGTTCCCCATACAGGCGGCGTTCAGAGCGGCCAAAATTTTGACCGTAAAACTCTCGAACGCCATTAAATGCGCACAACGCCGCTATTGTGTTGTAGACATTTTCGGTTATCTCGCAAGCGTACACAAAGGCCACGCGCTTGCGTTCCACTTGTGCACTGTAAACGGTGCCCAGTTCGACTGCATAGCCAAACTCATTCATAAGCGCATCCGCTACGGCGCGGCGTTCGCGTGTGATAATGTCGACTTCCCGTGAAAGTGTAAATTGTAAATTGCTCATAATTTTTACCCCACTTTAAAAAGTTTTGCGCAACGTTGCGCTGTTGAAAGTACGTATACAGCTAACACGTGCACGTGTCAACAACATTTTCAAAGATTTTTGCCATAAAAATTTAGCTAAATAATTTCAATATTTTGTGGCTAAAATTTATGATTGTTTCACACGTGCACGTGTGAGCTATGCCGCTGTATACGTGAGCAAGCCACCGCGCATATATGGTATCGTG
>OMFN01001113.1_pt1 | contig 11059 bp, 10 predicted proteins | sample 1645641 | NCBI WGS metagenome assembly OMFN01 (sample SAMEA103958126, study PRJEB25191) | human gut metagenome
CTGCCCGAAACAAAGGCAGGGAGCGTTCTGTCTTTTCCCGGGAGCGTCATCCAGACGTTGCCGGCCGGATCTTTCTTAATTTCCAGACCGAGGTCACGGCCGATCGCAGTGAGATAGTCAAGCGTTTTGGTTTCCACCGGACCATACCCCTGACGGGTTACGCCGGGGCCGTCCTTACTCATGGCCCGCACATCGTCAAAAATTTTGGAGCAGAACTCCAACCCCTCAGTATCAACGGTCAGCATCATTTTTTACTCTTATGCAAAAGACTTTTCGAAAGATATACCCATTTAGGGGTGTGTCTTTTCTAATTCGAAAGCATTATTCACCTTTTGCATGCGCGTATACCCGATATTTCTGACACAAGTTTGACTCAAGTCGGTGCATCCCCGCAGAACTAACACTTAAGAGAAATCTCTCTGCGTCCGGCGCATTAGCCGAGTTCTAAAATAGTTTGAGTCAGGCGGTGCTGCAGGCGCCTCCCCAAGGGCTTTATTGAAAAGCTCAACCGTCGTCAGCAGATGTCACCGCATTCCTGTTATCACTAGGAGAAGTTCTCATGAGCATTTATCACGATCAACTGATCAGTATCCGCCGCCAGCTGCACCAGAACCCCGAAGAGGGTTGGTCAGAATTCACCACGACGGCCTTTTTGGTGAAGACCCTGCGCGGCTACGGCTACCAGGTGCTTCTAGGCCGCAACATCATTGATCCGGATGCCTGCCTGGGGCGTGAAATGTCGGTTGTGAAGGCCGGTATTGAACGTGCCCGCAAAAACGGCGTCAGTGAAGAGCTTCTTGCGGAAATGCAGGAACTCACCGGGTGCGTGGCCGTTTTGGACACGGGCCACCCCGGCCCCACGCTTGCGTTGCGCTTTGACATTGACTGCATCCCTGTGACGGAAAGCACGGACGACAAGCACGTTCCCACGCACTGCGGCTTTGCTTCCAAAAACCCGGGCTTCATGCACGCCTGCGGTCATGACGCGCACATGTCGATGGGCCTTGCGGTCTGCCACTGGCTCATGGACAACAAGGATAAGCTCAGCGGCAAAGTGAAGATTCTCTTCCAGCCTGCTGAAGAAGGCGTGAGGGGCGCCGCCGGCATGGCCGCAAGCGGCATTTTGGACGACTGCGACTACTTCCTCTCCTCGCACGTTGCAATGCTTGCGAAGTCGGGTGAACTCGCCACGAACCTCTACGGGTTCCTGTGCACCACGAAGTACGACGTCACCTTTAACGGCCGCGCCTCCCACGCGGGCGTGAGCCCCCAGGAAGGCCGCAACGCGCTTGCCGCTGCCGCCAACGCCACCGTTCAGATGCTGGGCATTTCCCGCCACGGCGGCGGCATGACCCGCATCAACATCGGTCAGCTCGTTGCCGGCGAAGGCCGCAACGTGATCCCCTCCAAGGCCGTCATGAAGCTTGAAGTGCGCGGCGAAACGATGGAAATCAACAACTACATGAGCGAACAGGTCACAAACATCGTCGAAGGCATCGCCAAGGGATTCTCGGTCACCTACGACATGCGCAAGATGGGTGAAGCCGTTGACCTCACCGCCGACCAGGAATTGATTGACATCCTCAACGAATCCGGCCGCGAAGTGGGTCTGAAGGTTCTTGATAAGCCCCTGAACTTCGGCGGCTCTGAAGACGCCACGATTCTTGCACGCCGTGTGCAGGCTCACGGCGGCAAGGCGGCCTTCTTCGTCTGGGGTTCAGATCGTCCGAGCGGACACCACAGTGCGCTCTTTGATATCCAGGAAAAGGATATGGCTCCTGCGTTTGACCTCTGGACGCATGTGCTACCGAAGATCCTTAAGTAACAAGGCACGAAAAAGCCCGGGAGGTTTCTGAAAATCCCCCGGACCGCCGTCTCTCACGTCCTGCCTTTCAACCGTAAGGCAGGACTTTTTCTGTTCCTCAGATACTGCCCTTTACCGTCGTGGACGAGCCGGTCTTAGGCTGCCAGCGCATCGCGCGGCGCTCAATGATGCCCACGATCCAGTCCAGAATCAGCGCAAAGACCGTGAGCACCAGAATACCCGCCATCACCGTGTTGATGTCAAAGACACCTTCGGCCTGAAGAATCAGGTAACCCACACCTTCACTTGAACCCAGGTACTCGCCGATCACGGCACCCACAAAGGCCATGCCCACTGAGGTGTGAAGCGAAGAAAAGACCCAGCTCATGGCAGAGGGCAGATACACGTAACGCATGAGCTGCGAGCGGTCGGCTCCGAGCATCCGCGCCGACGCGAGCACGTTGGGATTCACCTCCCTCACACCCTGATAGACGTTAAAAAAGACGATAAAAAAGACAAGCGTCACGCCGAGCGCCACTTTGCTCGAGATTCCGAGGCCGAACCACACGGCAAAAATCGGCGCAAGAATCACGCGGGGCATGGAATTTAACCCCTTGATGAAGGGATCAGCGACGGCTGCGGCAAAAGGCGACAAAGCAAGCCACATCCCCACACCGCCCCCGGTCACGGTTCCGATCACAAAGGCAAGCAGCGTTTCAATGAGCGTTACCTGCAGATGGGGATAAATATCGGCGTTGGCGACAAACCAGTCCCAGATGCGCGTGAAAATAACCAGGGGCTCACCAAAAAAGAAGGCAGCCTGCGTGTCGTTGTCAAACACAAAGGGCGGAATAAGGCCCGGTTTCGTGAGCGCCCACCAGACGATGAAAATAACGGCCAGAAGCGAAAACTGCCAGGCGCGCAGTTTGAGCGTGCGGCGTGCGGCGTGCATAACGGCATCCATTTTCTTTTTCTCCCTTTTCTCTTAACCCTGAAGCTGCCGCTTGTAGCCGCGCAGCACTTCTTCACGCAGAACCGACCAGATTGCGGTATGCAGTTCAATAAAGCGCGGCGTCACGCGGACTTCGGCCACGTCGCGCGGTCTCGGAAGGTCGATCACGAACTCGCCGATGGGGTGACTGCCCGGCCCCGCACTCATCACGATCACCCGGTCGCTCATCGAAATCGCTTCATCAAGGTCGTGCGTAATAAAGAGCACGGCCTTACGCTTGGCGCTCCAAAGCGTCAGAAGCTCGTTTTCCATCAGCTGCCGCGTCTGAATATCCAGAGCCGAAAACGACTCGTCCATCAAAATGATGTCCGGATCCATGATGAGGGTCTGCGCCATCGCCACGCGCTTACGCATGCCGCCGGAGAGATGGTGGGGGTAACTTTCCTCAAAACCGGCAAGGCCCACGCGCTTAAGCCACTCCCGCGCCTGATCATGCGCCTTTTCCCGGGGCTCACCGCGGAAAATAAGACCGGCGGCGACGTTATCCAAAGCGCTCATCCAAGGCATGAGGCTGTCGGCCTGAAACATATAGCCCGCGCGTTTGTTAAGCCCCTCAAGGGGTTTGCCGAAAATCTTCACGGTCCCGCAGCTCGGCTGCAAAAGTCCCGCGCTCATATTTAAGAGCGTGGATTTGCCGCAGCCCGTGGGGCCCACGACGCTCACAAATTCCCCTTCGCCGATTGTGAGGTTGACGCCCTTTACAGCGGTGTACTGCGTGAGTTTTCCGCTGTCGTTGCTCACAAACGTACAGGCGATGTCACTGAGTTCAATGGCCGGTGTTGTCATTTTCTTTTTTGTTTGATCTTATGAAATGCAGTGCGGCGGGATGCGTTTTTATGTCCGAGGCGCCTCCCGCAGTTTTAAAAATCAGGCCGGATAACGCTTATTGGCTTCAATTGCAAACTTATTGGTGTAGACGGCATCCAAGTCCACCTTAAAGCCCGCCATCTTCGGATTGACGCTTTGCAGAGCCTTCAGAGAAATCGCCGGAGCGCCATCGGGGACGATCCCGTCCTTGGAGAGTGCCGGGCGGTTTTTGAGGAACCCGTCAATGTAAATGGCTTTGTTACCGAGGAAGTAGCTTTCAGGCACTGTCGCCGTGAGTTCTTCGGCGGTCGCTTTGGCAAGCCACTTGTCCGCACGCACCACGGCATTGGTAAGGCCCTGAATGATTTCGGGGTTTTTCGTGATGTAGCGCGTCGGGGCGTAGAGGCACCCGGCAACCATGGGGCCGCCGAAAATCTTGTCGCTTTCCTCGACCTTACGGGTGTCTGCGACGATACGGATGAGGTTGTCGCGTTCGAGCGTTGCAATCACCGGGTCAAGGTTTGTGAAGGCATCGATCTGGCCGGAGCGCATGGCGGCAACTGCGGCCGAAGAAGCGCCCACGCCGATAAAGGAGACTTCAGAGGGTTTCACACCTGCCTGACCGAGCACGAAGTTTGCAAGCACCTGAGAGCTTGACCCCGGCGCCGTCACGCCGATCTTCTTTCCGCGAAGATCGGTGAGCGACTTGTAGTCGGGCATCGTCTTGTTGCTCACGGCAAAGACAACCTGCGGGGCTCTGCCCTGCAGCACAAAGGACTGCATCGCCTGGCCGCGCGTCTGCATGGAAATCGTGTGCTCAAAGGCGCCCGAAACGATGTCGGCCGAACCGCCCACAACAGCCTGCAGGGACCTGGAGCCCCCCTGAAAGTCGATGATCTGCACATCAAGCCCTTCATCCTTGAAGTACCCGAGGCGCTCGGCAATCGAAATCGGGAGGTAGTAGTACAGGGCCTTACCGCCCACGGCAATGCGCACACGGCGGTCTGCGGCAAAGACCGCGGGAGCACTCATCGTAAAGGCAGCGGCGGCTGCGGCGGAAAGAATCTGACGGCGGGTAAAGCTCATTTGATTTTCTCCAAAAACTAAAAAACGCACAGGTGAAACTTCACGTGTGCGTCTGAACAAACTCTGTAATTGTCTGCGGCTCTTCGTGCTTTGCCTTTTTACCGCCACTGCAGCCGGATAAAAACTTTCCTCCGACTGTCGTGTCTGCTTGAAGGCAGAACCGCAATGCGGGGGATGTCAATGTCAGTCACCGACGCACAGGCGCTTATCCCCCGCCCGCTTTAGCGGTAGGGATAGCAGACGCAGTAAAGCGGCGCTTGCGCTGCGCTTCATTGCATATGTCTGTGCGGTGGTCTGCATGGTAAAAACTGTGTTTCCTTTAATACCGAAAGGCTCCAGCCGCCTTTCAATGCGTGCAAGATAGCGCGCTCAAAAAAGGTTGTCAAAAATTTTTTGCGCTTCTGAGACATTATCCTTAGACAAATCCCGCAGGAAGGCAAAAATGCAGGACGACAACCGCGCCGTAGCGGAAAACTAACCTCGCCGTCCCGGCATTACCTTGCGGTCAACCACTGCTGCCGCAATACTCGCCGCATCCGTATATTCCACCTCAACGCCGGCAGGCAGCCCCCGAGCCAGACGCGTCACACGAAGTTCAGGAATATGGCGTTTGAGCGCAGCTGCCACCATGTGCGCGGTGGCCTCCCCTTCGGGCGTGTAGCTTGTAGCAATCACGACCTCCTTAACCTCAGGATCTGAAGCCTCTTCAATGAGCTTATCCACGCCGAGCTCCTTTGGACCGATTCCGTCCAAGGGATTGACGCGCCCCATAAGTACGAAGTAGCGGCCGCGGTAGGAGACACTGTCTTCAACAGCATTCTGATCCGCCGGCGTTTCCACCACACAAATGACCGAGCGGTCGCGGTCGGGCTGCCGGCAGATGGCGCAAAGCGGTTCCGTCGTGAGCGTATTGCACTGCGGACAACGGTGCACCTTCTCAATGGCTTCAGCCAAGGTGCGCGCCAGATCCATGCCGAGCGCACGCCTGCGGTCAAGAAGATCATCCACTAGACGCGCGGCAGATTTGGGCCCGAGCCCCGGCAGATCGGCAAAAAGATCCGTGAGATGCGAGAGCCGCTCATCGGTATTTAACGGCATGTGTCACCCTGGCATTGAAGTTGGCTGCCGCCGATTGTAATGCGTAGAAAGAAAGCTCAGCCCCGGAGGCAATACCACAAAGACCCGTCACATTCAGAACACTGCCTGCCGCTCCTCTCGTAAAGTCTTACCACCATCAATATATAAAAGGCGGGCCGCAGGCTACGCTGCAGGGAGACCAGGCAAATGAAACGCCGCATTCTTCTCACGGGCTTTGCGCTCGCTCCGGCACTGACACTTTTGGGATGCTCAAAGTCCGCTGAAACCGGTAACGGCTACAAGGAAATCAAACTGGGCACGCTCTCAGGGCCGCATGCGGAAATCGCAGAAGTGGCCGTAAAACTTGCCGCAAATGACGGCCTTAAAGTCAAAATCGTTGAGTTTTCCGACTACGGTCACTTAAACGAAGCGCTAAGCACCGGCGACATCGACTGCAATGCCTTTCAGCACAAGCCCTTCCTTGATAAGGCTGCAGCCACCAAAGGCTACAAATTTACTGCGCTCGGTAAGACCGTCATCTTCCCGATCGGCGTCTACTCCGCAAAGATCAGGCGCAAGGAAGACATCACCGACGGCATGCTTGTTTCAGTGCCGGCTGACGCCGTCAATCTAGGCCGCGGCCTGCAGCTTTTAGAACGTAACGGCATTATCAAACTGCGCCCGGGCACAGGAATTCACGCGGCACTGACCGACATCACCGAAAATCCCAAGCACCTGGTCTTTCGCGAGGTGGACAGCGCATACCTGGGACGTTCACTGCCTGATGTCGGCTTTGCCATCATTAACGGCTCCTGGGCCGTCAAAAGCAACCTCACTCCCGCCAAGGACGCGTTCATTCTTGAAGGCGCAGATTCTGACTTTGCCAACGTCCTCGTTGTTCAGACAAAGGACAAGGATCGCCCGGAATTCAAAATTCTTCTGAAGGCGTATCAGTCGCCGGAAGTCAAAAAGTTTGTGGATGAAAAATATAAGGGCAGTGTTGCCGCCGCTTTCTGACCGGACATACTGAATAACTGACACTTGCCTGCACCCGGCTTTCTGCCGGCTGCGGGCTTAACTGTCAAGAGACTTGCATGAAAACAGCACAGCAAAAACGCCTCGACTTTCGGGCCAATCTCACCAACGGCGTCTTCATGATTGCTCCGGGAATCTACGACGCGCTCTCCGCAAAACTTGCGCAGGCCGCGGGACTTCCCTGTCTTGCGATGGGCGGCTACGCGATCTCCGCTTCACGTCTGGGGCAGCCCGATGTCGGGCTTTTGTCACTCACCGAAATGGCTCAAAGCCTCAAGGGGATTGCCGACGCGACCGACATTCCGATCATCGCTGACGGGGACACCGGGTACGGCAACGCCTTAAACGTCATACGCACAGAACGTGAATACGAGGCCGCGGGTGCCTCCTGCATCTTCTTTGAAGATCAGGTGTGGCCGAAGCGCTGCGGGCATATGGAAGGCAAGCAAGTCATTTCCGCCGAAGAGCATGCTCAGAAAATCCGCGCGGCATGCGATGCCCGCATTGATAAAAACACGCTCATCATGGCCCGTACCGATACGCGGGCCATTAACGGCTTTGAGGATGCCGTCAGACGCGGACACCTTTACGCAGAAGCCGGCGCCGAAGCACTGTTTATTGAGGCGCTCCGGGACCGCCGTGAAGTGGAAGCCATTGCCAAGGAATTTGCCGGCAACGTGTACCTTTTTGCCAATATGATCGAGGGCGGCAAAACCCCCATCATCTCCGCGGGCGAACTCAAGGCCATGGGCTACGCCGGCGTTTTCTGGTCCTGCGCTTCTCTCTACCTTGTTGCCAAAACGCTTCTCACACACTTCAAAACACTTCAGGAAACCGGCACAAGCGACGCGTTTTTGGGTGAGATGCTGCCTTTTGCCGAATTCAACCGCTTTATCGGGTTGAATGCCTATCGGGAACTCGAACAAAAGTACGGCGTCAGACACTGAGACCGATTCCGCCACGGCCTCGTCTTCAGCCCCCGGCAGAAAAAGACTTCTGCAGGCAAATGTCGGATAATGAGACCATTGTCAGCGCATTTGAAGGAGTTTCTCCATGCAGAGAAGACCGATTCGCCGCGGCGGCATTCTTTCCGCGGGCTACGACCCCGAAAGGCGTCAGCTTGACATTGAGTTCGATACGCACCGCATCATGCGCTATGAGGATGTGGGCCAGGAAGTTGCAGACCGGTTTTTAACCTCGGCCGCTCCGGCCTCTTACTTTGCCGATGAAATTGACGGCGAGTACCCGGCGCACGAAGTCAATTCCAAAGAAGCCCGCAGTGCTTCTCCGGCGCCCCGCAAAAAAGGTGTCCCCGAAGAATTAAAGCGGCTCTTTGGAGACGCGTAAACCGACCAAACCTCCCGTTCAGTCTGCAACCGGAAGATGTCCAAAAGCACCTTCCGGTTTTTCTGCATCAAGACAACAGAAATGCGGCTTAATTCCAAAAAGCCGCCATCGGAACAGCGATACAGCCGTCCCCAAAGTCGCGGACCTGTTGGCCGCAATAAAAGACAAAAGCTCCTACCACTTTTTTACCCTGTTTTTCTTTAAACCAGCGGATGTGCCGGAAATCCTCATCGGTCACCTTTTCACAGAATTTCCCGCAGGAAGCCCGGGGCTTGAGCCCCGGGAGGAATGCGGGAAATTCTGTGATCTTCCAGATGACCTTTGCGATTCTGACGGCTGCGCTCATGATCGATGCGTTTGCCGGACGCATGAAATTTTCAGCGATGCTGGTCTTCATGGTGATCTGGTCGATCTGCGTCTATTCGCCGATCTGCCACTGGGTCTGGGCCGAAGGCGGCTACTTCTTCGACATGGGCGCCCTTGACTATGCCGGCAGCACGGTCGTTCACTTCAATGCCGGCATTTCGGGCCTCGTGGCCTGCCTTGTGCTCAGCAAGCGTCTTGGCTGTGGTCGAGAACCGATGAGCCCGCACAACCTGACGTTTGCGATGCTCGGCGCCGCTATTCTTTGGATCGGCTGGTTCGGCTTCAACGGCGGCTCCGGTCTTGCCTCGAACGAACGCGCCGTGATGGCCATTCTCGTTACGCAGATCGCCGCAGCCGCTGCCGGCATCTTCTGGATGGCCGTCGAATGGATGCTCCGCGGCCGCCCCTCCCTGCTCGGCCTAATTTCAGGTGCCGTCGGCGGTCTCGTCGTGATCACGCCGGCCTCGGGCTTCGTCGGTCCGGTTGCCGCCCTCATCATGGGCCTTGTTGGCGGCGTGTGCTGCTTCTGGGGCGCTGTTGTTCTGAAGCACTGGGCCGGCTGGGACGATTCCCTTGATGCGTTCGGCGTGCACGGCGTGGGGGGCATCGTCTGCGCCATCCTCACGGGCGTCTTCGCTACGAGCGCCGTGACGGGCACCGACATGAACCCTGTCATGACGCAAGTCGGCATCCAGGCCGCGAGCGTTCTCGCCACGATCGTGTACGCAGGCGCCGTGAGCTGGATCCTTCTAAAGATCGTTGACAAGGTCATCGGCCTGCGCGTCACCGCCGACGACGAACGCATGGGTCTCGACCTCTCGCTCCATGGCGAACGCATTGAGTAAGGTTTGAGCCCGAACATCTCCTAGCCAGGAGGTACTGAGCCGTCCGGCTGCGACAAGCGGCCGGGCGGCTCTTTCCTTATGCCTCAACTATGCCTCAACGCTCCTTACGGCTTTGAGCCGGGACGTCCGGCCTGAGAGGCGTAGTAGACGGCAAGCGCGTTAATCTCGTCATCGGTGAGCTTCTGCACGAAGAAGCGCATTTCCTTCAGGATGTCGTTCGTGCGTCTTCCGTCGCGGTAGTCTCTGAGCTGGCCCGCAAGATAGGCCGGGTTTTGGCCGTGAATGACGGGCACGCTTCCGGTGGCCCTGCCTTTCCCCGTCGTACCGTGACAAGCTGCACACGGCGTGATCGCACGCTTGGGATCTCCCTTTCGGACAAGCCCGGAAACATCGATGCCTGAAGTGTCGGCCATGTTCTTCTTGCCGACCTCAAGCTTCGTTCCGTCGGGGCCGGGAAGCATGGCGTACATGGCGGCGACGTCAGCGATCTGCTGATCGGTCATTGTTTTAACGGCCGCGACCATCAGTTTGGCGCGTTCGCCGCCCGAGCGGCGTCCGTCGCGATAATCCAGAAGCGCCTTGGCGGTGACCTCGAAGGGCTGCCCGGCGACATGCGGCCACGCGGAAGTCTGAGAAATGCCGTTCGGTCCGTGGCAGCTCCCGCAGAACTGCTTGCTGTGCACGGCAAAGCCGCCGAGCGGATTGGGTTCCGGAAGCGAGGCGACGACAGCATCGAACGCCTCGGGCGTGAGCGCAGGAGCGTCCGGATTTGCGGCCGGCGAAGCGGCCGCCATCACAGGCAAAGCCGCCATCATCAACATGCAGAGTTTTACTGCTTTCATCTTGTATCCTTAGCCGAAGCTGTCGGCCGTAATGGTGTTCATCCAGCTGTGCAGGTAATGTGCGGCAACGGCCTGCTCCTGCGGGCTCGCCGTCAGGAACTGATAGCGGGCTCGCGTATTGACTCGGGCGATTTTGCCGTTGACGATTCGGAAGACGTCGGCCACGAAAAGACCGTAGTCCTCGCCTGCAAGCGCATAGCAGGTGTTCGACCAGGCGGGCTCGGGAATCGGCCGGCCCGCGAGCTCCTCGACGATGGCGCGGGCCGTCGTCTTCGCCTGCGTATTGGCTGAAAAGCCCGACTTCGGCATGGCATCCGCGATGGACGCATCCCCGAGCACGTAGACATCGGGAATGATCGAGCTCTCAAAGGTCCGGCGATCGACCGGGCAGAAGCCCGTCTTGTCGGCTAGATCCATCTCAAGCGCAATGTTTGCCGCACGCATCGGCGGAATGATGTTGATCACGTCCGCCTTGATCATGCCCGCTTCGGTCCGTACCGTCATGCCGGCTGCATCGAGTTCCAGAGGCTTGCCGCCGTCGTGCGCCTGAATCCACGCAAGCCGGCAGTCGTCGCGTGCGGGCTTTGCGTAGTTGGAAAGCTTCGCCGAATAATCGGCCGGGATCGGGAACCCGTAGAGGCGGTTCCAGCCGAGGATCATCGTTTCATCCGTCACGAAGCTGTTCTTCGGATCGGTGATGATGACCCTTGCGGTCGGATTGTGCTTTGCGCACCATTCGGTCACGAGCGCGGCGCGTTCGTACGGACCGGGCGGACAGCGGTACGGATTGGGCGGCGCAACGATGAGGAACGTGCCGCCGCTGCGCATCGACTGAAGC
>OMFN01001126.1_pt1 | contig 10896 bp, 11 predicted proteins | sample 1645641 | NCBI WGS metagenome assembly OMFN01 (sample SAMEA103958126, study PRJEB25191) | human gut metagenome
CGGGTCAAGGGCGAAGCGCCTTGCCCAGGGAGAGTTGATGCCTGCGTCAACTCATACTGGGTATTACCTGACGCAAAATTCGCAGGATTTGCGGCTTCGCCGCCCCTTCCCCGGCCCCGGAGCATCTTCGCAGGAAGGAGGAAAATTGTTTGAAACTGACACGACACAACGGGCGCTCCGGCAAGCATGGCACCTACAATCCCCGCCACAATGACCGCCGGTTCGATGTGGAGAACAGCGAACACATTGACGCCGAGCGGGCAAGGCAGAATGTCTACTGGGACTGCTACCGGGGCTTTACGACACACGAGTTCCGGGAGAACCCGGAGCAGCCGGATTTCAGCTTTGAGGAAATTGAGCGGATGTACTACTACGAGCATTACGGCGGCTATGTGGAGGCCCAGAACGCCCGGAATGAGAAAACCCGGCACACCGAGCGCAACCGCACCGTGGAGGACTTGCTGAAAAACAACAAGACCTGCCCGGAGGAAAGCATCTACCAGATCGGCACGATGGGAGAATCCGTTCCGCCGGATATGCTCTTTTCCATTGTCAATGAGTTCTATGAGGAATTTGAACGCCGCTTCGGTTCCCATATCCACATCCTGGACTGGGCGCTCCATCTGGACGAGGGGACGCCCCACATCCATGAGCGGCACGTCTTTGACTGTGAGAACCGCTACGGGGAACTGTGTCCCCAGCAGGAAAAAGCGCTGGAAGAACTTGGCATCCCTCTCCCCAACCCGGAGAAACCCAAAGGCCGGAACAACAACCGCAAGCAGACCTTTGATGCGGTCTGCCGGACGATCCTGTTTGACATCGCCAGACGGCATGGGCTGCATCTGGATCAGGAGCCGTCCTACGGCGGGCGGGACTATCTGGAAAAACAGGATTATATCCTGATGAAGCAGAAGGAGCAGCTTGCGGCGCAGGAGCAAAAGCTGGAAGAACTGACGCTCAAAATCGAGGACGTGGAGACGCTGTTAGATGATGTTTCCGATGCGGCCTATGACAAGGCGGTGGAGGTCGTGACCGATACCGTCCGGCAGGAGACACACAAGGAAGATATTCGTCTGGTGGAAGAATCGAAAAAATGGGTGCTTTCGCCGGAGCGCAAGGCCCCAAAGAAGGAACGTGAGTATGCCGCTGAGCGTCTGGATGGGGTCATTACCAAAATCAAAAACGCCATGCAGCACGCTCTGGCAAAAATCCAGCGAACGCTGATGCAGACGGAGGTCAAGCAGGCCGGGAAGGAGCAGATCAAGAAAAAAGCCAAAGAATCCATTATGGACAAGCTGGCAAAGGCAAAGATCAACGCTGACCGGGATAACCGGGAGCGTTGGGAACGGGAGGGGAGGATTGCCCCGACCAAAAAGAACGATATGGAGTTATGAGGCACCTGACTTTCTGCGGAAACCGGGTGCCTTTTTCTCTGTCTGGAGGTGAGAAAATCGAATGTATTTGAAGCGGTGAAGCAGGCTGTTCCCACAAGGCAGGCTGCGGAATCTTACGGGGTACGGGTTGGAAGGGACGGGATGGCCTGCTGTCCCTTCCATGATGACAAACATCCCAGTATGAAGGTTGACCGCCGGTTCCACTGCTTCGGCTGTCAGGCGGACGGGGATGTGATTGATTTTACCGCCCGTCTGTTCGGGCTGAACAAAAAAGAGGCGGCCTTGAAGCTGGCGGAGGATTTCTCGGTCAGCTTTGACGCCAAAGACCATGACCCGCCCCGCAGGAGGCCGGTCAAACGAAAAATCAGCGAGGAACTACGCTTCCGGCAGGCGGAGCAGAAATGTTTCCGGGCGCTGTGCGATTACCTGCACCTGCTGGAACGCTGGGAGAAGGAATATGCCCCGCAGACGCCGGAGGAAACATGGAACCCGCTGTTTGTGGAGGCCCTGCAAAAAAAGCCGTACACGGAGTATCTGCTGGATATTCTGCTGTCCGGCAGTATGGAGGAACGGGCCTGCGTGGTCGCTGAATATGGAAAAGAGGTGAGGAAGATTGAGCAGCGAATATCAGAGTTTACCGCCAGCCACCCGGCAGGCCGCCATGAACGCAGCCGAAGCCTTAGCGCCGGAGCAGAGCGTTGACGAGGTGCGGGAAAGCCTGTCCGTCACGGAAAAGGGCCAGCCAGCCAACACCATCGGCAACTGCCGGACGGTGTTCTGCCATGACCCGCTGCTGCGGGACGCTATCCGGCTGAACCTCCTGACTGACCGGGTGGACATCGTGCGGGATTTGGGCTGGCGCAGGAACACCAGCGCCCTGACAGATACGGATGTGAAGTATCTGCTTCTCTATTTTGAGCAGAACTACGGACTGACCAGCGAGAAGAAAATGACGGCGGCCCTGTCCATTGTGGCGAATGAGAATTGCTACCATCCCATACAGGACGTACTGAACGGCCTTGTGTGGGACGGGACGCCCCGTATTCGCTCCTGTCTCCATCACTTCTTAGGTGCGGAGGTCAGCGACTATGTGGAGGAAATGTTGAAACACTTTCTGCTGGGAGCCATCCGGCGGGTGTTTTCCCCCGGCTCCAAATACGAGGAAATGCTCTGTCTGGTGGGCGGACAGGGGGCTGGCAAGTCCAGCTTCTTCCGCCTGCTGGCGATCCGGGACGAGTGGTTTTCCGATGACCTGAAAAAGCTGGACGATGACAGGGTATTTTTGAAGCTGCAAGGCCACTGGATCATTGAGATGTCGGAGATGCTGGCTACCAGCAGCGCCAAAAGCATTGAGGAAATCCGCTCTTTTATCAGCCGCCAGAAGGAAACCTACCGGACGCCCTATGAGGCCCAGCCCAAAGACCGGCTGCGGCAGTGTGTGTTCGGCGGTTCTTCCAACACGCTGGACTTCCTCCCCCTTGACCGGGCCGGGAACCGGCGTTTCCTTCCCATCATGATTTACCCGGAGAATGCAGAGGTTCACATTTTGGAGGACGAGGACGCTTCCAGAGCCTACCTGTTGCAGGTCTGGGCAGAGGCCATGACGATTTACCGCAGCGGCCACTATTCCATGAAATTCAGCAAGTCCATCCAGCGGCAGCTTGTGGAGGTGCAGAAGGATTTCATGCCGGAGGACACGGAGGCCGGGCAGATACAGGGCTTTCTGGAACACTACACCGGCAGCATGGTCTGCTCCAAACAACTGTTCAAGGAGGCGCTGGGCCACACCTATGACGAGCCGAAGCGGTGGCAGCTGCACAATATCAACGAAATCATGAATACGGTGGTGACGGGCTGGAAGCCATTCTCCAATCCGAGGATGTTCGCCGGATACGGCAGGCAGAAGGGCTGGGAACGGGACGTTTCCGGCAACGAACTGCCCGGCAACGAAGATGGATTTGTGGAACTGAGCGAGGAAGAATGCCGCCAGTTGGAGCTTCCGAAGGAGTGGATCGCCTGAAAACGGCAGCCTGTTGCCGGGATGGTTGCCAGCTGGTTGCCGGGTTCGTTGCCGGGGATTTCCCTATCTGGATACGGGAAAAGCCAGTAAATAAGGGATATTTTAATATTTATCATTATCTCCGGCAACGAAAGCAACGAGATTTTTCAAGAAAATTCACAAAGTAAGATTTGCAGGCCAGACGGTAGTTTACAGGTTTTTGGAGGTTCGTTGCCGGACTTCGTTGCCGGTGCTGCCGTCCGGCCTGTCTCTCTATGGAGGTAGCCTATGGAAAAAAGCAAGAAGCAAAAAAATAAAGTCCGTTTTGTGGTGGTGCGGGAGTTCTCCGGGGAGAAGTCCATGCGGGAAGCCTTTGAGCAGCTCATTGAGCGCCAGACCTGCGAACACTTCGAGGAATGGCGGCATCAGCGGGAAATGGCCGAAAAAGCGGCGTAAAAACGGTTGATTCAGGGACAGGGACATGGTACTATAATGGTATCGTGTCCCTGTTCATAGAAGGAGAACGCTATGAGCAGGAAAAAACAAGTCTATGAGAGAATCACCGCTCTCTACTGCCGTATCTCTCTGGATGACGGCGGCGACAATGAGAGCATGAGCATCAGCAACCAGAAACTTATGCTCCGGGACTTCGCAGAAAAGCATGGGATGTTCCAGTATGAGTATTATGTGGATGACGGCTATACGGGCCGCAACTTCAACCGCCCTGCCTTCCAGCGCATGATCGCTGACATTGAGGCGGGAAAGGTCGGCTGCGTGGTCACGAAAGACCTATCCAGGCTTGGCAGGAATTATATCGAAGCTGGCAGCTATATCGAAATCTTTTTCCCCAAACACAATGTGCGCTATATCGCCATCACCGACGGCGTGGACAGCCTGACCCGTCAGGAGATGGACATCACGCCCTTTAAGAATATCCTAAACGATATGTACAGCCGGGATATTTCCAAAAAGGTGCTGGCGGGACGCATGACCCGTTCCAGACAGGGAAAGTTCTGCGGCGGGCAGCCGCCTCTTGGCCTGATGCGTGACCCGGAGGACAAAGGGCATCTGATCCTTGACCCGGAAACAGCGCCGGTGATCCGAAAAATCTATGATATGGCACTGGACGGCTGGGGCTGTATGCGGATCGCAAAGCAACTCATGGATGATAAAATCCCCATCACCAGAGTAAAAAGCAATACAGAATGTGACGTGAACTACTATTCATGGGGGAGCGCAAGGATCAGCCATATCCTGCGGAATCCCTTTTATAAAGGTGCACATCTTGTCTGCCGGACACACCAGAAAGGCATCCGCTCCAATACTTATGACATTATCCCCCGTGAGGATTGGGAGGTCATCGAGGGCTGCCACGAAGCGATTATGACGCCGGAGGAATGGGAACAGGTGCAGGAAATCATTGATCGCAGGCCCACAATTATGAAAGGCAACGCCTGCCCCTTCTATAACCTGTTCCACGGGCTGGTCTATTGCGCCACCTGCGGGAAGTCGATGCAGGTACGGTATGAAAAGGTCGGCAGAACCGGAAAGAACCGCTTCACCGGCGAAATGCGGGAGCCGATTGACAGGGCATACTATATCTGCCAGACTTATAACCGGCTGGGTAAGAACGCCTGTACCAGCCATAAGATTGAAGCAAGAGATTTGTATAATCTGGTGCTGAAGGATATACAGGAATTGGCGGAGCAGGCCATGAAGGACGCTGGTGCGTTTTACCAGCGGCTCAGCAGCCGGATGGAGCGCCGGTATCTGGTAGACGCTTCCCAGACCGAGAAAGAGCGGAAACGGCTGGAAGCCCGGAATCAGGAAATTGACGGGATGTTTTTAAGCCTGTACACCGATAAGGCCAAAGGCATCCTGACTGAACAGCGGTTTATGAAGCTGACGGCGGCGCTGGAACAGGAGCAGGAAGCCAACCAGAAGCGCCTGCACGATCTGGCTGTGATGCAGAGCCGGGCGGACGCACAGGAAAGCGAAGTCCGTACCTTTATCAAGGAAATCCGGCGCTATGCCGCCATTGAGGAACTGGACGAGTCCGTACTGAACCGGCTTATCAGCAAAATCCTGATTAGCGAGGTAAAGAAGGTGGACGGCCAGAAGGTGCAGGAAGTCAGAATTGTTTATAACTTTGTCGGGGAAATCCCGGAGATTGCAACGTAAATAGTTTGCCCCATCTCTCAATCACTGAGGGATGGGGCGTTATTTATGCCATTATAATCATTTTCTCGTTGTTTCAATAATCAATATGGGGCAAATTATTATTAACTAATAATGATTTTCATACCCGTCTCAATAATTGTAACTGCCTGAATGAAATTACTCTGCTGTCTTAATGCGCTCCACAACGGATTGCTTGAAAAATAATCTGTTCTGATAAGCATTAACGATACTGTAAACCAATAGTACAGCCACAAAATAGAGAACCATAAACAGCGCCGGAAAATGATATTCAAAATATGAAAGTCCGGGAATCTGTGATACACGGTTGCAAAGGATAAATCCCATTGGAATCCCTAAAATGCAGCTTCCAACAAAACTGCCGACAAGATAAATAAGGTTTTCGGTACGCTGCGTTTTTCCAATCTGCTTTTTTGTCATTCCTGTAGCCTCCAGCAATGCGTAATCGTGTTTTCTGCTGATTACATTGGTAATGCTTGTATTTAACAGATTGATGAACGAGAACAGGCTGACCAGCACAGTCAAAACCATTACAATGACGGTGGCATTGTGGAAATAATTTTCCAGAGAGGAAATATCTTCTGCAAGCACCGACACATAAAGTCTATTATCCTGATTTGTCATCTCTTTTATCTCACGAATGGTATCTGTTTTTGAACCGTCATCTGTCAGGCAGATATACCATGTCAATGTACAATTCATCTCGGATATTTTGTCTAATACCTCGCCATTTGTATATAAAACAACACCGGTATCCTGATCTTCTACAAATCCAGTGACAGAAAATGTTACCGGGATATCGGAAAATCCTGTATCGACTGTACCTGATAGACTGTCACCAACATGAAGTTTTTTACCCAATTCTTGATAATAGGGCGACTTACGGTTTACAATTACCGGAACTGTTGTGTTTTCGCAGTTTCTATCAGGCAGATTTCCTTCTACAATTTTTTCCTGAAAACTATCGGGGTTTACGATACTCTGTATTCCCAATTCCGTTTCATTGTCTTGTGTATCATCTATATAAACAATACAGTCTAACATTTTTTCTTCGTACAAATGTTCAACACCTGACATCTGACTTATATATTCTTTTGCTTCATTGGTAAAAGGACTATCTTTCATTAAGTTATATGTGGAATCCTCGTCAGCCGTTGAATTTAGCCGGATATATAAATCACTTCCTTCATCATAAGGCTGTACGGCAAGTCTTTCTACATCAATCGCATTTAATACAGAAAATACCAAAAACATTAAAATGCCGCTTAACAGTAAAGATGAAAACGTATATGCCATTTTCTTTTTATTGGAACAGCAATATTGCCACCCCAACCATGTAGGAGTAATTTTATGGTTCTTTTTGCGCTTTTTGAACCCTGTTTCACTTTGCCTTTTCATTGCGTCTATCGGAGAAACAGAGGCAGCTATTTTAGCCGGAGATCGAAAAGCAAACCAAGCAATCATCCAGATAAAGCCACCTGCAGCAAGCATACAAAATATGCTGGGTAATACATAAAAATCAAGCGGTAAAAGGATATTTAAGAGAAAGCCAGCTAAGATACCAACTATCATGTAAGGGCGGACTAATTTCTGACGTTCTCTTTTTACCATACTCCTAATTTGACGATAAGTGGCACCAATCGCCCTTAACTGTGCAAAGTCCTGTACCCGTTGAAGGATAGACACATATACAATGTTTTTTATTGCCAATCCAGCCGTAAAAAGCAACAGTATAACAATACCCGCAACAGTTCCAAGCATTTGAGTTGAATTATCTACTTGGCTACTCTCTTTCATGTTGATTGTAGCATTGCATAAAAGGATTACCATAAAACTTAACAAGAATCCGGAAATCAAAATAATGATACCGACAAAGAAATTTCTTTTTCTATTTGCAGAAAGACTTTTTACAGCTAATTTCTTCTCGATACCCGTTGTATCGTTTTCAAAAGGCCAGATCATAGTTTCATCCCTCCTGTAATCTTGCCGTCCTCAATACGGACAATCCGATCTGCAAGACGAGCAATATCATTATTATGGGTAATCATCACTATGGTTTGATGAAATTCTTCACTGGTACGTTTGAGAAGCCCCAAAACCTCGGAGCTTGTTTTGCTGTCGAGATTTCCGGTCGGTTCATCGGCCAATACAATAGCCGGTTTTGAAATAAGGGCGCGAGCAATAGCAACACGCTGCTGCTGGCCGCCGGAAAGTTGGTTCGGCATATTATTTAGTTTGTCATCAAGTCCGAGCATATTCACAAGGTTGTCCATAAATCGCTGATCTGCCGTGTCGCCGTCCAGCTCCACAGGCAGGACGATGTTCTCATAAACATTCAAGATGGGAACAAGGTTATAGTTCTGGAAGATAAAACCGATGTTGCGGCGGCGGAAGATGGTAAGCTGTTCGTCATCCATTTTCGACAGTTCTTTGTTCCGAACAATGACCTTGCCGGAAGTAGGGGTGTCCAGCCCTCCCATCATGTGAAGCAGGGTAGACTTTCCGCTGCCGGAAGTTCCCACAACTGCCACAAACTCGCCGTCCTCTACGGAAAAATTCACACCATCAAGGGCGCGGGTGATGTTCGGCTCTGTACCGTAATACTTTTTCAGATCAATCGTCTGTAAAACGCTCATATTCAAAACTCCTTTCAAGACGTCCTGCCTGTTGATAAGAGTATTGTAAAACCAAAATGTCCGTGAAATGTTACAGCGTCCAGAAAAATTCATTGAAAATCGGGGTGAAATGTTACAACGCTCGAACATTTCAAAAATATACGGCGGGCAGCCGGAAATGGCCGTCCGCCGTGTCTTATCTTACAGGCAACATAATGGAAAATTCTGAACCCTTGCCCGGCTCCGAAACAACTTTAATATAGCCGCCCTGCCGCGTTACGATCTCGCGGGCCAGATACAAGCCAATTCCCACACCCTGCTGGTCGTGTACTTCTTCCTCCCGGTAAAATCGCCGGAAGATGGCGGCCTGATTGCTTTCGGAAATGCCCTTGCCGGTGTCAGTCACTTTGATCTCCACATACATTTCCCACAGCACCACCGACACAGCGATTTTCCCGCCTGCCGGGGTGTACTTCACCGCATTGTCCAGCAGGTTAAAGAGGGCTTCCGATGTCCACTTGCTGTCATGGGAAACGGTCAAATCCTCCGGGCAGTCCACGGACACGGCGATTTCCTTTTTCTCCGCTGCATACACGATCCCACTCATGGCCTGTGCCACGGTATCAAAAAGGCGGCCCGGTTTCTTTTCCAACTGGATCACGCCCGTTTCCAGACGAGAGGTTTTTACAAGTACCTGAAAAAGAAAATCCAGTTTATCCGTTTGTGAGAAGATGCCCCGGATAAAGTCGATACGTTCCGCTTCGCTCACAGGCTTTTCAAGTAGCGTATCCGCAGCCATTTTCAAATTACTAACCGGCGTTTTCACCTGATGGGAAATATCTGAAATGAGGGATTGAAGCTCTCGGCGTTCTTCGTCCACCTTGCGCCGGTTCTCCTGCATAATCTGGTAGAGGCGGGACAGCCGGTAACAGATCCGGGCCAGCATAGTTTCGCTGTCCTCCGGGCGCAAGGGAGCTTCGTTCCCCTCAATCATGTGGTCGAGAGTTTGGCACAAAACAGAAGTAAATGCGGACAATCGTTTTCCAAATATCTGCGTCAGCAGAAAAAGCCAGATCAACGCGCACAGCAGCAATACGCCACCTGTCAGCAATACCGCCGTCTGTTTAGTGATAAAGAACAGGGACAGAGTAATAACAGCCATCGAAAGAAATAATTCGGCCACAATCCAACCAAACAACCGCTTGACGGAAAGGTTTTTGAATGTCATTTTTTTTCGCCTCCCGTCCATTGATACCCCATGCCGTAAACTGTCTTGATATAGGGCGCACCGCCGTCTGCTTCAATTTTGCTGCGAATCCGGCTGATTGAGGTCGTCAGCGTGTGTTCATCTACAAAACGTTCATCTATATCCCACAGCTTTTCCAAAAGCTGCCTACGGGTCAGCACTTGCCGGGGATTTTTGCGGAACAGGTTCAACATCTTAAATTCCATTGGAGATAGGGACAGTGCCTTGCCATTCAATGTAGCAGCTTGCTCGGAAAAATCTAAAAACAAACGCCCATCGTCATAAATATCTTTTGCTGGCCTGTGGTGTTCCAGCATGGCGAACATGGCTTTGATTTTCCGCTGCAAGGCTCCAATTACAAAAGGCTTTGTAATGTAATCTACTGCGCCTACTTCATATCCCCGTATCTGATCGCTCTCCTGATCGTTGGCAGTCAAAAAGATTACAATGGTGTCCGGGTGTTGGGGCTTTATCAGTTTGCATAATTCAAAGCCGTTACCATCGGACAGGTTAATATCCAGCAGAACTAAATCAAATTCCCTTGAATTTAGAGCTTGTGTAGCTGTTTTCACATTTGAGGCAGAGATTACGTCATAGCCATCAGCACTCAAGTTGTAGGTTACCATTTTATTCAAGAAACTGTCGTCCTCGACGACTAAAATATGCTTCATATCGTCACTTCCTATGCTTTTTGAGATAGCATAACAGGAAAATGTCCGCACAATGTTACAACGGACAGATTTTCCTTCAAAACGCTTCTTTATCATTATAAAATAGCCTGCCTTACAGTACAAGGCAGAAAACATGAATAAAAAAGGCAAGCGTAATTAGAGATTGATCTCTTTAATGGCGCTTGCCTTTTTTTGAATTTACCACTTGACATTGTGGCAAAGAACTGATGAGCCAGGATGAGATTGCAGTCATGGATGGCAGCAAGTGTATCATGCAGCTTAGGGGCGTGAGACCTTTTTTCTCAGATAAGTTTGATATAACCAAGCATAAGCAGTACCCACTGTTATCCGATTATGACAAAAAGAATGAGTTTGACATTGAAAAATACGTCAAGAACCGCAGCAGACTCCGCTTTAAGAGGGATGATGTGGTGGATGAGGTATGCGATGTCGGAGAAATCACAGCTTAACTTCTGGACATTGTGACCAGAAGTTGTTTTACAACTGAATATGGAACTTATGATATGGGAGCTTTTCTAAAAATTATAATTCAGAGAAGCTCCCTTTTTATTTTTTGAAAAAGGAGACAAACAAATGGGCTTTTTTACAACATCAGTAACAGGACTTAAAACAGTAGTAATCGCAATCGGCGCAGGTGTCGGCGTATGGGGAGTTATCAATCTTCTGGAAGGATATGGTAACGATAATCCCGGTGCAAATGCTCATGTACGGTAAGGAAGCAAGCAACCGAAAACAAGAGATAGACCGCCAG
>OMFN01001129.1_pt1 | contig 10853 bp, 9 predicted proteins | sample 1645641 | NCBI WGS metagenome assembly OMFN01 (sample SAMEA103958126, study PRJEB25191) | human gut metagenome
TTACGCAGAATGTCTTCCGCTTCGAGCAGGTCTTTCAGGACTTTCTCGATAAAATCGGTAACGGTACATTTTTCTACCACTGCGGCTTCGTATTTATCGCGGTAAGGAAGATAGGCGCCCGAAGGATTGGTTGCCGTTGCAGGAGCAAACAAGCGAAGTAGGTCAAAATGCATCATGGCTCTTAATGACAAGGCTTCGGCGTAAATGAGGTTTTTCTCTTCTTCTCCGTATTCGAACAAAGAGATGTCCGTGGGCCGGATGTTCTCGATGAGCTTGTTCAGGTTGGCTATCACTTTATAGCCTTTTTCCCAGATAGCTGTCACGACGGGTTCGGTGTCGACCGTGTTATAGATAAGTTCGGAAGCGTCGGCATACATCGGAGAGATGGTTCCCGCCTTTTGATTGTATTGCTGGGAGATGGCACTAAGGAATCCCCAGCTTAGTTGCTTACCGTAAAGTTCGTCGGACGCCAGATTGGTGTAGATACCATTCAGGGCATTCCGGTAGCCGAAACCGGTGGAAAACAGATCGTCGTCGGCTATCGCATTTTCTGGTGTTACGTCCAGCCAGGCATTGCAGGAAACGGCTAACATTCCTGTCAGGGCTATTAGTATATGGCTGATTAGTTTCTTCATTTGTATGGTTAGAATATGATGTTAGTAGTCAGATTGAATGAACGCGAATAAGGATAATCCAGTCCCCGTTCCTGACGGATGGTAGACCAATAGAACAGGTCGTTCATCGTGAACGAAAGACGCAGGCCGGACAGATGGAGTTTCTTTAATTGTTCGGGACGGAAATTGTAGCTCATTGTCAATGAACTCCATTGCAGGGTATTGTTTTTCTGTACAAAACGCGAAGATGCGCCGGTGGTGACATTACGGTCACGAATATCTTTCATGGTGGTTATGTCTCCCGGTTTCTGCCAACGGTCGAGCAATACCCGCTTATCTACATTGTCATTTTTAATGTCGGCATTCTCTACATAGGAGACGAGGGTATTGTTGTAAGCATCTCCACCAAAAGTATAGAGGAAAGAAGCAAACATGGATAACTGTTTATAGGACAGGGTATAACCGAATGAGCCTTGTCCCTTGGGAGCTGTATCGCCAATAATGGTCCATTCGTCGGCAGACCATACATCGGTAACGTCACCATTCCGGCGAAGGTAGATTTCTTTGCCGTTTGTGGGGCTGATTCCCAATGACTTCATCCCGTAAATAGAGGTCAGAGAGGCTCCTTCGTAATATTTCAGGTATGTTTTAGCATATTTTGAATCGGAGCTGCTTTCGGGGTTATATCCGCTGAACAGTTCTTCCACTCTTTTATTATAGTCGCGCATTGCCTGGGAGATTTCAATAATCGTGTTTTTGTTTCTTGCAAAGCTGCCGTAGAGCTGGAAGAGCCAGTTTCTGTCACTGTAAAGTCGTGCCCGCAGTTCCAGTTCGACGCCGGTGTTTTTCACCTTTCCCATGTTTTCTTTGTAGGAGGTGAATCCGGTAGAGGAAGGGATGGTATAATCGGTTATCAGGTCGATGGTACGCTCGTCGTAGGCAGAGGCTTTCAGATAGATTTTATCGTGCCACAGTCCGATTTCAACTCCATAGTCGAGGGTGTATTTACGTTCCCATTTCAGGTTCGGATTTCCCATCTGATAGAGGAATACACCGTAGCCTGTGGGATACCAGCTGTCTGTTTGCAGCTGATACATATCTTTGGCCGAATAGAGGGAGAAGTTGGTCTTTCCGGTCAGTCCGTAGGAGACACGGAACTTCAACATGGAAAAGAGTTCATTCGACTTCATAAAATCATAATTATGAATGTTGATTCCTGCTCCTGTTGACCAGAACATGGACCATCTTTTATCGGAACCGAATTCGGAAGAACCGTCGATACGTCCTGTAAGGTCGGCGAGATAGATATTGTTGTAGGTGTAGTTGGAAGTGAGCAAGGCTCCTACCAAGCGGGTGGTATTATCGGAGCTGCTGGGCTTTCCGTATACTTCTGCCGCATAGTTTGAAGAGACAAGGTCGCCACCCGGAAATCCCCGGTAACGTGTTTCGGAAGCAGTGCTCTGCGTTTGTCTCATGTTGGAGGACAAGCAGATATTGAGATTGTGTCCCTTGAAGGTATTGTTGTACATGAGTGACAGGCTTCCGTCTATCACTGTTCTCTTTTGTGTGGATTCTGTTTTTTCACCATTGATGTTGCCTGTACTGGCTGAATAACTGGCCGATGCGGGATCTTTGTACAGATCACCGGTAGAATTTCTCATCAGGACGGAAAACTGACCGCGCAGACGCAGACCGTCGGTGATACGCCAATTCAGACTAAGATCATCGGTTACTTCATCATAACCGGAATGGTCGAAGCTGTTGTAGAAGTTGATTTCGTACAGTGGATTTACTTGTGTGCCGCTAGCCCCGTCGAACTTTTCGAGACGGCGCACATAATCGCCATTTTCATCATACAGACGCATATAAGGAAGTAAATGGGAGTAATCGCTGAATGAATTGAAGGGGACATCTGTACTTTTGTTATAAGTGTAGGTCACTTTGTTCTTTATTTGTAGTCCGCCAATGCGGTAGTCTACATAAAAAGCGGCATTGGCATTCTTACGGGAAGAGTGTTTCATCACTCCTTCCGTTCCTCTGAATCCCAGTTCCACTCCCCAGCGCACGTCGTTTTCTCCACCGTCTATGAAAACGGAGTGCTTATGGTTCAGAGCCGTGCGTAGTCCTTGAGAAAGCCAATAGGTATCGACACCTGTCAGTACATTATTGAGTCGTTGGTAGTAACCGTTGGTATAGGGGTCTATTTCCGGGGTGTTGCTGTCATATAGTCCTGCCAGGCGTTCGGTTTCCAGCTTCTCACGGGCGTTCACCAGATTGTAGGAGGATAAATCCGGCAGTTCGGCAGAAAGTACTCCGGAATACTGTACACGGAACTTTCCGGCTTCAGGCGCACGCCGTTCAATGACAATTACTCCGTTGGCCGCACGTGAACCGTACATGGCAGTGGCGGCAGCATCTTTCAGGATATTGATGCTGTGGATGCTATTCATATCGAGGTCGTATATCTTTTCTACATCGACTTCAAAGCCGTCCAGTATGAAGATAGGCAGGTTGGAATTACCGCTTAGCACTTCCCGCGAAATGGAGGAGGTGGAGGTCTGCCCAAGTGTCGTTTCTCCGATACCGGTCTGACCACGCAAGACGAATTGAGGCAGGCTGTTGGGATCGGAACCAGCAGCCAGATTCTCCTGTATTCTGAAAGAGGGATCGAAAGTCTGAATGGCCGAAATCAGGTTGTTCGGGTTGACTTTTAACAGGTCTTCTTTCTCTATCTTTGTGGTATTTCCAGTGAAACTTTCTTTCTGTATGGAGTTATAGCCGGTTACAATCACTTCCTGAATACTTTCGGTAGCTTCTACCATCTGCACATCGACTTTCTGCCGGGAAGTGACTTTGATTTTACGGGTTTCAAAACCGATGTAGGAATAGATAACCAGACCGCCTTTTTCGGGCAGGGTCAATACATAGCAACCGTTTATATCGGTAATTACACCAGTAGAATGACCATCCAAACGAATCGTCACTCCTACCATCGGTTCTTTAGAGAGTTTCTCAATCACCCGGCCATAAACATAATTTCCGTGTGGAGGAAGAAGATATGTCTCTTTTGAATTATTTTTGTTTTGGGCTATTGCATTAGTAGATAGTGATAAAATGTATACAAACAATAAGATTCTATCCAAAGCCCCGGAATTTAGCTTTTGCATAACGGATATATATAGTTATTACACCCGCAAAAGTATTCTTATATGATAGACGGAGCAATCACGAATTTTAGGTATTTTACACAACTATTATACCAAAATATAATTAAAGCAAAATTTTTTTGCTTCTGTTTAGGTATTAATCAATAGCAAAAAGAATAACTGCATCATTTATCCTCTATCAAAAGGCAAATGATGCAGCTGTCGGTTATATCTGTTTTTTTATAATGCCAGACGGTATATCTCTTTGCTGTCCTGTTTCGCTAATTTGACATAGTTGCCTACCAATTCACCTTTATTCCGGTGCAGACTATCTGCAAGGCGGTCGATGTCGGGATTCTCAATGCCAAGTTCTTTGAAGGTCACAGGCAGGCCGATGGAAGTAAAGAAGGATTTCAGACGGGAAATTCCTTCAAGGGCTACCGCCTTTTTATCGTCTGATTCTGCCACTCCCCACACTCGGATGGCGTATTGGGCTATCTTATCCACATTGTGTTCTGTCATCCATGTCATCCAGGCAGGGAAGATTACGGAGAGTCCGGCACCATGAGTCACGTTATAGATGGCGCTGATTTCATGTTCGAGGAAGTGGGAAGCCCAGTCCTCTTCACAACCTACACCACAGGTTCCATTGTGGGCGATCGTTCCGCACCACATCAGATTGGCACGGGCTCCGTAGTTTTCGGGGTCTTTCATGACGGTAGTTGCCTCTTTGATGATGGCAAGCAGGGTACCTTCGCACAGGCGATCGCCTATTTCTACATCTTTCGTGTTGGTGAAATAGCGTTCCATGATGTGTGCCATCATATCGGCAATGCCGCAGGCGGTTTGGAAAGGAGGAAGTGTGTAGGTCAGCTCGGGGTTCATCACGGCAAAAACAGGACGTAGTACACCGGGAGCACGGAGGCTTAATTTCTGTAAGCCATCGACTTTCGTGATGACGGTGTTACCGGAACCTTCGCTTCCGGCAGCAGGAATCGTTAACACAACGGCTACTTTCAATGCTTTCGTCACAATGGCTTTTCCGATGTAGAAATCCCAGAAATCTCCGTTGTAAGGAACTCCGGCTGCAATGGCTTTCGCCGTATCAATCACAGAGCCACCACCAACGGCGAGCATCATGTCTACGTTTTCTTTCCGGCAGAGATCGATTCCTTCATACACTTTCGTGTCTATCGGGTTAGGCTGTACACCACCCAGCATGCAATAGGGAATACCTACTTCCTGCAATGATTTCTCAACACGGGCCAACAAGCCGCTACGTATCACGGAACCGCCACCATAAACAATCATTATTTTGCGTGCACCGTATTTCTGTACTAACACTCCGGTCTGCGCTTCCGTATCCCGACCGAACACGAATTCAGTAGGGCTGTAAAAGATAAAATTATTCATTGTCGTTTTCTTTATAGGTCTTTTCGTCAGTCTTTTCTATAGATCCAAATAGAACTCCTTTGACAAGTTTTTCTATAAGTTCTTTTATAGAGCCCTTCATAAGAGTCTTTATAGATCAGACAAAGTTATAAATTTAAGCAGAATATCTTTCTTTTGATTGTTTAAAATTTCCTACTTTCATTAGTACAAGTCCGATTACAATCCAGACCATTTCGCGTATACGGGTAATCAAAGCGGCATAGACTCCGTAAGCTCCGGAAAGGGAAAGGCCGCCTACGGCGAGGGCAAAGCCACCTTCACGACCTCCCAATTGCATAGGCAGGAAAAACAGCAGATTAGCAAGTAAAGAAGAGAAAGCCGCAATCAGGCAGCAGTCGGCAAAGCTGACATGGGTGGTCAGCACGTTCAGTATCAGCCATATTTCAAGACAACTGACTACACGGGCGGTATATTCCAGTAAGAGGGCGCTATAAAAGGTTTGTTTCTTTTGTTGGTGGAGAAGGGCAATTTGTTTGTCTATATTCTCCAACTTCTCTTTATGCGCGTTTGCAAAATGAAATACTTTCTTTTTCAGAAAAGGAATACGACCACCCATACGGACAAAAGCCACAGCCATCCCCTGCCGATAGCCTTTCATAAAAAGAATAACAATCAGCAAGCAAAAGACAGTAATAGCTCCTAAGATTATCCCCATCATCCACCCCACCGGATAGAGACAAACGTAAAGCAACACTGAACTTAACCAAAAGCAAAAGTGGGAAAAGATATGCATCATCACATAAAGAATCACGGAAGAGGTGGCGCGTTCTATTCCTATATAGGGTTTCAGCTCCATAATGCGATATGGTTCGCCTCCCATCAGCCCAACAGGAGTCACGTAATTAAGCGCAAAACCTGTTACTGTGAATTTGTAGAGCCGGACAAATGAAAACCCCGTCTTACCACCACTACGGATGATGATGTACCACGATACTGTATTAATAAGGTAGACAAACAGCCATAGCAACAAAACCAAAGGTAAATATACCCCTGCACGCTTCAAATTCAGCCAAAGCTCCTGATAATCCATATCAAAAGTGAATATCATTATCAGAACGGCAATGATACCAAAAGCGAGAAATATATTACGGTACTTGTTCTTCACTATTTGTGAGACTTATATCTATTTTTTATATGGGTATATATCTGCTTTTATATGAGTATATACTTGCTTTTTGTATGGGTATATATCTCACTTTATTCACATATAATCTTACTTTATATACGTATAATATCTTTCGAAGAATCTTTTGAACGCCGGGATTCTCATCAATATGTATTCGAATACCAGCCAACCGATTAACGCGCAAGAGATGCCAAGTAATACATCAATGATATAATGATGGCATGAATAAATAGCTGTTCCCCAAATGCCGACCATGATAATAGAGAAAAGAGTAACCACATACCACCTGCATTTACCAATAATGGCATACACCAATGCAACTACCATATAGGCCGCATGCAGTGAAGGCACTGCCGCAAAAACATTAGCATTACGCCCGTAGATAGAATCAAAGATGGTTACTCCGAAGAATGCATCAAAGCGTCCCAATCCTGCAACATTACCCGGTGTGTTTAATATCGGTTCGAAACCGTAGTTGATGGCATACCAAGGCGGAGCGGCCGGATGAATATAATAACCGGCAAAACCAATCAAATTGACAAACAAGAATACTAACGCAAAGCGAAGGTAGGTTTTTCTTTCTTTCTTGAAATACAGGCAAAGACCGAACAGGATGGGAACGGGAACCCAACAAAGGTAGAAGATTCCGGCAAAAACGTCCGCTATCGGCCAGTTGTGTGCAGCGAAGTATTCGCAAGGAGTAACCAGAAGACCATTATCCATTACTCCGAAAAGAGACTTTTCGAGATTATACAGTCCGGCCACATCAATCGGGTTCACTTCGTAGTTGGGGCAAATACGCATCCAGTCATACGAGATTCCAAAAATGGCGAAAGGTAACAGGGCCACAGCCAACTTACGAGTAGGTAATCCGGCAAAAAATAAAACTAAATAGAGTACCGCCATTAACAGGTGCTCGGAACGAAGCCCGATGAAGATACTTGTCAGCAAAAGGAAAAGAGCCATAATGACTGTCACAGTCAGGGCTTCTCTCTTCGACGGCATTTGAATATTCTTTATCATTATAATGTTTTGATTAGACAACTAGACTATTTACTATTAGACTATTTACTATTGGACTATTTACTATTGGACTATTTACGATGTACTATTTAGGATGTACGATGTAAATAGTAAATCGTCCAACAGTAAATTAATTCATTCTTTCATCACTTTGTAGCAATGTCTCACACGAGCAAATGCCGTGATATTGGCAAACAGGGCAACAAAAGCCAGAGGAACAATCATAATCAGGATTGGTTCGAAAACGGTGATATCTTTGAAAACGCCACAGAACAAAGCTCCGAGACTGGTCAGCACTACGCGTTCCGGACGTTGCATGAATCCGACTTTACATTCAATTCCTAAGCCTTCGGCACGGGCACGCACATAGCTTACCATCAGTGAGCCGATTAGTGCCACAAATGCAATGAGTGCATAAAGGAAATAATCTTTCATTGATAAATAGTAACAGATACCAAAGAAAGTCATCAATTCACTATAACGGTCGAGTACTGAATCGTAAAGCGCACCGAACTTGGAACTCATGTTGCCTAGGCGAGCTACACGTCCGTCCATCATATCGAACAGTCCGGCAAACAAAATCACACCTCCTGCCCAGCCGATAATGGCCAAATCGTTCTGTCCGCCATATATGCCGGCATATACAAACATACCTGCCGCTACTACATTCAGGATAAATCCGGTAGTGGTGATAAAGTTAGGAGTGATTCCTATTTTAATCATTCCGCGTATCAGGGGATTGATAATCTTATAAATCAACTGTTGTAAATAATCTCTGTAATTCATCTGTTTAAATCTGTTTATAGCTATTTTTATCTAAATCTTCTGTTTTCTCAATCTGTATATATCTAATTCTTTCGTTTTCTCATCAGTCTTTTCAATCCGTTTTTCAGTTTCTTTTTCCGAACAAACTTCTTATATCTATATTCCGGTAAACAAAAAAGCGTTGCATATTATAGTTCCAGAACAGTGCCACGATGACTGCCACTACCACTTTAGGAATAATGAAAAAATCTCCGAAATACAGGCTAAGTGTGTTGCGTACCCAGGGAATCTTCGCTAATGATTCCGTCAGTGCATACGTTCCCCACGTATTGAGCCAAACACTGCAAACCCATACAAGGATAAATTTCCATTTATAGTTGATAACGCAATTAACGATTCCTCCATAGATAGCTCCCGCCAGGGTGGCATATACATAGTAGACATCAAACAGCCTGACCAGAAGAATCGTAACGAGAAAGTCTGCAATAGTTGCCATTTGAGCAGAAAGCTGCGCCCTCAAAAACATGAAGATGCCGCCTTTCTGGGAAATCATCCGTGCAACTTTTTTCAGCCAATCACCCATCTCGCTCCCACTAACAATATAAAACTATACACTCCCGCCAAAACATCGTCCATCATGACCCCTACCCCACCTTTCAGGCTTTCCATACGACGTATGCCCAACGGTTTGGCTATATCAAAGATGCGGAACAAGGCAAAAGCCGCAATCACGTACCAAAACCATTTGTCATCATTGGGAACAGCCAACAACGGTATCCACACTCCCACCATCTCATCCACTACCACACGCGAAGGATCTTCTCCCCAATAAGTCTCCAGCTTATCGGCAGCCCAAATGCCGGCGAATGTAAATACAATCACCAAAGCGGCAGTCAGCCATAATACCCAAGAGAAAGGAAAGAGAAAATAAAGTGCAATCCAAATGATAGAAGCCAGTAACGCCCCAGCCGTGCCGGGAGCAAAAGGAGAAAAACCGGAGCCAAAGCCCGTGCCTATAAAAACAGGTAGAAAGGGAGGACGCTTCATTTATTACTAATTACTAATTACAAACTACGAGTCGGTTGTGTCACGAGTCCCCCAAACGAATGGGGAATTTGTACAATAAAAAAGTAAAAGTTGAGGTTGAGTATCCACCAGTCTTTATAGGATGGTAAATCTCAATCTCAACTTATTATTTGGGGTTACTGATTAAGCTAAGTAATCAGGTTCTTTTTCACCAATCATGTTACGCAATGTCTGTTTTACCATTCTCCATTGTGTAAACAAGTCGTGTTCGGGCTGATGTTCGAAATCGTGCATCGGGCTCTTGCAGAAGAATGACAACCAAGTCTGGATGCCACACATGCCCGCACGCATTGCCAAGTCGCTGAACAACACAAGGTCAAGAGCGATAGGAGCTGCAAGGATAGAGTCGCGGCAAAGGAAGTTCACCTTGATTTCCATCGGGTAGCCCATCCATCCGAAGATGTCGATGTTGTCCCATGCTTCTTTGTTGTCTTTGCGGGGAGGATAATAGTTGATACGTACTTTATGATAAACATCTCCGTAGAGATCCGGATATTTTTCAGGTTCGAAGATAGTATCGATTACAGACAGCTTGCTGACTTCTTTTGTCTTGAAGTTGTCCGGATCATCGAGCACTTCACCGTCGCGGTTACCGAGGATATTGGTAGAGAACCAACCGTTCACACCCAGCATACGGGTTTTGAACATCGGAGCCAATACGGTTTTCATCAGTGTCTGACCACTCTTGAAGTCTTTACCGGAGATAGGTACATTCTTTTGTTTAGAGAATTCCCACATAGCAGGAGTATCCACACACAAGTTAGGAGCCCCCATTACGAACGGAGCACCTTCTGCAATAGCAGCATACGCGTAACACATACTCGGAGAAATCACGTCTGTATTGTTTTCCTTCATTGCTTTCTCTAAAGCAGCGAGTGACATGTGTTCGTCAGACAGCGGAATGTAAATTTCAGTACTTGCAGCCCAAAGCACCACTACGCGTTCGCAGTTGTTAGCAGCTTTGAAGTCGCGGATATCCTGACGAAGTTGTTCTACCATTTCCCAACGGGTAGCAGCCTTCTTCACGTGTGTACCGTTCAGACGTTTTGCCCAGTTGTGATCGAAAGCAGCCGGCATCGGTTTGATAGCTTCCAACTCTTCTTTTACTCCATTCAGGTCTTTTTCTTTCAAAACCTCGGCGTACATAGCAGCTTCGTATGCGTTGTCCGGGAAAATATCCCATCCTCCGAAAACAATGTCTTCCAAATTCGTCAAGGGCACAACGTCCTTGATGAGTTTTTCTTCGTTGTTCTCCATGCGCATTGTGGCTAACTGTGTAATAGATCCTATCGGTTTTGCCAGTCCCTTGCGAGAGGCTAGTGTACCTACAATCATCGTGGTAGCTACCGCACCACCCACTCCGACTACCAAGACGCCAAGACGCCCGGTAGCGGGTTTAATTTCTTGTTTCATTTCTATTCTATTAAAATTAAACTAAAATTGATGCAAAAATAAGATTAATTAATTACTAATACAGTCTTTATTTGTCATATAAACATTGCAATTAGCAGGATTTAACTTTTAAAAGGTCATGTGGAGACTTATTCTCAAGCCTGATCTGTCAATCCCGGGCGAATCACGATAAGTGATCCTCCAGATATAGTCCAAACGTAACACCTTGAAAATGTTTTCAATACCGAC
>OMFN01001148.1_pt1 | contig 10692 bp, 9 predicted proteins | sample 1645641 | NCBI WGS metagenome assembly OMFN01 (sample SAMEA103958126, study PRJEB25191) | human gut metagenome
TGTTCGCAGCGAAGATAGAGATTTCAATTATGAGCCAATTTTTGACTGCTTACTTCATAGTCAGTCTGTTTTACGTCTGACATCTATAACTTGTCCCGTCAATCCAGAAAGTAATGTCATTATTGAAGTTTCTGCAACAAATTGGGGACTTAATAAACTATTTTCCGGTTCTATACCAAAGTTTTGGATACGCATAGGTGTTTTAGTTCTTTCCGGATTAATACAATTAATCTTTATATTATAACTTTTCCATTCTTCAGATAAAGCCTGAACTAAATTCACAATTGCAGCTTTTGAAGATGAATATAGGCTATACATCGCTCTGCCTCGTGTATATGAACTGGAAGTAAATAGTAATAAACCTCCATGAGACTTCGCTAAATATGAGAATGATTCCTTCGCCACATTTATCGCTCCCAAATAATTTACACGTATTAAATTTAAAATATCATCATATTTCATTGTCATCAAAGGAATTTTCAATAATATACCTGCTGTATTTATAACGAAATCAATCTTTTTCTCAATCAGATATACTTTTTCCAAAGCTTCTTTTACTAATGATGCATCAGCAACATCTGTTCCAGTCTCACTTCGACTAAACGAATAAACCTTAGCTTTCAATCCGGTACACAGTTCTGCAATACTATGTCCTATACCATAACTTCCCCCAAAAATGACTATAACTTTATGCTCTAATGCGGTTTCTTGTCCATATAAAGAAACATCACTTACAGATTTTAATTGAAAAAGCTTATCCAACAAAAACAAATCTTCTTTATGCGTTAACTTCATATTAAATTTCTCTCCCGGTACAACTCCTATTGGTATATCAGGCATATATTTTAAAACAACCCCACAATCATCGGTTGTTTTAAAATTAGGATCTACCAATGCACGTTTATATGCTTCCCTAATAACGGATAATTTAAATGCTTGTGGGGTCTGTCCATTGTATAAAAATTGTCGGTTAGGAATATCCTCTATTTCATGCGTATTCAGATTCATTTTGATAATGGTATCTGTTGCAGGAATTGCAACATCAACAGCTCCATACTTACCCAACATAGTAATACAATCTGATATTATTCTTTTAGTAACTAAGGGACGTACACTATCATGAAATATTAAATTAATATCATTCTCTGTAGAAGCATAGGCATTTATAGCTGACAAACTTGAATAATAACGTTCACTTCCTCCTTGTAGAATTCGTCCTACTTTCTTAAAATTATTAATGCAACACAATTCCTCCACTTTTTCAAGATAATTAGGGTGTACCACAATTGCAATTTCATCAATAAGCGGATGGTTATCAAATACAGAAATGGTATGTTCTAAAACTGTTTTTCCCGAAACTTTAAAAAATTGTTTAGGCATTGTCCCTCCCATACGAGTTCCGACACCACCTGCTAAAATTACAGCAACATTTCTCATGCTAATTTCTTTATTCTAACTAATAATCCAATTAAAAAATAGTAAACATAAAACATTCTTACCTGTAACCAAGACAAAATCCTCCTCTTAAACCCTATTACATGGCAAGTACTACAATATAATAAAACTGATTTGTACCTGGAGTCTTGAGTTATAATTCGAGTTATTGAAATAGCTTTCTTATTGAATATGGCTATTCGAGGATATTTATAACTCACTGCATTAGAAACCCAATCATAAATAATCCAATAAAAAACATCTTTAATAACTGGATATTTATATTTTTCATATATCACAAATAATTCATTAACAGTAAACAAAATATCCAAATCCTTTTCTTTTATAGTATTAATAATACTATCGTTACGTCCTATATAATAATTATATAACAATTCATTTAACACATAAACTCGTGCCCCTTGTATCATACATTGGAAATTGAACAACAAATCTTCATAAACAATTCCCGATTTAAAGTTCAACCCTCTTTGTCGTAAAAATGATAATTTATATAATCTGTTACAGGCTGATGCGCTAAAGCGATTATTCAGCTTAGCCTGGACCAAATATTCCTTACCATCTAACAGATTATTTCCCCAATACGCAGGATCTCTAACTTTTTCTATGCAATCCTTTATCAAATATCGACCAAAAACCACTATATCAACCTCAAATCTCTCTATTACTTGCGATAACTCATAACATGTATTAGGCTCTATAGAATCATCACTATCTAAAAATAAAACATATTCTCCTGATGCTATATTTAATCCTGTATTACGAGCTTCACTTAAACCTTTATTTTTCTGATATATATATTTAATTCTTTCATCAAATAAATAACTTTTTATGATATTATCACTATTATCCGTCGAACCATCGTTTACCAATATAATTTCAATGTCCTGAAAAGACTGTTTCATGACACTATCTAAACATCTGTTCAAATATTTTTCAACATTATATATAGGAATGATAATTGAAATAAGCATAAAACTAAATGAATTTTATTTTAAGTTTCGGAACATATAGAATTAAACTATAAAAAAATAAGAATATCAAAATATTTATCAATGAAGGGAAAAATGAAGCACGAGGCATATACACTATATTAGGAACTAATATAAAAGCCAAAAACATGATAACACGAGTATTACGAACACTTTTCTCAAAATAACGAATAATATATCCAGCTAAAAAACTCATTAGTAGAAATCCGATTAATCCCAAATCCCAAAACTCTCCGAGAAAACTAGAACCAACTCCCTCTCCCCCCAAGTATGCATCCGGTGCTAAAAAATAAGTCAATCGATGTCCTAAACTATTAGTTTGCTCCACAAATTCCATAGATTGACCTTCAAAAGTTGATGTTAAGGATAAAGGATACAAAATATATGGTAATCCAGTATTTACAAATGTTGATTTATAAAATATCATATATGCAAATACTAATAACGAAACCCCTTGTTGAGAAAAAAACATCATAAATAAATCAGAATCATAACCAGTATCAACGTCCCCCCTCCGGAACTCCAATAATACTTGTGACAGAATAATACACACAATTGAAATCAATAATAATTTGCCTATTTTTTGTTTTTGTTGTTCAGAATAAAATGAATAATAATACCATAATAAAAATATAATAGGTAAAAATAGTTTAGAACGTCCACCCTTTAAAACATCTGCAATTCTTAAAGCAAAGAAAATTGACGATATGATAAAGAACTTCTTTTTAGAAGGTTTCGATGCTAAAAATAAGCAATATGAAAATTCAAAAATAGATATTGCTCCCGTCGTCCATATTGGATATTTCAAATTTGCAATAGTTCCATCATATACAGCTAAATATCCATGCTCCAACACAGCTTTAAACTGAATCAAATATTTAATAAAAGTACCTGGAACGGAGAATAGAAATAAGAAAGTAGATATTTTATCTAGATACCTCGAATATTCAAAATTTATCTTTCTATAAGACAAATATTTTCTACCCATCAAGCATCCAAGATGCATAAATAGCAATGAAAATGTTAACAATATTAATATTTGAAACTGTACGTTTATAGGGAAAATGAAATCATTATATTTATCTGCCCATGTCCAATTAAACAAACCATAAATATCCAAGAATATACGCGAATAAATAAACACACATAGCATATATAGAAAAAGAACATACAAATTGAATGTTCCACTTTCATGTATCGCAGAAAAAAGTGACCACAAAAAAATGAGTAACAATTCATATTGTAGTATATTAATTGTTACATCATTATATCCAAATCCAATACAAAATAAAAATTGGAGAAAATAGCAAATAATAATAAAAATCTGTATTACTTGAAAAATGGAATATTTCCACGTAAAACTTATCATCTAAATAAAGTATTAACTTTACATATTTGCTGATTCAAATCAAAATCAGATAATCTATGCCTTAATTTAGTGGATATCAACAAAGAATGTTCTGACGCTTTACAAATTGCTTCCGAAAAAGAATTTATATCCAATGAAGCCACATATCCAAACTCTCCATTACACAATACTTCTTCAGCACCTACACAAGGAGAGGAAACAATATTTCTTTCTAAAATTAAAGCTTCTATTATTACAGTCGGTAATCCTTCATATAGGGAAGATAAAACAAATACGTCACAGGATTTTATTAAAGGATATGGATTTTCTTTAAACCCTAAAAAATGTACATAATCTTGCAATCCCATATCATCTCTCAGTTTTTCCAACTCAACTTGTAAAGGCCCCACCCCTAAAATCCATAATGTAAAATTTCCCTTGTTCAACAATAAAGGCATACACTCAATCAAAAATCGATGATTTTTACCTTTGTCAATCCTACCTACAGCCAATAAATTTATTCTATCCCGACTAAATGGTACATTAATATGTACATTTGATTTTTGTATAATATCAGAAATATCAATAGGATTATATAAAACAATCGATTTATTTTTGACAGCAGGGCATAAATTTATCAATGTCTTTTGACAAGCTTTAGAAACACATACTATTTGATTTAAAGAAGGAAGGTCACGAAAATATCTCCGCTTATTAGTTGTTTTACAGTAGGTATGCTTTATTAAATCTGTATGTAGCCAAGCCACTCTTTGCGCAGTAGCAGGAGCTTTAAATAAAATTCTGGTAGCAGTATCCTCTCTAAAAGCAATATAACAATCGTATAGTTTCCTTATATGAAAGATATAGAACAAGCTAGGAAACGTTAGTAAAATACGTCTCTTAATTTTATTTATTAGCAGATTTGAATCCCCCAAAGCAGAATATAAACATATATTCCGAGGAACACTATCAAGATAAACACCCTCTCTATTTATTAAAAAAAGATCTACATTATATTTTTTTGCATCAAGATGTTGAAGTATTGTTATCAATATCCTTTCTGCTCCACCACCTTTCAAATTATCTATAATGAATAAAAGATTTTTTTTCATGACCTACTTTTATCTTTAATATATAATAAAATTCCTAAGAAACAGGCTATTATAAAAGTCCATCTTCTATTTATAGCTTCTTTATATATATTCCTAAAACTTTTTCCTGCAAATAGACTATAACGCACATAACTTGCAGCATTAATAACATAGTTAGTAAATGATAAATTAAAATAATTCCTCTCATTTATATACAGAGCATAACCATTAGGATTTCTTAAACACAGATGTCTGTATTTGCTAGACAGACCATCTCTTTGATAATCTTTTATTTCTAAACTTCGCTTAATACAACATATTTTATATCGCAAAGAAATTCTATTTAAAACCAATGCTTCTGTTACAAAGAATTCATTCTCAAATTCAGGGAATGGATATTCTTTCAAAATACGAGTATAATAAATTAACCCTTTATCTCCTTTTACTGACAATGAATTGTAAAGGTTATAATGTGAAACAACCAACTCGTCTACAGGTAGCGAAGTTCCTATTAGATTTCCATGTAAATCTAAAGAATTACATGAAAATCCTGCTATCCAAGGATTATCCTTATGTATCAAATGATATGAATAAATTATTTCTAGTGCAGTTTCAATATAATAATCGTCAGAATCTAAACAAATAAAGATTTCCCCTTTAGCTATCTGCACTGCTCTATTAAATGCACGATGCTTTCCCCCATTCTCCTGCTTCAAATATACAATGGAAATTTTATTTGTATTTATCCATTTCTGAACTATTTCTTCTGTATTATCTGTGGAACCATCATCCACAATAATCCATTCAAAACTACGTAATGTTTGTTTACACAAATATTCATAGGTACGTCCTATAGTATTCGCTCTATTGTAAGTCGGAGTAAATACACTAAAGAGAAATTCCATATTTTTCCATTAAACAATTAACATCTGAAAAAAGTAAACTATTACTTCTTATCCATTCCTCATCCATATTCCACCACTTTAATTTTAACAAAAAATCTATTTGATTCTGCTCAAAGCGCATTCTAATACATTTAGCCGGTACTCCACCATAAATTGAATAAGGCGGTATATCTTTAGTTACAATAGAATTTGCTCCTATTACTGCACCATCACCAATTGTAACTCCATTTACAATAGTCACATTAGCACCAATCCATACATCATTTCCAATAGTAACTATAGCAAACTGGTCATACCTATCTTCTAAAAGGAACTTTCCTTTTAAAAATAACCTCGGAGAAGTCGTAACGTTCTTTTCTACTGGATGATTACCCAAGCCAGCTACGACATTAGGACCTATTGAACAAAACTTTCCTATATGGCAACAATGTATAATAGAGTTATAATTTACATATGAATAATCTCCAATAATAGAATTACTGAAAATAACGCGAGCTGAAAAAGAACAATCACAGCCTATAACAGTATTTCCTAATAATTGTACATCTCGTCCTATATTGACAGTCCTTCTCCTAAAGAGTCTCATAAACCGATTTATGAAATTCATCATATTATACCATATTTTTTACAATAATACCATCTCTGTAAAGTTTCAAAGAAAACAGATATTACCAATGATATAGATAAAGTATATATATTTAAACAATCAATAATTCCCAAAAACATTATTACGAACAAATACACGAACATACTATAAAACATATTGACAATAACATCTTTTACATGATTGTGACTTATTAATATAACAGTTCCAAGAAAATAACTTAAATGGCGATATATAAACAGAGTTCCCAACATCCAATACACAGGAATTGCCATTAGCATATCATTATTAAAAAATAAAAGAATAAATGATTTCAAAGAACATCCAACAATAAAATATAATAAAACTCCTATTACAGTAGTATATATTAAAAGTTTACGGGCAAATATTTTATTAGCATTTTTATTATAATATGGAAATACAACATTACTTATTGTATAAAATATAGTAGATAATACATTTACTATTTTTTCTACAAAATCATAATAAGCTACTTCTCCCATTCCCAAAACGCTACCAATAACTATAGTATTAGTCCTATCTTTCACTATACCTGTTATTGACGTTAAGAGAAGTTTGGTTGAATCTTTTGTATGATAAAATATAGTCGCTAAAGACTGCCATCTAAACTTAATTTTAAATTTATATATTAGTATATATGTGGCTATAAGAGATGTAATAATAGCTCCAATGCCATTTATAAGTGGAACCAATAAATAATCTTGCGGTGTAGTGACCCATATAAATATCAATAGAATAAACACTACACGTCCTATGAAAGAAAAAATTGCAATATATTTCATTTTTTCTATACCTTGAAAAAACCATATAGGAAATAAACATTCATAAATACATTGCCACATTGAAAAAATATATAATAATTTATATTCTCGAATTTCAGGAAAAAGAAATATTAAAAATAAGAATCCAAATACTATAATTAAAAGCAAGGTTTTTACAATATATACCACACTAACTATTTCGTTTATCTTCTTTGAATCTTCTCTATTAATGCTAATATATTTCGTAGCTGAGATATTAAATCCCCAGTTTACAAATATTGCTAAATAACTAACTATTGCCTGAGAATATATGATTACACCATATAAATTTTTTCCTAAAGTATTAATTAAATAAGGATATGTAACAAGTGGTATCAATAAATTACATATCTGTAATAAAGTTAGATAGCCAAAATTTTCAATTAAGGTTTTATACCTATATATATAGTCAGATATATTTTTCACTTTGCAAATTAACATCATCGTAAGCACTCAATCACTTTGGACTCTTCTGAAAATAAGTAAGCAGTCATTTTAGACCTGAAAAGGTTTAAAAGTAAGCACTCAATACCTTTTTCCCTACTGAAAATCAGCGAGAAAGGGAATTGGTCTTATTATATTTGACTTCGATTTAACTTAATTCAAACCGAAATGCCTGATGGAATCAGCATTTCGTAGTTCTTGTTTCCTGACAATAGTTCACGGAATACATGTATAAGATATCCCTTGATATCCGAGAGGTACATCTTGGCCGTTTCGATAATGGTATAGAAAGTCATTGCCACATTGACACCCTCCTCACTGCTGAAGTGAAGAGAATTATTTCGCGATACGGCAAAGGGACGTATCGCACGTTCCGCCACCATGTTGTCTATCGTGTAGTCGCCCCAGTGGCGATATTTAAGCAGGTCATCCCAGCCGTTCAACATATAAGCCAAAGCTGTCTCCATCATTTTACCGTAGTGACAGCGTTTATCCTGCTGAAGTTCCAATACCTGTTTCCTCAAGCCTTTCAATATCTCACTGACATCGGATTTATTTCTTCTTTTCCTTATCTCCCCGAGAGTGAGCCGACGCATCAAACATTCAGCCTCTATCAGATACAACCGCCCAATTTGTTCCACAAACCATGCCGCCTCTTCGTCTTTGGCGATGTCTGCAGCAAGTTTGAACTTTGCCCGGACATGAGAGATGAACTTGGAAACTCCCTCCTTTTGATAGCGTTTCCATAAATTCTTGAAATCCGTGCTGCTTGCCATAAGCATTCGTTTTATCTTTATGGCACAAAAATCTAGCATACGGGGCGGTAAAGCAAATAAACAATTGAGTGCTTACCGTCCATATGGGTAAGCAATAATACGTTATTTTTTGAATCCGGCACCAACTCTCCCTATCCAAAAAGCGATGCAACGCCATCCGCATCCGGATTTCCTTTACCGAAGGTATCAGCTGGCCGGCATTTATATAATTCATAAACTGAGGGACGAGGTCCGAAAGGGAATCTCGTACAGAGTCAGGCATCAGCATGTGCCATTCACCTTTAACATCATCCTCATATGTCAGCACAAGACCGAACTTCTAGAGTTTATAGGGAGTTTTGCGTATTGCGTACCACGTATGCATTGGCACCGACCGTGACAAACTCCTCAAGCAACTGATGTTCCGCCTTGCAAAGAGAATTGCAGATGGCAGCAAGGCTGATATTAGAACCGTATTCCTTATTTTTGATGGTAACCATATTTCCAATTTTAGAAAACAAAATCTTCCACAATATACCTGTCTACATTACGCCTTTCCTTGCTGAAATTCACCCCCACTTTGACAAGACGCCTCCCGTCCAACCTATAAGGAATCAGATACCCTTTTTCATCAATCTGCCGTAAAGCCTCCTCGGCACTGCCGTTCAGTTTAAACTCAAAAACATAAATGGTATCTTTCGTCTTCACCACGGCATCGGCACGACCGTGGGCACTACGGATTTCCGTCTCAACAAATTGTCCCATCAAAGTGAAAACCACATAAAAGACAGCCTGGTAGTGACGTTCCGTATTATCGCTCAAATCGTATGGCATACCGGCAAAAAACACCCGGAGACGTTCCATGAAAGCATCCACATCACCGGAACGGAGTTCACGCATAAACTTGGCTATGTGGAAACCGGTTTCATCATCGGTCACTTCCGTATAATAAGGTACCAGAAAATTCAAGAAACCATAGCGTACCTCATCATTGGGAAAACCCAAAGTGTACAATAAAACATCCCTGTCGTAGTCTTTGATGGTCAGATAACCACTCTGGTAAATCATGGGAAGCGGGTTCTTTACTTCTGCACGATACTCAAAAAAAGCAGAAGCCGTCACTTCAACTCCCTCAATCAAAAGGCGCAAATCATAATCACTCTTTTTCAACAAGTTAGCCAAGTAGGTAGGAGTACCGGTCTGAAACCAGAAATTATCCAAAATCTTCGACTTGCATGCATTCAACACACTGAAAGGATTAAAAACCCCTTCACAATGAGGGTAAAAATGATAACCGTCATACAGCTTCGTCATCCGCTCCAAAGTTGTATCGAAGTCCATCCCATTGGAAACACCCAAACGTTCTATCTCCGGAGTAAACGTTGTGAGCAGTTCTTCCTTAGTAATACCACATAAAGAAGAATAGTCGGGCCATGTACTGATGTCCTGCAACTGATTTAAATCACTGAACACGCTAATCTGCGCAAACTTCGTCACACCCGTCAAAAAAACAAAGCGGAGATAACGGTCGGCACTTTTCAGTACCCCATAAAAGGCTTTCAATATCCGACGATACTCTTCCGTTAACTTTTCATCCGAAAGAGCTTGAAGCAAAGGCTTATCGTATTCATCAATCAACACTACCACTTGCTTACCCGTCTGGGCATACGCCTGCTCTATCACATAGGCAAAACGCTCTTCGGGACTACGCTCCTGCTTTTCCGCACCATATTTCAATTCCCACTTTTCCAGATATTGATTAAGCATGGCTACCAAATCTCCGGCTGTTTCATATTTACGTGCATTCAAGTCCAGATGCAATACAGGGTATTCCTCCCACCGGGTTTCCTGTTTTTCGATGGCAAGCCCGTGAAACAAATCTTTACGTCCTTGAAAGTAAGCTTCGAAGGTAGATATAAGCAAACTCTTACCGAAACGGCGAGGACGGCTCAAAAAATAGGGAGTGGAATTGGATGCTATCTTATAGACCATTGCTGTTTTGTCTACATAAAGATAATTTTCTTCACGCAGCTTTTCAAAAGTCTGTATACCAATTGGCAGTTTACGCATCTGTTCCATCTTATTTCTCTTTTTTAGAAGCTATATGCAAATATACGTTTTTTCTTCAAAGAGAAATCCTATTTATACATTTTTATTCCATTTCCTCCCATGGATAAGGATTATCCACCACATTCTGAAACTCGTCAACTGCTTCCTGCTGCTCGGCAGTCAGTGATGCAACACTCCAAGAAGCAATGATAGAACGGCCCTCGTCGG
>OMFN01001157.1_pt1 | contig 10603 bp, 8 predicted proteins | sample 1645641 | NCBI WGS metagenome assembly OMFN01 (sample SAMEA103958126, study PRJEB25191) | human gut metagenome
TCCGAACTTGTTTCCGATAGGAGATGGGTTCGGATTATTTGTTTTCTTCGGAAAATTTAACGCAGGTGTCCGTGGAAGATGAAATCCTCAGTATGGAGTAGTCATATGGTATAATAGTAAAATTTTGCGAGTTGACGATATTGAACCTTCGATATATAATATTAACGAGTGTGTGGCAAGATTTTGGGCCTGTGTTTCGCAGGCGTTGACGAATATGTGAGGGAGATTTGCATCTATCACATCTTGTTGTCGAGTGTAATGGCGTCCTTGCACGTCATCTGCATAATGAGTTGCCACACACTCTTTTTGTTTGAAGGAGCTTGCGTATGACAATATTTAATGGAATGAAAACTCGTTCTGATTTAGCCAGAGCCATGAATATCCCATTGAAAACACTGACATATATTTTATATGTTAAGGGCATAAACAACTATTACACAAGCTTTACAATTGACAAAAAAGATGGATCACAGCGTTTAATTGAAGCACCGCAAAAAGAACTGAAACAAGTACAAGTTGCTTTAGGAAAAATTCTTGAGGTGGAACAAAATAAATTATGGAAAGAAAAAAATATCCATCAGAATATTTCGCACGCATTTATTGCTAAAAAAGGAATTATTAGTAACGCCTCAATTCACAGAAATAAAAGATTTGTGTTGAATTTGGATTTAAAGGATTTCTTTTATAGCTTTCATTTTGGTAGGATTCGTGGATTTTTCTTGAAAAATAGAGAGTTTGCATGTTCTGAAGAAGTTGCAACGGTTATTGCGCAGTTGTGCTGCTATAATGGACGGTTGCCACAAGGTGCACCAACATCTCCAATTATTACAAATTTGATTTTTCAAATCGTGGATTGGAAAATTATGGCGTTGGCAAAAAATATAGAGTGGACTATTCAAGATATGCAGACGATTTGACTTTTTCTACTAACATGAAGACCTTTAATAACGATGCAGAGAAATTCATTAAAGAACTGGAACGAATTATCATGCGTTCAGGTTTCTTGATAAATGAAAAGAAAACAAGGCTGTGCTTCAAAGATTCTCGTCAGGAAGTCACTGGTTTAGTGGTTAATAAAAAAATCAACGTAAAACGAGAATATTATAGGGCTATTCGTGCAATGCTTAGCTCACTTTATAAAACAGGAACATTTACAATTGAGGAATCGGAGGGAAAAATAAGTCAATTAGAAGGTAGACTCTCATTTATTGATCAGATTGACCACTATAATAATATTCATAATGGTGCAACGAAATCATTAAACGCGCGAGAAAAGCAGTATAGAGATTTTCTGTTTTATAAACATTTCTATCATATGGACAAACCAGTTGTTGTCACAGAGGGAAAAACAGATGCTAGATATATTAGAGCAGCATTAAAAAAGTATTATGCTGAGTACCCGGAGCTAATTCGGAAGGATGAAGAGGGAAGGTTCGAATATAAAATTTCTTTTTTCAAAAGAACGGATAAGATATCATATTTATTTGGAATGGCAAAAGATGGTGCTGATTCAATGACCAAAATATATAATTTGTATTCTGGAAAAGGCGGTGCACCAAATCTATACGATAAGTTCCATAGAATTTGCGCCAAATCCGCCCAATGGCCGACTATGTTACTGTTTGATAATGAAATGAGTGGTGAAAGAAAAAAGCAACCAAAGCCATTGAGAAAATTTGTTCGAAATTTTGATGGACATTTAGGTGAAAAAATCATAATTTCGATAGAAGAAAAGCAACACGCATTGATTCTTGATGATTCTAATTTGTATTTGGTAACGATTCCTCTTGTAAAAGGTAAAACAGAATGTGAGATAGAAGACCTTTTTGATGAAAAGACATTAGGAATAAAAATTGCAGGAAAGAGCTTTTCATGTTCAGGGAACTTTGATGAGAAAGTACATTATGGAAAAGATATATTTTCGAAATATGTATTAAGCCATTATGAAGAAATTGATATGGAAAATTTCAAAGCGCTATTAAATACAATTCGTAACGTTATTATAGAATACAAAGAGGCAATCAGGTAATTTAAAAAATATAAAACAAAAAAGGGTGCGCCCACCCGGACGCACCCTGCAAAAATCCACACACGATAGCGATATGTACAACAGGGCGTTCCCCATTGGGAACGCTCTGTTTTTCTTTGCTGGGGGCATGATGAGCCTGCTCCGCCTGCCACGCGGCAAGCTCGCGTTTGCGCAGCGCAGCGGAGCAATGAAAGCCCCAGTGGGGCTTTTAAGCGACCGAACGGTCTTGCGTTAGCAAGATGGAGGGGCCTCCGCCCCGACAAGTGACCGCTGGCCTTCCGCGCTGTTCCAGCAGACAAGGATGGCCGGGTAGAATGCCCGCGCCAGACGGTCAATGACTTCATCGGGATAGGGGGAAGTATTTGTGGACTTTTTCTTTTTGTTCAAACGCACGCTCCTTTGATCGTCCCACCGTGGCAAAGTCGGGCGAGAAAATCAAAGTTCCAATTTTTATCAGGCGCAAGGGCGCGGAAGTTTTCCACCCTGCACTTGCGGCTGGTGGCTCATTGATGGCTTAAAGCAAAAAGCTCTAGGCTTAACCCCTCTTCTTTGCGGATTTTTCTGATTCGTTCTCCAACAAGGGATGCTAGTTCGGCTGGTTCAGATTCAGACTGATCTTTCGCTTTTTTCACAGAGAACACCTCATTTGCGGGCAATCATCAGATGCCACGGAACGTAAAGGTGAACTCCACAGGCTTGGTTACATCAGGAATATACTCCGGGTGGACATTGGCACCCCAGCTGTCATCGCCGCCAACGCCCATCTGCTCGCCCATAGCACGAATCACCGTGTAATGGACCGGGGGCAGCTCGTAGGGATGCTTGGCACTCTCCATTTCATGGGGAGTGTAGGGCAGCGCAGAGAAGAACATGGGCTTTGCGGCATCTGCGGTAAACAGCAGCCCGCGACCCTTGCGGTCCACTACCTTTGCCCAGCGCACAGCGGCCTTTGCACCGCACTCCTGCGGCACAAGGTACTGTGCCATGTTGTCTGCGACCTTGTTCTGGTAAATGCCCAGCTTTGCACCATGCTGACGATCCCAGTAGGTCTCCGCAGGGCCGTTTCCGTACCACTCCACCGTGTCGTAGTCAGCGTCGATCTTGAACAGTACGCCGAACTCCGGCATTGCTGCAAGTCCTTCCACCGGGTCATAGTGCAGGGTGGTCTGGATGCGGCCATCACCGAACACACGGTACTGTAGGCTGCACTCTGCTGCGGGGCTGGTCTGCAGGTTATAGAGATAGGTCACGACCACGCTGTCGGCTTCCACCTCGCAGGTGGGGTTCTGGAGGATGGTGCCGCCATAAACAGACGGGATCTCCTTGCCGATGCCCTTGGTGGTGGCATACAGGCTTGCCAGTTTCCACTGACCCCGGACACCGCCCATGTTGTTGCCGCAGTCGTTGTCGGTGGGAGCGCGCCAGAAGTTGGGACGGGGAATCTCCTGAATCATCTCCTTGCCGGCATAGCGGTAGGAAGTCAGACCGCCGTTCAGATCGGAGAACAAAACATCGAAATTCTCACCCCGGACACCGATGTTGTGTGTACCGTGCGTAACGGTAAACGGCGTGACCTTCTTGCTGGGAATGGAACGGACCACAGCGATCACACCCTGTCCAAAGGCGACTTCATGACCTTTCTTTGCCCAGCTGGTGTCCTCCTTCAAACGGAAGCTGATGGTCACTGCATATTCACCGGGGAGCGCAGGAACCATAAACGGCAGCGGGAAGCTGGAACGCTCTTCGGGAGCAACATCAATATTGGTCAGTTTCTGCTGCTGATACAGCTTTCCATCACGGTGCAGCAGAGCAATGCAGTCGAAAGCATCCGTAGAGGTGAACAGGTTCTTATTCCAGACTTCGAAGCCAGAGTTGTCGATGGAAATGGCGATGTTCTGATAGCAGAACTTGACCTCCTGCATCTTGGGAGAAGGAGCACGGTCACCACCGTAGGCAATGCCGTTTCCGCTGAAATTATAGTCGGTAGGACGCTCACCGAAGTCGCCGCCGTAGGCTTGGAACCACTTGCCGTAGCGGTCTTTTTTCCAGATGGACTGGTCGATATAATCCCAGATAAAGCCGCCCTGATAGCCGCAGTTCTTCTGGTCGGCAAGTTCCGTGTACTTGTGCAAAGCACCGTTGGAGTTGCCCATAGCATGAGAATATTCGCACTCGATATAAGGCCGCTTATCGCCCTGTGCCAGATACTCTTTAATGTCCTTCACAGTGCTGTACATATGGCTCTCGATATCGGTGGTTTCGAGGAAGCGGGGATCATTGACCACACCTTCGTAATGCACCAGACGGGTGTCATCAAAGCGGCGGACCATCTCTGCCATCTGGAGCAGGGTCTCACCGCCAAACGATTCGTTGCCCAGAGACCAGATCAGAACAGCAGGATGGTTTTTGTCACGCTGGTAAGTGGAATTCATGCGGTCAAACAAGACAGCTTTCCACTCCGGCTTATCATTGGGCAAAACGCCCTCGATGCCGCGAATGCCCGCCTGATGAATATCCCATGTGCCATGGGATTCCAGATTGTTCTCTGCGATCAGATACAGACCATACTCGTCGCACAGGTCGTACAGTGCATCCTGATTCTGGTAATGGCTGGTGCGGATGGCATTGATGTTGTTCTGCTTCATGGTGATGATATCCCGAAGCAGTTCCTCATGGGTGTATACGCCCACAGCACGACCCGTAATGGAGCTGAACTCATGACGGTTGGCACCCTTGAACACGATGCGCTTGCCGTTGAGCAGCATCCGATTGTTCTTCAACTCGAACTTGCGGAAACCGATTTTCTGCCCGGTCACCTCTACCAGATGGCCTGCATTGTCCAGCAGCTCGATTTCCAGTTCATACAGAGCCGGGTCCTCTGCACTCCACAGGTGGGGGTTCTCCACCGCATGGCTGAACAGAGCAGAGCCGCCGTTCAGTGCGATTTTTTCGGAGAACACTTCCAGCTCACTGCGGCGCAGGGTCAGACGGGCTGCGCCCTTACCCTCCACCTGCAATGCAACTTCCAGCGTGGAATGAGTAAAATCATCCCCGGCAAACAGCGTTTTGACGGATATATCTTCCAGATGCACGGTGGGGATGGCGTACAGCCACACGCTGCGGAAGATGCCGGAGAAGCGGAAGAAGTCCTGATCTTCGCACCAGCTGGAGGAAGTCCACTTGAACACCTGCACAGCAAGTTTGTTCACGCCCGGCTGGAGATAGGGAGTCAGATCGAATGCGTGTGCGGAGAAGCTGTCCTCGGTGTAGCCCACATAAGACCCGTTCAGCCAAAGAGCCATGCCGCTTTCCACACCCTCGAACTCGATGTGGACGGGCTTGCCCTGCATGGATTCCGGCAGCTCGAAGTATTTTACATAGCTTGCCACCGGATTGAACCGCTGCGGGATCTCACCCGGCTGTACTTCTTCACGGCCATCCCACGGATACTGAATATTCGCGTACTGGGGAATGTCGTAGCCCTCCATCTGGATGTGTGCCGGAACATGAATGTCATCCCAGCCGCTGCAATCGTAATCCGTCTTTTCAAAGCCGGGGATGGCACTGGTGTAGTTTTTTGCGTAGGCGAATTTCCAGATACCGTCCAGCTTCAGCGCCAAAGAAGAGGAGCCTGTCCGATATTCTTCGCGGGAAGCGTAAGTACGGAAACTTGCATGAGCATTCAGCACGTTTTCCTTGAAAAAGGTGGGGTCTTTTACTTTTGCAAAATCAAATGCAGCCATAGTATTTCCTCATTTACCTTTTATAATTTTATAATATTTCTCCAGCCTCCCCGGAGGAATCGCTGGATTCCTCCGGGGAACAGCAGATGAAGGAGAAATGATAATGACTTGTTATCAGACTGCTGCACGCAGTTTTTCATTTGCTTCTTCAACTTTCAGATGAGACAGAATGAAGGTGATGATTGCATCCAGAGCAAACGGAATCACCAGATACATGATTTTCAGCATATTGATGCAGGAATCCGGCTGAACGGTCAGAGCGCTGTCAAAATGGCTTGCTGCCAGCAGCCAGCCGGTGATGGCGGTACCCAGACCGCCGCCCAGCTTCACACCGAGAGAAGTGCAGGAGTACATCGTGCCATCCACGCGCTTATGCTTCGTCAGCCAAGTATACTCAGAGCAAGCAGCAATCACAGCGTTCATATCGCCCTGCCAAGGACCCTGACCAAGAGCTGCGATTGCGGTAAAGAGCAGCATCAGGGGAACATTACTGCTGCCCATATAACCTGCCACAGCGACCAGTGCACGAGAAATCGTTGCCAGAGTATAGCTCATTACATTCAGCTTATACATTCCATTCCACTTTGCAACCAAGGTCGGGGTGAACACCAGTGCGATGATCAGAGGAATGTTGATTGCCCAAGAGAATACACCGAACAGATTCTGGTTGCCAAGGATGTAGGTTGCATAGTAGGTGCCCATGCTGATCATGGCACCGTAGATCTGCTGCAAAATGTAGGTGACGCAAATCATCATATAATATTTGTTACCAGCAAGCAGCTTTGCAGCCTGAACCAGATTGTACTTTTCGTCCTGCTCGATTTCCTTTTTGTTGGTGGTATCCACCAATTCGCCTTCCGGCAGTTCCTTCACGGAGAAAACGGAGAGGGTGTTGACAAGCAGACCGATGATGGCGTAGATGATTGCAACAGTGCGCCAACCGGCAGCACCACCGCCCAATGCCGTAACAGCACCCAGCGTGATAGACTGGATGAGCAGGCTGGTGGCAAAGGCGAACATGAAACGCCAAGAACCCATCTCGACCTGTTCGGCACTGTTCTTCGTGACGAGAGCAGTCAGTGCAGAGTAAGCAATGTTGTTGGCAGTGTAGAATACAGCGTTCAGCAGAGTATATGCGATCAGGAACCATGCGTACTGTGCAAACTGTCCCAGATTGGTCGGGATGGCGAAAATTGCCACCAGCGTAATGGCACAGCCAATGTAGCCGTACAGCATCCAAGGACGGGCTTTGCCCATCTTAGAATGCGTTTTGTCAATCAAAGAACCAAAGAAAATGTCCGTCACACCGTCCAGCAGTTTGGAAACTGCAATCAGAGTGCCGACAATACCGGGGTTCAGGCCAACGGTGTTGGTCAGATAGATCATGACGAAGGAGGACAGGAATGCATACACCACGTTGCCTGCAATATCGCCTGAACCATAGCCGACTTTATTATACCACTTTAGATAACGTTTTTCAGTCATTGTGCTTTCTCCCATCTTGCTTGTTTTGTATGGGCGCGACCAATCTGCTGCGCACTTCAGACTGGAATTCTCATTACGCAAGTTGCCCAAATCTCTTGCGTTCCGTCTGAAAATATTATAGAATCTAATGGAACGAAAAGATATAGACAAGATGGAACAGAATATGCACAAAATCAAAGAGTTTGTAATTTTTTGATAGAACATTTCCCAAATCACTGTAAAATCTCTGAAGATGAGGAGGACGCAGGGATGTATTTCAACTCAGGATATTTGAACAACTCCCGTTTGGATTTCAAAGACTACTCAAAGCCGCTGGTCGTAGGCAGTTGCGGCACTTATCGCTTGAAAAAACGCCCTAAGCTACCTACTTTTTGGGCAAAGGGTCGCAGAGACTATCAAATCCTCTATGTGGCATCTGGTAAAGCACACTTCTGGTTCGATGGTGTTGAGGAAGTGGTGACTTCTGGACACATGGTGCTTTATCAGCCGAAAGAAATCCAGAAGTATGTCTACTATGTAGAAGATCATCCAGAGGTGTTCTGGATTCACTTTACAGGATACGATGTCAAAAACATCCTGAACTATCACGGAATACCATTGGACAAGCACGTTTTTTACAGCGGCACACTGCCGGATTACAAAATGCTGTTCCGAAAGATCATCCGGGAACTGCAACAATGTGAATATGGCTATGAAGACTATATTGCTTCTCTCTTCAACATCATTCTGCTTTTAGTAAGCAGGCAACAGCAGGAAAGCGAGAAAACAACTACAAGCATCCCGGAAGAAATCGAAGCCGCCGTTGCCTACTTTAACGAGAATTATAATACAAAGGTCAGTGTGGACGATTACGCAGAATCGCTGCATATCAGTACGAACTGGTTTATCCGTAATTTTAAGCTGTACATGAAAATAAGCCCTGCACAATACATCCTGTCCCTTCGGATGGTAAATGCACAAAGCTTATTGGAGAACACCGAATACAATATTGGAGAAATTGCAGAGATCGTAGGGTATGATAACCCACTCTATTTTAGCCGGGTATTCAAGAAAGAGTATGGTGTCAGTCCGGCACAGTACCGAAAGAATCTGGAAGAATCTACTGAAAAATGAGAAAGATTCCTTGATTCAGACGTTCCTGCCTGTTGAGATGTACCTGACATATCAAGTTGACGGCGAACCGTTGGAATAGCTCCCGAATGGATACAGCGACCATTATGTGCCGGATGGCTTTGTACGAGATTAGAGTGTATGCAAGGAGGTCTCTTTATGTTAGAGCATTTTTTCAAATCGCTAGTTGCAACAGTTTCTGACCCTTACCAATGCAATCGCATCACGGATGCGTTGGCGGCAGCTGGAATTAAATTCTATTGCAAATCCAAAGATGTCAATCGGCATAACACATTTGATCAAGCAAGAATTGGAACTCTCGGCATAAAACCGAGGTATGTCACAGAGGTGTTTGTGGACAAAGAAAATGCTGATATGGCTCTGCACATTATACATACCCTGTCATAAGCCCGGAGTTCCCCTGCGAACAAAATATTCCGATATATAAAAAGGACGCTGCCGCCTCCGGGTGAGAGGTTGCAGCGTCTTTTTAGCATCAGAGGGCGAAAGGTCTGTTAGATCGAACGGCTTCCAACGAATAATATACTTTCAGCTTGCGTTTTCCTGTTCGTCAAGAATGCGCCAGCCGTCCATCAGGTCTGAATTTTCCATAATAAAGGTGTGGGCAGTATCCTGTCCCCACGAGTTGTCGTATTTCAGCATCAGATAATCGCTCAACTCGGTTCGATTTTTGAACTTCAACAAGCGATACGGCTCCTGAAAAGCGACCTTTTCGACAAAATATACCGCATCCGATGTGGGAAGCATAACGCCGACATGACCGATCATAAGAGAATTGTCCGTTTCAGAGAATTGGTCGTGCAGGACTACGGAGACGAGACGGATCTTATCATCTTCTACGAAGGAGAGACCGCGTTTCTTCCATTCCTGCTGAATCGTTTTCAAATGGGTAGGAATATCGGTCGTATTGGTGGTTTTAACCGGGGCAAACAGCGCATCAAACTTTTGCCGTTCGTCGCCGCAAAGGGATTCCGGGTCAGAATCCAGTGTTTCATAGTCCATAAACAGGGTGTCCTCGGCTGAGTCAAGGTCTGCCTTGCCCGTGACAGTGATAAAATCACCAAACAGCCCACAAGCGGTAATCCGACAGTTCCAGCCGGGGAAGGTGTCATATTTTTCCGTCCATGCGTCCTGCATGGAGTAAGGATCGTATTTCAGATCCAAAGGCTTGGCATTTTCAAACCCTGTGGTGAGCCATGCCGGGTCCACAGCATTGTTGAACTTTTGCACATGATCAAAGAAGGTCTGTATCCGCAGGTCGGATACGCCGGCATCCTGCAAAAGCTTGGAGAGAAGAGCTTGTGTATCCGAATCTGCCAAATTGGAGTATTCAATTTGCTGAAGGACGGGCTGAGAAGTTTTTTGAGTGCAGCCTCCTGCCAGAAGCGCACCGCAAAAAAGTGCAGCGGTGCAGACAAGAAAAGTTCGACGTTTCAAAAATGGTCACCTCGTTGTGTTTTTCGGAAAATTTCTTTGAGTGCCGGAGTCTCCACCATAGGCGAAGAGAGCAACGCCGTTGGTCTCGTAACGAATGGTATCACAGATAAACAAAGAAAATCAATGACTTCTGTCGTATTTGACCATATATAATGTTGCAGTATCCATATCCCATACGGCTAACGCCCATTTGGGGAAAGACAATGCGGCAGCTTTCTGAACGATTTTCTTCATGTCGGACACAACAGGAGTATACCCAAGTTGGAATAAAAATTTTCCGTTTTTTCCGAACGGAAGGTTCAAATCGCTTTCCAGATAGACGGAGGATACCAACTTGCAAAGCGCGGCACGGCGATTTCGGCCAACCTCGTTTCCGCCGCCTTGATGGAATCGCCCATGGCATGATAGCGTTCTGTCGCCGCCGTTGCTCGTTCCCGCAGTTCGTCGGCACTGCTGATCTTCTGCTCCTTGCCCTTCGCCGCCGTGTGCTTGCCACGCTTCACCTCGTAGCCCTGCTGTATCAGCTTTTGAAGAAAAACTTCAAAGTCCTTCGGCTGCTCTGCAAGGATGGTGTCGATGATCCCGCACAGGCGGTCACGGTTGCTTTCTCTCGGCGGGTAAACGATCGAGTTGCGCCGAGCACACAAAGTAATCTCTCCAACCCTACAGCTCAGTTTCCACCGCAAGCTGTTCCTGCTTTTCTTTTTCGTCAGCGATTTGGACATCAACATCTTCGCGCATCTTTTTCAGAAGTGCAAGGACTCGCTTGATTTGACCT
>OMFN01001173.1_pt1 | contig 10448 bp, 8 predicted proteins | sample 1645641 | NCBI WGS metagenome assembly OMFN01 (sample SAMEA103958126, study PRJEB25191) | human gut metagenome
TGCCGAAGATAGTTCGCTGGAAACGGCGCGTGAAAATAGGTAGTCGCCGACTTGAGTTATCAGAATGAAGAAACCGCATTCTGATAATATGCACCTCTAGCTCAGTTGGTAGAGCAACTGACTCTTAATCAGTGGGCCCAGGGTTCGAGTCCCTGGAGGTGCACCAGATATTGAACGTCAAATCGTAAGATTTGGCGTTCTTTTTTGTTATGTAACCCCGAAAAATCGGGGCTTGCACGGTTGGTGTTTTCATAGGAATCCTCTGCATGGGCTGGAATTACTTTGAAATGCGTGGTAAATTTTGCAGGTCAGCAGAGCCAGACGGAGCTGCGCCTTTACTTCGGGGTCTGCATTCTTCAGCAGTTCCAGCAGAGCGGTCATAGAAATGGTCGGTTCGCCTGCGGCGGGCACAGCCTGCGGGCTGGGGCTTTCCTGTTTGACGTAGAAACCTTCCTCAAACTTCTTGCCCAGTTCTACACGAGAGGACTTCTGGATATGCGCATAGGTGTTCACCAGCATATCCGCCGTAGCGTGTCCTGTGGTGCCCTGAACGGCCTTCACATCGCCGCCAGAGATCATCAGCTGATAGGTGGGCACTGGAATGGCGCAGACCGTGAAAGACGATGCGGGGAAACTCCGGATGTGCGTTCTGCCATTCGGGATCTGATGCCGGGCACAAAGCGGTTTTGGGAGCTGAAAAAGTCCATCGGTCATGTAACTCAGAAGGTTCTGACCGCTCAGCTGCGGCAGATGGAGGAAAGCAGAATAAGTAAAAGACGGGGTGCTGTGCATTTGTGCAGCACCCCGTCTTTTATTTGTGTTCATCTGCGCCCGGCTCATAGAGCAGCTCCAAATAGGGGTGCTTCCGGATGGCGGCAACCACCTCATCCAGGCGGGTCGCGCAGAAATTCTGGCAGCATAGAGTTTGTGCCGATAGAAATTTTGCGTACAGTAGATTTTGGAAATCTTCTTTGATGCCGCAAATCGTAGGCGGTGCCCATGGTTAGATAGATCTTGTCCTGCGGCAGAAGATCAATAAAATTGCGATAATAAACTATTCGCCCAGATGCCAGATGTCGCGGTTGTACTCGGCAATGGTGCGGTCGGAGGAGAACATGCCCGCTTTGGCAATGTTCACCAGACACTTGCGCCGCCAGCCCTTCGGGTCGCAGGCGTAATCGCTGAGGGCCTGCCCCTTGCGCACAACGTAGGCGTTGAAGTCCGGCAGGGTCTGGAACCAGTCTTTATGGATCAGCTCGTTGTGCAGGCGGGTCAGGTTTTCGGCGTGACCGGCGGCCAGCATCTCCGGGCCGGTGAGGAAGTTGATAGCGCGGCGGATGTTGACATCGCCCTCCACCCACTGGGCGGGGTCGTAGTCGCCCACGGCGTAGCGGTGGATGACCTGATCGGAGGTCTGGCCGAAGATATAGATGTTCTCCTCGCCCACCTGCTGGCTGATCTCCACATTGGCACCGTCCATGGTGCCCAGCGTCAACGCGCCGTTCAGCATGAACTTCATGTTGCCGGTGCCGGAAGCTTCCTTGGAGGCAAGGCTGATCTGCTCGGACAGGTCGCAGGCCGGGATCAGCTTTTCAGCGGCGGTAACGTTGTAGTTCTCCACGAACACCACCTGCAGCCACTTGGACACTTCCGGGTCTGCGGCAATGACCTTGGACAGGGTCAGCAGCGCATGGATGATGTCCTTTGCAATGGTGTAGGCAGGTGCCGCCTTGGCACCGAAGATGCTCACCAGCGGAGCAGCGGGCAGGTGCCCGGCCTTGATCTCGTAGTACTGATGGATGAGGTACAGCAGGTTCAGCTGCTGGCGCTTGTACTCGTGCAGGCGCTTGGACTGGATATCGAACACAGCATCGGTGTTCACGCTCACCTTCTGGGTGCGCAGCAGCCAGTCTGCCAGTGCTTCCTTGTTGGCCTTTTTCACAGCGGTCAGCTGCTCCAGCACAGCTTCGTCGTCAGCAAAAGCCATCAGCTTTTCCAGCTCGGCGGCATCCTTACGGAAGCCGGAGCCGATGTGCTGTTCCAGCGCGGCGGTCAGGCGGGGGTCGCATTCCAGCAGCCAGCGGCGGAAGGTGATGCCGTTGGTCTTATTGTTGAACTTTTCCGGGTACAGCTCGTAGAAGCCATGCAGCTCGGAATTTTTCAAAATCTCGGTGTGCAGCGCTGCCACGCCGTTGGTGGAGTGGGTGAAGTGGATGTCCATGTGGGCCATGTGCACCCGGTCGTCCTTGTCGATGATGGCAAGGCTCTCATCCTTGGTGCGGGTGCGGGCCAGTGCGTCCAGCTTTTCGATAATGGGCATCAGCTGGGGCACCACGGCATCCAGATAGGCGCGGGGCCACTTTTCCAGCGCTTCGGCCAGAATGGTGTGGTTGGTGTAGGCGCAGGTCTTTGTGACGATCTTTACGGCTTCCTCAAATTCGATGCCCTTTTCGCCCAGCAGCCGGATCAGCTCCGGGATGACCATGCTGGGGTGGGTGTCGTTGATCTGGATGGCGGCGTAGTCGGCCAGATCATGGTAATCGCAGCCCCGGGCGGCACACTCGGCCAGAATGAGCTGGGCACCGGCAGAGACCATCAGGTACTGCTGGTACACCCGCAGGCGGCGGCCTGCCTCATCAGAATCGTCCGGGTAGAGGAAGAGGGTCAGGTTCTTGTCGATGGCAGTTTTATCGAAGGCAATGCCGTCATGGACGATGCTTTCATCGATGGTGTCAAGGTCAAACAGGTTCAGGGTGTTGGTGCGGCCCTCGTAGCCGGTGACCGCCAGCTTGTACAGCCGGGCAGTGTACTCCTTGCCCGCCAGCTCCACCGGGTAGGTGATGTCAGTCTTTTCCGCCCAGCTGTGGGCGGTGAGCCACGGGTCGGGCTTTTCGTTCTGCACGCCGTCCTCAAAGGACTGGTGGAACAGGCCGAAGTGATACCGCAGGCCCACGCCGTCGCCGGGCAGGTTCAGCGTTGCCAGAGAGTCGAGGAAGCAGGCAGCCAGACGGCCCAGACCGCCGTTGCCCAGAGAAGGTTCCGGCTCCACCTCTTCGATATCGGAAAGGCTCTTGCCGACGGCAGCCAGTGCATCGCGGGCTTCATCGTACAGTCCCAGATTGATGAGGTTGTTGGACAGCAGCTTGCCGATGAGAAATTCGGCGCTGATATAGTACAGCTTGCGGCCGGTGACCGTCTGCACACGGTCGGCGCTCTTCTGCCGGACGAGTTCCAGCAGCGCGAGATACAGCTCCTGATTCGTGCAGTCTGCCAGCGGCTTGCCCGTGAGACCCTGTAACGTTTCGGTAAAGCTCATAAATGCATCCTCCTTTGTTAGGGTGTATCTGAAAAGTCGAAAATTTAGTCTATTTCTACAAGCACAGCCGGATCTTGCGTGAAACAGCCTTAGATCCCGTTTGTGCTTGCGAAATATTCGTCATTTTCTTTGTTTTCAAATACACCTTGCGGAAAACAGGTTTGACATCTGTACTTCCAGATATACCACATAAAACAATCAAAATCTTGCCTAAAAAGCGCAGACTGTGGTACAATCCTATCATCGGGAGGTGAAACAATGCAAAATCAGGCATCTTTGCAGGAGACCAAGCAGCATGGTGCCGTGCGGTTTCCCTTCAATCTGTATCCCTGCACCATTCCGGGGGACTTTCCGCAGGTGGCGCTCCACTGGCAGGAGAGCATGGAGCTGGTCTTTGTCAAGCGGGGCACAGGACTGGTGCAGGTGGGCGCTGAGAGCTGCCCGGCCCGCATGGGGGACATCTTTATTTTTACGCCCGGCACCCTCCATGCCCTGCGGCAGGCCGAAGGGCAGTGCATGGAATACGAAAATATCATTTTTGAGCTGGAGCTTCTGGGCGGCGCAGAGGACCTTTGTGCCGAGAAATATCTGCTTCCGCTGCAAAGCGGGCGCTTGTCGCTGCCTGCGCGGCTGACCCCGAACGATTTGTGCTATCTGCAGGCCGCCGCCTGCCTGCGGGAGGTGGAGGATGCCAACCGCGCCAAGCTCCCCGGCTACGAGCTGCAGGTCAAGGGGGCATTGCTGCGGTTTCTTGCCCTGCTCCTTGCACAGGGCCGGCAGCGGCTTGCCGCCGAGACAGCCGACACCCAGCGGCTGAAAACGCTCCTGCAATGGCTCTCGGCCCATTATACCGAGGAACTCCGGGTCGCCGATGCCGCCGGGGTCTGCTCCTTCAGTGCCAGCCACTTCATGCGGTGGTTCCGGCAGATGACCGGGCAGAGCTTTGTGGCCTTTCTGAACGAGTACCGGCTCAACGCCGCCGCCGAAGCGCTGCAGGCCACGGATGAGACGGTTCTGACCATCGCTTCCCGGTGCGGCTTTGAGAACCTCTCCTATTTTAACCGGGCGTTCAAGGCGCACTTCGGCATGACACCCCGGGAGTACCGGAAAAAATAAGCAAAACGAGGCCGTTCTGCCTCTCTGGAAAAGAGAGGGAACGGCCTCGTTTTTTGCACATCAGATCTCCGGCGGCGGGCAGCAGCTCTCCCGTGGGATGAGCTTATGCGGCACGATGATCTTGGTTGCCAGAAGATTCGGGTTCTCGATGTGGTTGATGGTCTGGCTGGCCGCTTCCATGCCCAGCTGGTAGGGGTTCACGTCCACGGTGGTCAGCTGTGGACTGGTGATGCGGGAGAACAGCGAGTTATTGAAGGACACGATGGAAAGGTCTTTCGGGACGCGCAGCCCCAGCTTGCCGCAGAACTGTTCCAGCACCACGGCAAGGATGTCGTCGCTGACCAGCATGGCGGTGGGGCGGTCCGGCGCGGTGAACAGGGCCTTCAGCGTTTCTTCGTAAGCATCGTTCAGGGCGTCGATCTCCACGCAGTCCTCTTCGCGGGGGGTGATGCCATGCTTGAGCAGGGACATCTGGTAACCGCGTTTGCGCTCTGCCGAAAACAGCATGGCATCGACCACTTCCGCGGGTTCGATGAGTATTTCTCCATCCCCTACGGCAGCGAGACTGCGGCAGAGGGCCACTGGGAGAAAGGCCCCAGCATCGAGCTGTTCCGTGCCGTGGAGCAGGCATTGGGCAAGCGGGAGATCATTGCAGAGGACCTTGGTTATATGAGCGAGACGGTCCGTCAGCTGGTGCGGGACAGCGGCTTCCCCGGCATGAAGGTGCTGGAATTTGCCTTTGACTCCCGCGACACCGGCAGTGCCAGCGACTATCTGCCCCACAACTACCCGGTGAACAGCGTGGCCTATACCGGCACCCACGACAACGAGACGCTGGTATCGTGGTATCAGACTGTCACCGATGCCGAGCGCGCCATGGTGCGGGACTATCTGTACGACTACGCCACCCCGGAGGAGCAGCTCTATAAGAGCATGATCGCACTGATCCTGCGCAGCGCAGCGGCGGCCTGCATCGTTCCCATGCAGGACTGGCTGGGGCTGGACAACTCTGCCCGCATCAACAAGCCCTCCACCGTGGGCCAGAACTGGCGCTGGCGGCTGAAAAAGACCCAGCTGACAAAGAAGCTTCAAAAGGAGATCTGCCAGCTGACCACCCGCTACGGCCGGATGAACTGGGCGTAACAGTATAGTGTTCTGGACTTGATTTTGGAAAGTTTATTGCAGAATAATGGCAGAAGTAATACTTATTCAAAAATAAAAACGACAAAGAACAAATAAAAAAGTACAGAATATGGATCGGGACGCGTCTTTTTTGGTTACCCTGCAAGGCAAGGCGGCTTTGAGGGAGAGATGAAACAGGAAAAGGGGAATGGTCATATCCGGCCGTGCACCCCCACTTGGCCGGTGATGGCCACCAGCGGCGCACCGTTCGGATAGGAGTGCGCGAGGCGCACCACAAAAAAGCACGAAGCAGCAATGCTTGGTGCTTTTTCTTTTTGACATGTGCCGCGGGATGCTTTATAATAAGAATAATTTCAGATGTCTGCGGGGCGGTGCGCCCTGCGGTAAAATTACGGCAAGCAAAAAAGGGAACTGCTATGAGAGAAGAAAAGGCCAGCGCATTGCCGCTGCTGCTGGACGTGCGCAGAATGGACGAAAATAACCGGGCTTACGCCTACCGTATGCTGCGCAAAAATATTATGACCTTGCAGCTGCAGCCGGGCTGTCAGCTGAGCGAGGCCGAACTGTGCGAACAGCTGGCCATGAGCCGCACACCGGTACACGAAGCGCTGATGATGCTGAAAAGCGAGTGGCTTGTGGATGTTCTGCCGCAGCGCGGCAGCATTGTGTCCAAGATCAGCGTTCCATACCTGAACGAAGGCTTTGCCATGCGCCGCATTCTGGAACCGGCGCTGCTGCGCGGGCTGGCCGGAAAGCTGACAAGGGAACAGCTGAACGAATTTCAGGAACTGCTGAACCGGCAGAACGAAGACCTTTATCTGGATCAGGATGCAGCAGATGACTTCTTCATCTCGCTGGATAACGATTTCCACAGGCTTTTGTACCACGATTCCGGCTACGACCGCATCTGGGAGGCCATGCACAACGTTACTTCCCATATGGACCGTGTGCGGTATCTGGACTCGGCCCTTTGCCGGGGAAATATTGCCTCGGTGCAGAAAGAGCACGAGCAGATCTTTGGCTACCTGCGGGACGGCCTGCCGCTGGACGTGGACGTAGAAGCCCTGTTTGAGCATCACCTTGGCATGTACCGCGAGAATTTCCAGAAGATATTGGAACGGTTCCCGGATTTCTTTGTACGGACATAAACCAAAAAGAGCACCCGCTGCTGACCCTTACAAGGCCATGGCAGAGGGTGCTTTTTTGGTTCAACACGGATACGGTTTTACGCCGGGCTGCGGATATCAATTTACGACGGCAGTGTTTCTGATGGATTTTGCACCAGAAATGCTGCTTTTTCTGTTCAAAACCCGGAAAAACAGCAGTTTGTGCTCTTGAATTGCCCGAAAAGCTTGCAGGAATGCAGGTTTTTGTGGTAATATTTAAGATGTGTTCCCGTTGAGGGGAAGAAAGAGAGGGGTAATCAAATGATCAATATCTGCATCATTGCCACCATTGTGATCTATCTGGTGGGAATGCTGCTGGTTGGCTTTGTCTACAGCAAATCCAACGAGGACAGCAGCGATTTCTACCTCGGCGGCCGCACGATGGGCCCGCTGGTCACGGCTATGAGCGCCGAAGCCAGCGATATGTCCAGCTGGCTGCTGATGGGTATGCCGGGCCTTGCATATCTCACCGGCATCGCGTCGCCGGGCTGGACGGCCATCGGCCTTGCTGTGGGCACATGGCTCAACTGGCTCATCGTGGCCCGCCGCCTGCGCCGCTACTCGGCCAATCTGGATGCCATCACGGTGCCGCAGTTCCTTTCCCTGCGGTTCCATGACCAGCGCAACCTGCTCAACGCGCTGGGCGCGGTCATTATCATCGTGTTCTTCATCCCGTACACCGCTTCCGGCTTTGCCGCCTGCGGCAAGCTGTTCAACAGCCTGTTTGGCGTGGATTACATGGCGGCCATGGTCCTGTCCGCTGTGGTCATCGTGGGCTACACCATCATGGGCGGCTTCCGCGCTGTGTCTACCACCGACCTGATCCAGTCCGTTGTCATGAGCATGGCGCTGATCGCAGTGTTGGTGTATGGTGTCAGCGTGGCAGGCGGCTGGGACGTGGTTCTGGACAACGCCCGCAGCCTGCCCGGCTACCTGACCATGGCTGCAAGCCACAATGTAGCCGACAACTCCGCTACCTCCTACAGTCTGCTGGACATCGCGTCCACGCTGGCATGGGGTCTGGGCTACTTCGGCATGCCCCACATTCTGCTGCGCTTCATGGCCATTGAGGACGAAAAGAAGCTGGTGCTCAGCCGCCGCATTGCAAGCGTGTGGGTGGTCATTGCCATGACCGCTTCCATCGTCATCGGCATGGTGGGTCTGGGCATGACCAAGGCGGGCGCGCTGGAGTTCCTGAGCGGCTCTTCCAGCGAGACCCTGATCGTGCGCGTGGCCAGCCTGATCGCCCAGCACGGCGTGCTGGCAGCCATTCTGGCAGGTCTGATCCTTGCCGGCATCCTTGCCGCTACCATGTCCACCGCCGACAGTCAGATGCTGGCAGCGGCCTCCAGCGTATCCCAGAACATCCTGCAGGAGTTTGGCCACATGAAGCTGACCGAGAAGCAGAGCCTGTTCGCTGCCCGCCTGACCATCATCTGCATCAGCGTGGTGGGCGTGGTGCTGGCCCGCGACCCCAACTCCAGCGTGTTCGGCATCGTCAGCTTTGCATGGGCCGGCTTTGGCGGCTCCTTTGGCGCAGTGGTGCTGTGCTCCCTGTTCTGGAAGCGCTGCAACTGGCAGGGCGCACTGGCCGGTATGCTCTCCGGCGGCCTGATGGTCTTTGTATGGAAGTACATCATCAGCCCGCTGGGCGGCGTGTTTGGCATCTACGAGCTGCTGCCTGCCTTCCTGATCTCTCTGGTGGTCTGTGTTGTGGTGAGCCTTGTCACCCCGGCACCCTCGGCAGAGATCGAGGCAGAGTTCGACGCTGCCAAGTAAAAACGATTTAAAATGCCCTCCGCTGCGCTCTGGGCATAGCAGCGGAAAAATGATTGATGCTTATGCAAAAGAGCAAAGCCGGCGGGCTTTGCTCTTTTGCTTTTTCACGGGTGGGGACGCAGAGGAAAGCGGCATTTAATTCAAAAGAATCAGCCATGCTTCGCAGCATGGAAGCAGAAATCCAAAACAGAAAAAGAACAGAAGATCCAGCACGAGCCGCATCAGACGGGTAAGCGGCGTGCCGAAAGACATGGCGTGAATGATAAAAAGATTCACCTCACCCCAGCGCCGGTAGTAACCAGTTTGCTCAAAATTGTTCCAGAGCTCAAGAGATAGAAATTCAAATCCGGCAAACAATGGAAAAATGACCAGGGAGGACATCCAGCCGTCGGCCTGAAGCGAACCATCGCTGAGAGTCCGCCAGTGCACAGCTAATCTGCCTGGACAGGCAAAAATTCCCCACAGGGCAAGTGCAATGCTTAATGCAAGAAGAGCAGTACGCACAGAACGCCAGTCTACAGTGTGCTGGCGGCGCAGCATGGTGAAAAAATCTTCCAGAGGAACGGGAGGAGTGTCATCTTTTTGACGGGAGTCATGACAGTGCATCAGGTCAGCGAGGGTCAGGCCCAGCACATCGGCCAGCGGCTCCAGCGTGTTGATGTCTGGCAGCCCGATGCCGCGTTCCCAGCGGCTGACGGCTTTATCCGTAACGTGAAGCTGCTGAGCCAGTTCGGCCTGCGTCATGTTCCGCTCCCGGCGCACTTGTGCAAGGAATGCACCAAATTCTTTTGCATCCATTCTGCTCACATCCTTTTCCACAGGATAACACAGAAATGTGGAAAACACAACCGACGGAGCGTTTACCTGCCGGTCTGCAAAACAAAAAGGACGTGCTCCCTTGCGGGAACACGTCCTTTTTTATCGCTTCAGTATCAGGCGGAGATCAGCTTACAGCTGGGGGCCGGCAGAGACCAGAGCCTTGCCGTGCTCGTTGCCCTCGTACTTCTTGAAGTTCTTGATGAAGCGGCTTGCCAGATCCTTGGCCTTCTCTTCCCACTGGGAAGCGTCAGCATAGGTGTCGCGAGGATCCAGAATGCCGGTGTCCACGCCGTTCAGCACGGTGGGAACCTCGAAGTCGAAGTAGGGGATCTTCTTGGTGGGCACATTGTTGATGTCGCCGTTCAGGATGGCGTCGATGATGCCGCGGGTATCCTTGATGGAGATGCGCTTGCCGGTGCCGTTCCAGCCGGTGTTGACCAGATAAGCCTTGGCGCCGCTCTTCTGCATCTTCTTGACCAGCTCCTCAGCATACTTGGTGGGGTGCAGCTCCAGGAAGGCCTGGCCGAAGCATGCGGAGAAGGTGGGGGTGGGCTCGGTGATGCCGCGCTCGGTGCCGGCCAGCTTTGCGGTGAAGCCGGACAGGAAGTAGTACTGGGTCTGCTCCGGAGTCAGGATGGAGACCGGGGGCAGGACGCCGAATGCATCAGCAGACAGGAAGATGACATTCTTGGCTGCGGGTGCAGAAGAGATGGGGCGGACGATGTTCTGGATGTGGTCGATGGGGTAGGAGACGCGGGTGTTCTCGGTCACGCTCTTGTCGGCGAAATCGATGTGGCCCTCAGCGTCCAGAGTGACGTTCTCCAGCAGAGCGTTGCGCTTGATGGCGTTGTAGATGTCGGGCTCAGAGTCCTTGTCCAGGTTGATGACCTTAGCGTAGCAGCCGCCCTCGAAGTTGAAGACGCCGTTGTCGTCCCAGCCGTGCTCGTCATCGCCGATGAGCAGACGCTTCGGGTCGGTGGACAGGGTGGTCTTGCCGGTGCCGGACAGACCGAAGAAGATGGCGGTGTTCTTGCCTTCCTTATCGGTGTTGGCGGAGCAGTGCATGGAAGCCATGCCCTTCAGCGGCAGGAAGTAGTTCATCATGGAGA
>OMFN01001181.1_pt1 | contig 10399 bp, 6 predicted proteins | sample 1645641 | NCBI WGS metagenome assembly OMFN01 (sample SAMEA103958126, study PRJEB25191) | human gut metagenome
CGGCATTATTCCAGGGCTTCGTTATGAAATCAAAAGCTCCTGCCTGCATTCCTTGCACGGCAAGTTGGATACTTCCCCAAGCAGTCATCAATATCACCGGTGTTTCGGGACGGAATATTTTTACTTGTTTGAGTAGGGTCAAACCCTCCTCACCCGTTGTAGAAAGAGTGAAGTTCATATCCATCAGGATTAAATCCGGAGCTACGGAACGTACTACTTCCATAGCTTCCCGCGGACCGGGAACGGTCTGTGCTTCATATCCTGCCCGCTTCAACATGAAGCTAAGCGAAGAACGCACTGCGCTGTCGTCATCAATTATCAGAATCATAGTTAAAATTGCAAGATTCCTCTACCAAGAAAACTTCTTCTGTTTTTTCAATCTTCCAAGAAGAAGTATTTCTTTTTTTATTTCTTTCTTTATTTATAATGGGGGATGAATTTTTCTGTATTATTTACGTATTTTTCATTTCCCGAGTGTTAAAATCGAGTTTCAAAGGTACTATAAATAGTTCGTAATACCAAATGAATCAGGCATAAATACGCAATAGTCTGTTTGCAGACTTGAAAAACTTTTCCCATAATCTCCGGCAAGTTCCTCCATAAGATTCAAAAGCTTTTTCCTCCCCTTTCTATTGCCGGATGATTTCATCAAAATCAGCTTCAAGTTCGGTATTGGTACGAAAATCCCATAGTGTCAGACTGCGAATCTGATAATAATAATACCAATAATAATAAAGTTCGGAAATATGTTTCTGTCTCGCATCATCTTTAGAGTTCTGCGCATCATTCAAATCCAAGGTATTGATTTTACCTATCAGGAAAGTTTCAATACTTGTTTTATATCGTTGCTGGGCTATCGCATCGGCTTCTTTGGCTATGTCCAATTGCTGTGCCTGATTATTGAAATGCTCCACCAACAGAAAAATATCCTGGTTGAAGTTTATCTGTTCCTGACGAATTTTTGAAAGCACTACATCCCGATTACTCTTGGCTACCCGGACTTTCCCACGGCGTTTTCCCCAATCGAGAATCGGAATCTTAACGCCTACCTGAACAATCTGATTGTCCTGCAAGTTCCTGTAAACGGCCGGAAAATTCCGGTTCTCACCCGTATACCCTACGCTTGCAAACAAATCGACACTACGCAAATTTCCGCGTGCAGTAGCTACTTCATAATCGGCTTCCAACTGGCGGCGACGGATATTCTGTGCAAAAGAATTACGTTCCAATGCTTTATTTAACACCTGATTGTACTCCATCCTCGGGCCATCCACAGCTTCGGGAAGAACCGGGTTTAGTACTTCATCCTCTCCTACTCCCAAAAAGGCACGGAGCTGGAACATCTTGGCATTGAGATCACTCTCTGCTTCCGTCAATGCAGCCTTCGCATTCAAAGCGGAGAGCTTCAACTGCAAGAGTTCATTCTCGGAAATCTGCCCCATTTTGCGTTTGGCAAGGGCTACTTCATAAAGGTGGTCGGCGTTTGTCTGGTTCTGTTTCGCCGTGCCAAGATTTTCTTTTGCCAACAAAAGATTAAAGTAATAAGTGATGGCACGCATCGTCACTTCTTCGGTAGCAGTGATAAAAGCTGCTTTCGCTTCGGCATAACGAACCGGTTCGATGCGTCTGTTCCACTTTATATTATTGACTCCAAAGATGGGTTGTGTAAGTTGTAATGTGACAGGAACCGACATAAAATGCCGGTCTCCTCCGGTTCCCAATTGCTTGATATAGTCGAGAGAGGAAGTCAGCGAGAGTTTACCACCGGTAAGCCAGATATTTTGATCGATAGAAAGATCACCGGTAAGCCCCAATGTGTTATTACGGACGAAACCGTAAGAACCGTCCGAATTTTGATAAGAACTATACGATTTGTTATAATTAGGCAGGGTTCCGGTCAGGTTGACTTCCGGCAGAAGATCGGCACGAAAGGTACGAAATTCCCAATAGGCCGTTTTCAATTCATTCAAGGCAACAGCAGCGTCAACAGATTGAATACGCGCCATAGCAATAGCTTCATTCAAGGTTATTTCCCTTTCCTTCTGTGCCGACAATGCCAACGGCAGGCAAACGGCAGCAAGAGCAAACAATATACTTTTCTTTTTCATTATACACAGTATTTTCCACTATGAGAGAATCAAACGATGTGCCAAAAAAGTAAAGTTTTTATTATCAACAGATTAGAAAATAAGAAAAGTGTCCATTTTCGGACACTATGCCCAAAAGTGAACGTTCGATTATTCGCAGTAGTTAGGAAGGCGCACAGTGAAACGAGTGCCTTTACCTACTTCGGAGGTGACGGAGATGGTACCATTCAGACGTTCGATGATGGTCTGACAAATACTTAATCCCAAACCTGCTCCTTGGGTGAAATTATCGACTTTATAGAATCGTTCGAATATATGACGGATACCTTCTTCAGAAATACCGACTCCGGTATCCTCCACAAAGATGCGGGTGTAGCCGGGAACCTCATCATCTTCATAGCCAAAAGTAATGAAACCGCTGCTCGTAAATTTAGCAGCGTTATTTATCAGATTATTCACGACTTGCTGCAAGCGTACATTATCTGTCGTAAGATATTTCTTATCACTTTCGGGCATACGCAACACCAGTTCTACTCCCGGTGGCATATTCAAGCGTTGAGAATCATGGACGGTCTTTAATAACAGCGGCAGGTTATGCTCGGCGAACATAAATTCCATGGTTCCCGATTCGATACGTGACAAATCAAGAATATCATTAATCAAAGCCAGTAACAGGCCGCAATTCTTATTAATGGTTCCGATAAACTGGGCAATCTCTTCGCTTGTAAAACCACTCGTATCGCTTAGCAAATCGGAGAAACCTACAATCGCATTCAACGGAGTCCGAATCTCGTGACTCATGTTGGCAAGGAACGCCGATTTCAGTTTGTCAGCCTGGAGGGCTTTATCACGAGCCTCTCTCATCTCCTGCTCGGCAGTCTTATATCGCTGGATACTCTGGCAAACACCTAATATATTGTACAATGAATCTTGTGTCAATCCCGTGATTACGGAAGAACGATATTCCCACCATTCATACTCTCCGTTGACATTCCGCTGACGGAAATTCAGACGGGTATTGGAATCTTCTCCTGTCAATGCTCTATTAAATAACGGACTTATTTCCTTCAAATCATCAGGATGGATAGTGCGATCCATTTCATCACGGGAGATGGTAGTAACCGATTCATCGTATCCAAGACGTTTCAAGAAACCTTGCGGGAAAATGAAACAGTTGGTTTCCATATCAAACTGCCACGGATAGATGGAGCTTTCGTCTACTGCCATATCAAAGAAACGCTTCTGCATTTCTTCATTCGAAATATTCCGTGCGGAAAGTGCCATACCGGTAATCGTATCCTTTGAACGGATCGGGACTATTTCCCCCGACACCGGGAAGTATTTATCACTATGCACTTCTTTCATGAAAGCTCCCTGGGGTATCTTCACACTTTCTCCTTTAGCAGCTACCTGCTTCAGCATAGAATGAAGAATATCCTGACCGTTATAATATATCTTGAAGATGCTGCCTGCCATCATTCCTTCATAAAAACGGCCCCCTGACTCATACGGCAAATGCAGCATTTGTAATAAGGAGCGGTTTGTGAAATGAATGTGCAAATCGGTATCATACGTTATCACACCATCACGGATGGAATGAAATACATTATCAAACTCATTACGCTGTTCCACAAGTTTATTCTGCACGAGCAGACGGGTCTGTGCCTGAATCCGTCGTTTGGACTCACGCCGGTTGGCACGCATCAACCACACGATAGAAGCTATCAGCAACGCCAGGATAGACGGATAGAGCAGTATAATAAAAAGGTATTTATATTTTTCCCAATACGGTTCGTTGACGATGGTTCCGCTAGAGGATACTTTATCAGGGTCAATATGAAAATAATCCAACTGTTTATAGTCATAGATGAATCCCTGCGTGATTTCTGTCACTCCTATTTCTTGGGGAGATGTATCTTTTAAGACTAAAGCAGCCCTTTGAGCTGCCGATAATGCTGAAGCATAACTATCGGAATCGTATGCACAGAATACGCCATTAGTTAACCCCACATTCTGACTCGAAAATACGGGAGCTTTTGAGTTTTTGCCAACGAATGAAAGGAAAGGCGACCATTTAGGAGCAACCACCAGACGTTCGTAGCTGTTACGAGGGTAACAAATAGCAGCAATGATGTGACTCGTTGTATGATTTTGGGTATTATAGACTTTCATTCTATAATCCGGATTGTCTTTTTGAAAGATTTTCCACTCTTCTTCAAAATCTTCAAGGCCTTTGTTACTCAAAAAGCTGTTATCTATCACACATACCACTTCTTTCCGCTGGGGAAATATCTTTTGCGCCTGACGCAATATGACATCAAAATCCGGATTGGCAGTGAACCCGCAAACATTGGGATGAGTAGCAATCAGCTCCATATCAGGATACTTAATGCCGAAAAACACGACCGGTATCTGCAAAGGCAACGAATCTCCACAGGCAAAAAGAGTATAGAAAGCTTCATCACTTGCTGTTATAATCAAATCGGTCTGCCTGTCACGAGCACGCTGACAAAAACGACGCATAATTACTTTCTCGGAGTTGAATGCCCAAAAATCGGCATCAAGATACTCCGTTGTTATATTCACCTTCAGGCCACTTTCTTTAAATCCTTTGACCAACCCCTGATTAAGGTCGCTATGCCAAGGAGTCTGTGAGGTGTATGACTGTATAAACAGGATATTGTATGTACGTTCCGCTGCTGCCGCCTGAATAAGAACAGCAAAAAACAGAACGATAAGCAAACAATAGTAGCGTCGATTCATATAATTAAAGCCTGCGGTGTTTTCAATATTATGCCGACAAAGATACGTTAATTATATTGAAAACAAACAGATAGCCCAAGTTTTTTATTCTTCGCGCAACGCCTCGGCAGGGTGTATGCGAATTACCTGACGAGCAGGAAACCAAATGCCAACGAGAATCATTAAAGACATCAGGAAATAGGTTATGACAAATGTAATAAGAAAACGCACTACTCCCCACTCCATATACCCTTCAGTCAACTCCAGATGGCCGATATTATAACAGATGACGGCGGCAGGCAAAGCAGCCAGAGTCAACAATAGCAATCCTTCTTTATTTAAACGTTGCCAAAGCTGCATCCGGCTGGACCCGACTGCTATACGAAGCGCAGACTCGGCACGACGGTGCTGCGTACGGAACCAGAAGGTGCCGACAATGCCCAACAGGATATTAAGCAATAAGAATCCCATCATCCAGAAACGTACCTGTACCTGATTATAGCTCTCTTGCTGGAAATCATTCCGTATATCTTCATAATCATGCACTTTCAAGATGAATAAGTTGCCGACACTCAACTGGTTGACAGACAATTTCATCAAATGTTCCGCAAAGTCTTTAGAAGTCCCCGGCTTCACACGCAGACAAACTTCTACACTTGAAGGATAAAGTTCATCGTCAAGTTCGACCATTATCTTTTCAGGAAGTTCAATGGCTACATACCGATCACTGTAGTTAGGCCAAAAGTCATTGTAACGCACCTTCTTCGAAACTCCCCCTATCTTGTACACTTTCGTAGAATCATCCACATCGACCATTTCTTTACCCAACAGCGTACGATCGCCTTTATAATCTTTGGGCAAGAAATTTTCACCAACAACGACATTGCCATTCCTTAAAGCTTGCACCAACGGCTGATAACCACGCCCATCAGCACTTTGATAACGAAAGACCTGAAAAAAGTCAGGGGTTACCGAACGCCGTAGCGGATTACTAACTAATGTATCGATACGTAACATACTACCGGAGTTACTCCCGATATAGGGACGCGCATTATTGGATATTGAAACGGCCTCCACTTCCGGCAATCTCCGGAGACGATTAGTCAACTCGATAATATCTTGTCCTAAAGATGTACTCTTTTGCTCTTTCGAAAGATAGGAATTACTCTTGTCGTTTTTCAGGCTTAGCTCCAAATAATACGTATCGGTAATATCAAATCCTACCGGTTCGTAATAAGTACGCGCTGTCACATACGTCCAGTCGACCACATACCACAGGACCACAAAAACAATTAATAGTTCTGACCACAACCACCCGTTTGACCGGCGCTCGTTCCATATTTGTTTTAATAGTTGCATTTTCTTTAGAATTTAGATGAGTTGAAGAATTATCTTTCGTTGATGGCATCCACAATATTGGTGCGAGTTACTCTCCATGCCGGAATGGCGGCACTTAATAAATTCCATTACTTCGGCTCCCATCCTTGAATCCAAGTTACCTGTCGGCTCATCGGCAAGGATTATTTCAGGATTACCGATAATAGCACGGGCAATAGCTACACGTTGGCACTGACCACCGGAAAGTTGTGTAGGAAAATGTCTCATACGATGGCTTAACCCTACTTTTTCCAATACCTCTTGTGCCAACCTCTTTCGCTCACTACTGCCAACACGGCGATAAAGTAAAGGCAACTCCACATTATCCGTCACATTTAACGAATTAATCAAATGGAAAGACTGAAACACAAAACCAAGCGTTTTATTACGGAAAATTGCCAATTCTTTGTCCTTCATTCCTTCGGTACGTATTCCATTGATTTCCACTATTCCCATGGTAGGTGCGTCAAGTAACCCCATTATATTCAACAATGTAGATTTTCCGCACCCGGAAGGTCCCATTATACTTAGGAATTCTCCACGTTCTACCGTCAGATTCACATTTTCCAACGCTACCGTTTCAATCTCATCAGTACGGTAAATTTTGGAAAGAGAGTTCAATGTTATCATAATTTCTAGTGTTTAATTTATTTAATCTTCAGCTTATTCTTGTTCTTATATGCACTCATATCGCTTACCACTACCCTGTCACCCGGTTGCAATCCACTCAAAACTTCTACATATTCAAAGTTTGAATCGCCCAACTGTATCTTACGTTTGACCAGTTCATTGTCAGAGTTGCAGACAAACAATTCGTATTCACCACGCCCCACATAGAAAGAGCCATTGGCAACACGCATCACATCTTCCTTCACAGCATTCATCACATAAACATCTGTTTTTAATCCGGAGCGCAGACGGCGGTGATTATCTTCCTTCAACTGAACCGTGAATGATATGACGCCATTCTTGGATAATGGTGTTACACTGCTGACCGTTCCTTCCAGTTTATCGCTTCCTATCTTAACAATTGCTTTTCCTCCAGCTGCCACACGGTCGCCATACGTATCAGCAATCTCACCTTCCACCTTAAAATGACTTAAATCGGAAATGATAGCGACTTGTCCGCCTTCGGAAATCTGCGCACCAATCTGGTTATTAATATAGGTAAGAATAGCTCTGCGCGGAGAACGGATTTGCGCATCATCCAAAGTACGTTTCTTTTCGGAGAGACTCTTACGGAAGATATTAAAATCAAGTTCCTGTACTTTCAGTTCGGCAGCAGCCACCTCCTTCTCATTTTTATATTGTTGCCGGAGTTGTTCGTATTCTAACTGGGCAACATTATAGCTCAATTCAGCCTGGCGCACTTTATCCGTTGTTCCCGCACCGAGACTGTCCAGATAGTGTTCATTTCTCAACTCCACCTTCATCCGGCTTAATTTCATAGCCGAAACTTTGATCTGCATCGCCATATCCGAAAGCTTCGTCTGATTATTGACACGAAGCTGATCGAGCTTATACCGACGCATCTGCTCTTCGTCCAGCAACTTTTTATATTCGGTTTCCGTACTCTGAAGATCTAGTTTCAGAATCGGAGTACCTACATCTACACTATCTCCTCCTTTTTTATAAACTTCAAGAATACGACTGTTGATTGGAGAATTGATTATTTCTTCAAATGCAGGAACCACCTTGCCGGAAGCACTGACACTTACCTCAATAACTCCTGTATCGACTGTGGAAAAGACAAGATCTTTTGCCTCCACTCCTGCCCTTAGTACAGATATAAGTACACCAATGACAACAATACTTGCCACCCCGATGGATGAATAACGAATGATCTTCTTGTTACGTTCTTTCTGACGTATTTCTTTAGGAATTTCTCTGTCCATATCTGATCGTTTACGATTTTATCATGTATCAATTTAGCATTTTATATACCAAATCTATGCCAAAACCGTAAGTAATTGATAAATAGAATGTAACAAAAAACAAAGGGTGTCCGATATCGGACACCCTGTACGAATTTACTGTTCAGAATATGAATCTATCCACCTGTCGGCGGAAGGTCAGTATACCTGGATAATGCCGGATTGTCAACTACGGTATAATGACTTCTCATTGACTATTTTTTCTCTTGTTCGGAAGCTTGCTGAATCTCCTGCGGAGAGTGTTGCTTCGGTTCCTGTATCAGTTCTTTTCCCCAATGGGTAGTTTCCTCCACCTTTTCACGATCACGAATCTCTTTTGCTTTACGGGCATAGACAATCATACGCATAGACTGATCGTAAGTGAAATAATTCCATACCCAATTCAAGAGTACAATAACCTTATTGCGTACTCCAAGGATAGAACGCAGATGAACAACGAGCCACATCACCCAGGCAAACCATCCCTGCATCTTTACTTTACTAAACTCTGCTACGGCACGATTGCGCCCGACAGTCGCCATCGAACCTAAATTGCGGTAATGGAAAGGTTTCATTTCCTGTCCTTTCTCCATACGAATCAGATTCTTTGCCAATAGTTCTCCTTGCTGGATCGCCACTTGTGCCAGTTGAGGATGCCCGTTCGGGTAATTTTCATCAGCTAACTGAATACATTGGTCGCCAATAGCAAACACATTATTCATCCCTTCTACACGGTTAAATGAATCGACTTTAATACGTCCTCCACGCCCAATCAGAGAGGCATCCAGATTTCCGATAGTCACACCGGTGACACCACTCACCCAGATAAAAGTACGCGTGGCAATCTCTGTACCATCTTCGAGTACTACTTTATGGTCACGATAATCCACAACGCGTTTATTCAACAGGATATTTACTCCCATTTCACGGAGAAACTGTTCAGCATGTGCAGATGATTCTTCCGACATTCCGGCAAGCAATCGCGGCCCGGCTTCAATCAAATAGATGTGCATCAGACTGCTGGACATATCAGGATAATCATTCGGCAAGACAAATTTTTTCATCTCGGAAAGTATTCCGGCTACTTCTATCCCGGTAGCTCCACCTCCCACAATTACAATATTCAATAACTCTTGTTGTTCCTGCTTCGTTGAACAGGTCAGCGCTCGTTCCAGATTAGCCAGAAGAGCGTTTCGCAATCCCATCGCTTCTGACACATTTTTCATCGGCATGGCTTCCTCTTCGATATGTTTATTACCGAAATAGTTGGTTGTAGTACCTGCTGCTAACACCAGATAGTCATATTCTGCTTTTCCGATGGAAGTCTGTATCATATTCTTTTCCGGGAAAATGGCACGTACTTCCGCCATACGGAAAAAGAAATCTTTCCGATGCTGGAATATTTTACGGAAGGGGAAGGATATGGAAGTTGGCTCCATACCAGCCGAAGCCACCTGATAAATCAAAGGAGGAAACTGATGATAGTTGTTTTTATCTATCAATACGACTTGAAAGCCTGACTTTTTCAGCTTGTTAGCCAGTTTCAAGCCACCGAAACCACCGCCTACTATGACGACACGTTTCTTATTACTTTTTGCAATGTTTAGACTCATATTCTAATCATGTTTTATCAAGATAATAACACATGAATGAGTCATTAAGTTTCCGAAATTCGAAACTTTTGAGAGAAGTCTCTACCGCAGACGCAATCTATCTCCGATTTCCGGAACATACTCACCATCCTTACGATTCATCTTATACAGATTTTTGAGGCGGATACCATATTTTTGAGAGATGCCATGCATGGAATCTCCATCTTTCACAACATATACAGTATAAGGTTTGGAAGCCTTTTTCTTCTTGCTCTTCAGGTAGATGATATCTCCTTCCATCAAGGTATAATCACGCTGCAAGTCGTTGTACTTCACAAGTTTCCTCCAACTAATATCGAATTCCTTGCCTAAATCTTTAAAGGTATCACCGTTGCGGGCTACCACATAAGCAATATCATTAGCGATATACACCTGATGCGGGCTCATCAACCAAGGATTCTTTTTCAGTTTCCGTTCCGAATATACCCCCTTACGGTCGTATTTATACAAGTCATAATCTTCGATAATTGTAATCAGACGATTAGCATAAGAAGGATCGGTAGCATAGCCTGCTTTTTTCAGTCCACGCGCCCAGCCTTTATAATCGGTGATGTCCAGTTTAAAAAGAAAAGCGTAACGGGCACCTCTTCTAAGGAAGTCGGAATGATCTTCGTAAGAGTCACGCGGA
>OMFN01001188.1_pt1 | contig 10353 bp, 11 predicted proteins | sample 1645641 | NCBI WGS metagenome assembly OMFN01 (sample SAMEA103958126, study PRJEB25191) | human gut metagenome
AGACAGTTCGCAGGCTTGTCAGAATTGATTGAAGCTTCAAAACATATTTCTTCTGCAGCGACAGGACTGATACCCGTATATGATGAATAAATTGCTTTTGATGTGCTCACAGGGCGTGTAAGTGCTGTGTTTTTAAATTCGTCATAATTCGTATTCAGTGGATTTTTCTTATCTGATGTATTGGGAATAAAATATTTTCGTCCCGGAAGAACTTCTCTTACAGAACTCATCTGTGATGAAACACGCTTGATACTGTCAAGGATTGTGTCGCCGTCACAGAATATTATATTGCTGTGTTTGCCCATGAATTCTGTTATAAGATGTTTGCGGCATACATCCCCCATTTCATTCAGGTGTTCAATCTCAATGTCAAGAATTCTCTCAAGACCGGGTTGCGTGATGCCTATAATACGTCCGTTTCCGAGATGCTTCCTTAAAAGCATGCAGAAATTAGGGGCAGTCATCGGACTTGGCTTATTATCATCGGTAAGATATATAAGCGGAAGACTTGCATTAGCAGAAATTACAAGTCTGTACTGGCCGTTTTGCGTTTTTATTGTAAGAAGAAGTTCATCAGCTTCCGGCTGTGCAATTTTATATAATCTTCCTCCGATGAGCTTTTCGTTTAGTTCATGTTTTATATTAGAAATGACAATACCATCAAGTGCCATAAAATCCTCCTTGTTTTTCCGAAGGAAAAATCCGAACCCATTGGTGAGGAGAGGATTTGTCCTCCTTGTTTTTCCGAAGGAAAAATCCAAATGTGCATCTTTGATGCACTATGCCCAGTGGTGAGGAGAGGATTTTCCCTTTGTTTTCTTGCTTATTTTAGCATAAAAATGAACTTGTGTCTTGTACTTTTGCTATATTATTGATATAATTAGCTGATAAGTGATTTTGATGATTAAATATATTATCATAGCGGAAAGGTATGGCTGACACAATGATAAAAAGTATGACTGGCTTTGGAAGAAGCGAGATAGAGAGAGGCAACCGTAAAATAACAGTAGAGATTAAGTCGGTGAACCACAGATTTCTTGAGAACAGTATAAAGATGCCTAAAAAGCTTAATATATTTGAGGCAAGAATAAGGGATACAATTAAGAAATATGCATCAAGGGGAAAGATTGATGTATTTATTACATACGAGGATAATTCAGAGAGCAATGTAAGCCTTAAGTTTAATGAAAGCATAGCACGGGAATATATGAATATATTCAGACAGATGGAGGAGCGTTTTAATATAAGAAATGATATTACTGTTGGAGCTTTGTCAAGATACCCAGAGGTTATCACAATGGAAGAATCGCAGGAAGATGAAGAAGAATTGTGGAACTTTATTAATGAGGCAATAGAAGAAGCCTGCAAGGGGCTTGCTGATACAAGAATTATTGAGGGTGAGAACTTAAAGAATGATCTTTTGTTAAAGTTAGACCATATGGAGGAGCTTGTTTCTTATATTGAAACAAAAAATCCACAGATAATAGAAGATTATAAGAAGAAGTTAGAAGCCAAGATGGAAGAAATCCTTTCAGATGCTGATATAGATAAGAACAGGATAGCTTCTGAGGTGATTATATATGCTGATAAAGTATGCGTAGATGAGGAGACAGTAAGATTAAGAAGTCATATTGAACACGCAAGAAAATGCCTTAACGAAGACGGAGGGATTGGAAGAAAGATGGATTTCATAGCACAGGAGATGAACAGGGAAGCCAATACAACTTTATCTAAGGCGAATAATATAGAAATATCAAATGCAGCTATAGATTTAAAGACAGAAATAGAAAAAATAAGGGAACAGATACAGAATATAGAATAAAAAAGCTTGCACGAATCGGTGTATTTCTGTATAATAACTTGTACACTTATGTTGTGTGCGTGCCAACAGGTATTTACAGATTGGAGAATAGAGATGAAAGAGAAAGGTTTATTACTTGTAATTTCAGGTTTCTCAGGAGCTGGAAAGGGAACTGTAGTTAAGAGATTATTAGAGCTTCATAATGATTATGCTCTATCTATCTCAGCGACAACCCGCTCACCAAGAGAAGGTGAACAGAATGGAAGAGAGTATTTCTTTAAATCAACAGAAGAATTTGAGAGTATGATTGATAATTCTGAATTGATTGAGTATGCAAAGTATGTCAGCAACTATTATGGAACACCTAAGGCATATGTCGAGGAACAGCTTGAAGCAGGTAAGAATGTGATACTTGAAATCGAGATTCAGGGTGCACTTAATATTAAGAAGATGTATCCAGATGCAGTTCTTTTATTCATTATGCCACCAAGTGCAGAAGAATTAGAGAGAAGACTTGTAGGACGTGGAACAGAAGATGAAGCCACAATAAAGGCAAGACTGCAAAGAGCCAGTGATGAGGCTAAGGGCGTAGAGAATTATAACTATATAGTTATCAATGATAAAGTGGATGATTGTGTTGAGGCAATTCATTCTATAGTTAACAGTGAGAAGAGAAAAGCAGTTAACAATATGAGTTTAATTAATAATATTAAAGAAGAGCTTAAAGCTTATGAGAAAGGAGAATAATAATGTTACATCCATCATATTCAGAATTAATGGCAGTTGTTAATAGTGAGGTAGAGGACGGCGAACAGCCAATCGTACAGAGCCGTTATTCAATTGTTAAGGCTACTGCCGCAAGAGCTAAAGAGATTATTGATGCAAGAACAATAGAGGAGAAGGTTAGAAAGGCTCGTATTGAGGCTGAGAACGCTCCAAAGGAAAAGGATAATAAGGATAAGAAGAATGAGTCAAAGCCGCTTACAACACCAGATGAGGCGAGAAAGCTTCAGATAGGAACACCTCTTATCGATAATGCAGAGAATATGAAGCCACTTTCAATAGCTGTAGAAGAGTTATATGAAGGCAAGGTTAAGATTGTCAGCAATGGCGATGACAGTGAAATTATGTAATTTCAGATTTTGATTTTATGCATGGATATTTGCTGATATAATGATTGCTGCATAATATTGTCATTTGTAATATTAATAATAGAATTTACAGGCTGTTGCATTTTATATGTGACAGCCTTTTGATGTTGGGAGGTAACATAAAAGTTATGGGAAGTAATATATATGATGAGAAGAAGCGTGTAATTAACTGTGAAAGTGCAGAAAAATGTGGGAGCTGTGCCTATGCAGGAATGAAATACGATAATGAATTAAAGATAAAGCAGGGATATGTAGACAAACTTTTTAAAGACATCTGTCCAGTAGATAAGATAACAGGAATGTACAGACCAGTGCATTACCGTAACAAGGTTCACGCTGTTGTTGGTGAAGATAAGAATGGCAATATTATAACGGGAACATATGAAGAGAACAGCCACAATATAGTACCTGTATCTGACTGCCTGCTTGAAGATTCACACTGCAGTAGCATTATAGCTACATTAAGAGATTTATTTAAGTCGTTTAAATACAAGCCATATAATGAAGATAAGGGAACTGGTTTTATAAGGCATATTCTTTTAAGAAAAGGCTTTTCAACTAAGGAGATTATGCTTGTTATTGTGACGGCTGATGTTGCATTTCCGTCTAAGACACATTTTCTTAAAGCATTAAAAGAGAAGCACCCAGAGATTAATACAATCGTACAGAATGTTAATAAATACAATACAAGTATGGTGTTAGGACCAAGAAATATAGTGCTTACAGGCAAGGGATATATTGAAGATGTGTTATGTGGCTACAGATTTAGAATAAGCCCATCATCTTTCTATCAGATTAACCACCAGCAGACAGAAAAGTTATACAAGGCGGCGATAAATATGGCTGGAATAACTAAGAAGGATACAGTTATTGACGCTTATTGTGGAATAGGAACAATAGGAATAGCAGCTTCTGCCAAGGCAGGACAGGTTATAGGGGTTGAGTTAAATGCAGATGCGGTAAAAGATGCAGAGGTCAACGCTAAGATTAACAATATAAAGAATATTAGATTTGTGAATGATGATGCTGGAAAGTTTCTTGTTGAATATGCCACACATAAGAGGGCTGATGTTGTTATAATGGATCCTCCAAGAAGTGGCAGCAGTCAGGAATTCGGTACTTAAGATTAAGCCAGAAAGAGTTGTGTATGTATCGTGCAATCCAGATACTCAGAAAAGGGATGTTGATATGCTTATGAAAGGTGGATATAAGGTTTTGGAGTGCAGACCATTTGATATGTTCCCTTTTTGTGACCATGTAGAGACGGTAGTGTTATTGTCCAAACTTGATGTCGATAAGCATATAGATGTTGAAATTAAGCTGGATTAGCTTGGATTGATTCATTAAGTGATGAAGAATTATTTAAACCACATATGAGAAAATGGGCTGATGATGCGACTAAAACAGCAGTGTGGGAAGTTTATAAGTTTATTTATGTGAATACTGTAGCTCCTTTTAAAATTTTCAGGAACAAAATTAGAAAATGGAAGAAAATAGTATTATAAATTACAGACAGTAAAGTTAAAAATTTCATAAATAGGTTATCAAAGGCGATAGAAAAACTATCGTCTTTTTATTTGAAAAAAGAAGCATATCCCAGAGGGCTGCTTCATCAATTTTTTCGTAAGTGTCCGTACACTTACTGTGCTTACTCATATACTAATAGATCATATACTAATCGTGTAAGAACAATTTTAAGCATAATGCTTATATTATTATACCATAGTTTGGAAAAATAAAAAATTATATTTCATAAATGTTTCATAAAAGCTATGTAGAATGTTATTGAAAGCAGTTATGAAATACTAAAAAATAGAAAGGAGTAGTTAGTAAAGTGATAAAAAATGCTATAGCATATATTACAAGAAAGAGAAATCGAACTTTAATAATTTTTATCATATTGACTATAGTTCTATCTTGTTTGTATTCTTGTTTAACAATAATGAAATCAAGCAATGAAATAGAAAAGGCTTTATATGAAAGTTCTAATTCTTCAATATCAATAACAAGAAAAGATGGTAACTATTTTAATGTTAATGAATTTAAAGATATTGAAAAATTAAAAGAAATTGAAGAAAAAATAATTCAATATGATGGATTAGCAAAACTAAAAGATGCTAAAGTAGTTAGCGGAGAACAAAGAATAAATAGAGAAGATTTATCTGACGAATTTAAGAATGTTGTTTCACTCGAAGCTACAAATAATACTAAAAGAAATATTTTATTTAGTAGTGGAGTATTTACAATTAAAGAAGGTAAAAATATAGAAGAAAATGATAAGAATTCAATTATTGTTCATGAAGAATTTGCTAAACAAAACAATCTAAAATTAGGTGATGAAGTTGATCTTGAATTACTAGATGTTGAAAAAAGTGGAAAAATAAAAAGTCATAAATTTAAAATTATAGGGATCTTTTCTGGTAAAAAACATGAAACATATACAGGGCTATCTTCTGATTTTAGCGAAAATATGGTGTTTGTAGATTATTCAACAAGCCAAGAGATATTAAATAAATCAGAAAATAATAAAATTGCAAATAAAATTTTAATGTATTCTGGTAGTGCAGAATCTACAGACTTAGCCTTAAACAAATTGAAAGAGCTTAAAATTGATGAGTCAAAGTATTTTGTTGAAAAAGATTCTAATGCGTTTGAAGAGTCTTTGGAGTCAGTGAGTGGAATAAAACACATAATAAAAATAATGACTTATTCTATTATGTTAGGTGGGATGGTTGTTCTTTCATTAATCTTGATTCTATGGTTAAGAGAAAGAATTTATGAAATAGGTATATTTTTATCTATTGGAACATCTAAGATACAAATTATAATGCAATTTATATTCGAGTTATTATTCATATCGATACCAAGTATAATATCTTCCTTATTTTTAGGAAATGTATTACTAAAAGTAATTGTAGATGGATTCATTAACTCAGAGGACTCAATGATTTCTGGTGGAAATTTAATAAATGATAGTAGTTTTGTGTTAAATATTACAACACTTGGACAAAGTTATTTAATATTAATAAGTATTATTGTTTTATCAGTTGTATTTGCTTCTTCATTAATATTAATCAAGAAGCCTAAAGAAATATTATCAAAAATAAGTTAGGAGAAAATAATGGATATATTAGAAATAAAGAATGTATCATATAGTTATGCCAATTCTAAAGAAAAAGTTTTGTCAGGAGTAAATCAAAAATTTGAACTTGGGAAGTTTTATGCGATAGTAGGAAAGTCAGGAGCAGGAAAATCTACACTTCTTTCCTTACTTGCTGGACTCGATAAACCTCAAACAGGACAAATATTGTTTAAGAATGAAGATATACAAAAGAAAGGATATAGTAATCATAGAAAAAATAATATATCTTTAGTATTTCAAAACTATAATTTAATAGATTATTTATCGCCGATTGAAAATATTAGATTAGTGAATAAATCAGCAGATGAAAGTATCTTGTTTGAACTAGGCTTAGATAAAAAACAAATAAAAAGAAATGTTATGAAATTATCTGGTGGACAGCAGCAAAGAGTAGCTATTGCCAGAGCATTGGTATCAGATGCTCCAATAATACTAGCTGATGAGCCTACTGGTAATCTGGATAGTGTTACTGCTAGAGAAATAATTAATATATTAAAGACATTAGCTAAAGATAGAAATAAATGTGTAATAGTTGTAACACATAGTAAGGAAGTAGCAGATTCTGCGGATATCATTTTAGAACTAAGTGGTAAAAAGTTGAAAAAAGTAAATAAAATGAATTTGGAGGTTGAATAATGATAAAAAATGCATTTGCTTATGTAACTAGAAAAAGCTTAAAATCAATAATTATTATGTTAGTTATTTTGGCTATGTCAACTTTAAGTCTTATAAGTTTATCTATTAAAGATGCTACGGACAGAGCTTCAAAAGAAACATTTGCTAATATAACAAATAGTTTTTCTATGGAGATAAATAGACAAGTAAATCCAGGAACACCTAGAGGTGGAGGAAATGTAAAGGGTGAAGATATTAAAAAGATATCTCAAACAGATAGTATAGACTCCTATGTAAAAAGAATAAACAGTGTTGCAGATTTAGTTGATTATGATATTATTGAAACTAAAGAGACTCTTGCGAATCAATCGCCTAAAAGAGCGAAGAATTTTAAAAGAACAGTGATGTTAACCGGAGTTAACGACTCATCAAAAGAAACAAAATTTGTATCAGGAGCATATAAATTAGTAGAAGGAAAGCATTTAGAAAATGAAGATAAAAATAAAATCTTAATGCATAAAGATTTGGCTGAAAAAAATAATCTTAAAGTTGGAGATAAGATAAAAATAAAATCTAATTTATTTGATGCTGATAATGAGAAAGGTGCAGACGAAACAGTAGAAGTAGAAATTAAAGGTCTATTCGATGGGCATAATAGTGGTGGAGTAAGTGCAGCACAGGAACTATACGAAAATACATTAATCACTGATGTTCATACAGCTGCTAAAGTTTATGGTAATACAGAAGATACAGCTGTATACCAGGATGCAACATTCTTTGTAAAAGGTGATAAGAATCTTGATAGTGTAATAAAAGATCTTGGGAAATTAGATATAAATTGGAGAGAATATAATTTGATTAAAAGTTCATCAAATTACCCTGCATTACAACAATCTATATCAGGTATCTACTCAATTTCAAATAAATTATTTGTTGGCTCATTAATATTTGCAGGAGTTGTAGTTTCATTATTATTATTCTTATGGATGAATGCTAGAAAGAAAGAAATAGCAGTATTACTATCATTAGGTATATCAAAATTAGAAATTTTTGGTCAATTCCTGATTGAGATGGTATTTATATCAATCCCCGCATATGTTGGCTCTTATTTCTTAGCTAGGTATACAGCTGATAAGCTTGGGAATAATATATTGAATAAGGTTACTGGTGATATAGCTAAACAAATAGCCAGACAATCTGCATCTAGCCAATTAGGTGGTGGGGCAGAAGCTGAAGGATTTAACAAGACATTATCAAGTTTAGATATAAATGTATTACCTAAATTCATAATTTATGTAGTTATATTTATGAGTTTAGTACTTCTTGTATCTTTGATTATTTCTTCATTCAATATATTAAGAAGGAATCCAAAAGAATTATTAATTGACAATAAATAAAATTTTTGGTGCTTTTTAGCACCAAAAATTTTTTTGCTTTTAAATATCAAATAATATGCTGTATAATATAAGTGTATAGGCTTAAGTGGAGGTACATATGAAAATATTAACTGTTGAAGATGATAATATGATAAGAGAGGGAATAAGTGAATATCTTTCAGAATTTGGATATACTGTTATTCAAGCTAAAGATGGAAGAGAAGCCTTGTCAAAATTTAATAGCGATATAAATCTGGTTATCTTAGACATACAGATACCTTTTATAAATGGTTTAGAAGTGTTGAAAGAAATTAGAAAGAAAAGCAATTTACCAATTCTAATCTTGACGGCATTTAGTGATGAAGAATATAAAATTGATGCATTTTCTAATTTAGCAGATGGATATGTAGAAAAGCCATTTTCATTGCCGGTCTTAAAGGCTAGAATAGATTCTTTAATTAAGAAGAATTATGGACATTTAGAGAAGTTTGAATATAAGGATCTATCGGTTAATTTTAATAGCTATACAGCTAAAATAAATGGTGAAGAAATAGATGTAAATGCAAAAGAACTAGAAGTATTAAAATGTTTATTGGATAATAATGGACAAGTGTTAACAAGAATGCAAATTATTGATTATGTATGGAAAGATAGCGAAGAAACTCCTTATGATCGAGTAATAGATGTATATATAAAAGAACTTAGAAAAAAATTACAATTAGACTGTATAACTACTATAAGAAATGTAGGATATAAATTGGAGAGAAAATGAAAAAATTAAAGATATTTCCCAAAATGTTCATACAAATATTTTCTGTTCTTGGAATAATAATTATATTAGTTCATTCATTAGTTTTTTTTATCTTTCCTAAAACATATTTGGAGACGAGAAAAGAAAAGATTCATAATATGGCAAATGAAATTTCTAGTAATATGAATGGAAAAGAAATAAAATATATAGAACAAACTTTGGAGCTTTATTCTAAGAGTAGTGAAATAAAAGCATTTATAAAAGAAAAAAATAATAAGAATGCAATACAAATCAAAGATAATATAAATGTTAGTTTAGAAAGTGATAGTAATTCTTTGATAATTGAAGAAAGAGAAATAAAGCTTAATGATGGAAAAAAAATAAATCTACAATTTGTTTCTACAGCTGATATGCAAAAAGATGCGAAAAATTTAAGCCTTAAATTTTTACCATATTCATTATTAATATCAATTTTATTTTCTGCTATTATTTCTTTGATTTATGCAAAATCAATAAAAAATAATATACAAGAAATAAAAATTGTTACTGATAAAATGATGAAACTTGATAAAAAAACGCGTTTAAAAGTTAGCTCTAATGATGAGGTTGGAGAATTAAAACAACAAATTAATGATTTGTATTCTACTTTATTAAGAACAATTGACGATTTGGAATTTAAAAATAAAGAAATTCTAAAATTAGAAAAGTTAAAATATGACTTTTTTAAAGGTGCATCCCATGAACTTAAAACTCCTCTTGCTAGTCTTAAAATAATACTGGAAAACATGAAATACAATATTGGAAAATATAAAGAAAGAGATATTTATATTAATGAATGTATTGAAATCGTTGATAGTTTAACAAAAAATATTTCTCAAATATTATCAGTTCATTCTATAGAAAATTTGAATAATGATGAAGAATATTTGAAAATAAATGATACACTAGAAGATATATTAAAAAAATACGAAATATTAGCAAATCAAAAGAAAATAACCGTCAATAATTATATATCAGATGAGAATATTTATATAGGAAAAACAGCTTTAAAGATTATTCTATCTAATTTGATTAGTAATGCGGTAAAATATACTGATGTAAATGGGGTAATTAATATTGGGATAGTTAATGATTGGTTATATATAGAGAATTCATACGGTAACAATAAAATTTCGAATATGGATAAAATATTTGATGTTAAATTTGATTTAAATAAGGAAAATAGTAATGGATTAGGTTTATATATTGTAAGTAATATCCTGAATAATTACAATATAGAATATAAAGCATTGCAGGATGAAGAATTTTTTATCTTTAAAATTAAAATATTTTCTTAAACAAGATATAATTTTGCAATAGTTATTGAAAAATAGAGACTTATTATTAGCCATGGAAGTAAAGGCTTTTTTCTTATTGAAAGTGAACAGAAAATAATTGATACAAGAAATCCTAGTTTTATAAATGAAAGTAAATCATCGGACAGATGATAAAAAATAGGGATACTTTAATTACAAAGT
>OMFN01001208.1_pt1 | contig 10185 bp, 10 predicted proteins | sample 1645641 | NCBI WGS metagenome assembly OMFN01 (sample SAMEA103958126, study PRJEB25191) | human gut metagenome
GTGAGAACTTACATTATCTCGATGTGAGTATATTTAATCACATTTTGAGTGGCAGAAACCATCTATGATGGTAACTATCTAGATGCTACCAATAAATGGCTGGATGAGATCAATGTACTTGCAATAAGTCGTCCTACTCATACAGATTGTGTCTATTGGTATAAGTCACATGAAGACCATAGTGAAATAATCATGCTATGGAATAAGAAAGACAAGAGACTCTATGTTGTAGAGTCCTTCATGTAGAAAGAACCTGTTCAAATGAGCAGGTTCTTTTACAGTTCGTATTTATTTGCAATCCTTTCAAGTACTTCATCAGCATCTATAATGTTACCTTCGTTAAACTGTTGTCTTGAAAGAACCATTAAGTGTGTAATGTTTTATGCCAAAAGAGATATCCTCCACAGCACTATTTTCAAATATAATATAATAATATTTTCATATACCATCTGCGTAATGGATCCTATTTAGTGCTATACTATTAACAAGCAATAGTATGGAGGCAAATTATGGATAAAGTATTAGAATGGGCAAAAGAATTACAGAGCCTTGCACAAGCAGGACTTTTCTATGGACACGATGTATATGATAAAGAGCGTTATCAGCGTATAAGAGAGATTGCAGCAGAAATGATGTTAACAAGAACAGATATACCAGCCGAAAAAATTCATGGATTATTCTGTAATGATGTAGGCTATCAAACGCCAAAAGTAGACACTCGTGCAGCTATATTCAAGGATGGAAAGATTCTTCTTGTAAAAGAAAAAGGGCAATGGTCTGTTCCTGGAGGATGGTGTGAATTTAATCTTTCTCCTGCTGATAATGTAGTGAAAGAAACTAAAGAAGAAGCAGGATTGGATGTCTGTGTTAAAAAGGTTATATCTGTACAAGATAGAGATAAGCATAACCTTCCACCTTATGCTTATGGTGTTGTAAAGATCTTCTACTTATGTGAAGTACTAGGTGGAGAGTTTATTGAAAATATAGAAACAACTGAAAGTAGATATTTTTCTAAAGAAGAACTTCCAGAATTAGCTGAACATAAATGTAACAAAGAACAAATATTGATGTGTTTTGACGCTTATCAATCTGATCATTGGACAGTAACTTTTGATTAGAAATTATATCTTCCAAATTAACACCACTAAAAAAATGGGGCTGTAACGAATAAATAGTATTTACTACTACCTTGAGCGTTACAGCTCTTTTTCGTATATTCCCACCTAAAAAGGTTATTCACCACGTGGCGGTGAATAACCTTTTCATATTTCAGACGCACTTAAAAAGAACTTGCCCCTTTCTTAAAATAATTTTATCAATCAAATAGTTTAGTGTTTCTATGTTAGTAGAAAACTCTATGCAACTTGCATATTTATACTTTTGAGTATATCTTTTCCACAATCTCTGTAAAGTTGAATCTTGACTAATAGAAAGTATTATCTCTTTAGAATCTCGTAGCAGAGAGTTAGTTTCTCTTTTTGTGCATGTCTTAATAAATGCCAAAGACAAATCATCATAATCTATGGACTCTCTGTAACACCCAAAAAGAGTTGTCACATCGTAAAAATCACGCATTCTTGTATTCAAAACTCCTCTTGAAAGGATTGTTTGTATTTTTTCCGCAAGCAGTGTTTCTAAATTATAAGACCATAACTGTATTGTTCTTTCTTCTAACAACAATGGATATTCATATTTTATTTCATTTGGCGTGATTACATCCCCTGTAGATATATCTATTTTAATCGGAACCACAAGTTCTTCAAGTTTTGCATCTATATGAACTCTTAACCCCGGATATTCCATATTATCCATAACATCTAACACGTCTTTCAAAACAAATTCAATATGATCATCAAGAACTATATTTTTAATCTCGCTGATAATTTTCGTTGTTTCTTCCTTTGTTAAATCAAAATTACGTATTGTTGTATCAATATCCATTGTCGAACGCATAGCAATACCAATCATAGAAGTCACCAATATTCCGCCTTTGATTATAAAATCATCTTTATACCTTGAATATCTTATTCGTTCTAGAAAACGTTCCATCATATATATTCTCAACAAAGCAATTGGATCTGTACCATTTTTCTTAGCTAAATTCTTAATCTTTCCTTTTATTTGTGCAGGAGTCAAATACATTACAACAATATCTCCATATATTGTTTAATTATTTTTTCCAGTCTAAATGTCTTCGCATAAAACATTAAACGGTTTAGATCCTTATCTTTTCTTTTTACATAGGATTTTAATGCTGCATTAAAATCCTGTATTTCAAAATTACTTCTATTTCTTACCAAATCACAAACTGTTCTTTCTAAATCATACATTGGAATCTCATGACCGAATTGATTTACAACAGTTTTTTTACCTAAATCCAATAATTCTCTCTTTACAGTATACACTTTATAGCCAGCGCGAGTTAAGGTAGTTGGATTATAGCCAGAATACATCGTAATATTATGAATCATAGGTTCTCGATCCACTAAACCATAATAATACAAAGCATCATCGTGAGATACCACTCCTTTTGGACAACGTAACGATAATACATAGGCTTCATCTTCTAACGTTTCTTTTGAGATATAAATACCTGGTCCTACCTTTTCCATATTATTTCTCTTAATGAAATTATAAATAGACTGTCTAGACAAATTCACTTCTTTTAAACTTTTTAAATTCAAAACACCATTATTCATATAACTAAGTATTTCATCCATGATATCACCTCATTTTTACATTCTTGCTAATATTATATATTATATTAGCGTTTTTGTAAATCGAGTTCCTCACAGATTACTCCTCCTATAAGAATCATACTCAATTATTTTGAAAATTTCTTAGATTCATCTACAAAAATGTGCTTTTATAACACGTAATGTATTCTATCTTTATCAAAACGATTCTGTTGAGGACGCACTGATTCAGGATATCCACATGCAATAATTGCGAAAGCTTCTAAGTTTTCAGGTATATTTAATACTTCACGTACTGCATCCATTCTCTCTTTTAATGGTGCAATACCTAACCATACAGCACCAAGTCCAAGTGAATCTGCTTCTAATAGAAGATTTTCTACTGATGCACTCATATCAATATGGGCATATTCAGGCATTCTACAGTTAATACGATAACACGCAACAAAAGTAAGAGGTGCAGATGCACAGCATGATGCATAAGGGCTTGTTTTTGATAGTTTTTCTATTGTTTCTTTATTTTTAACTACATAGAATTCCCAAGGCTGTTGGTTTCCTGCAGATGGTGCAGCCATAGCACCCTTCAACATCATTTCTACTTTTTCATCCTCTACCTGCTTATCTAGATATTTTCTAACACTTGTTCTGTGAAATAATTCTTTCATTCTTATTCTCCTTATCCCTAAATAATTTATATGTTGTCTAATAGTTATTAAGATTATCTCCCAAGTTCTATCTTTTTTCTCCCAAATCGATACCATTTTTGGGAGATAAATAATTATATTGGGAGAAAAAAATGCAACGTTAGATTTCTAACATTGCATTTTTATTTACATTAATATTTTGGTGTTAGTCCTACATACATATCTTTGTAGTGTTTTGCACTCTGTTCCCAAGAGACATCTTTGTTCATATTACGAACTACCATGTCATCCCAGTATGTTCTATTTTCGAAATAAAGTGTCTTAGCACGATTGATTGCATCATATAAAAGACCACTTTCATATCTATCGAATGTAAATCCATTACCAGTGTTATCAAATAAGTTATAAGGCTGTACTGTATCTTTTAATCCACCAGTTTCTCTTACGATTGGTACTGAACCATATCTCATACTAATTAACTGAGTTAATCCACATGGTTCAAATCTAGATGGGACTAATAATGCATCACATCCAGCATAGATGTTATGTGCTACATTTTCATTGTAGGCAATATAAGCACAGAAGTTACCCTTATACTGGTTTTCATAATAACGGAATGCATCTTCATATTCAGCATCACCTGTACCTAATACAACAACCTGTGTATGTTCATCCATAATATGTGGAATTACACTATTTACAAGATCTAGACCCTTCTGATTTGTCAAACGTGAAATCAAACCAATGACAATCTTATGATCATCTACTTGTAATCCTAATGATTCCTGTAAAGCTTTCTTATTTGCTTTCTTGTTTTCAATAACATTCTGACTGTCATATGGCGCAGCTAATAGTTTATCAGTTGCTGGATTCCAGATATCTGTGTCAATACCATTTACGATACCTACAAGCTTGTTATGATGATATCTTAAGTGTTCTTCAAGACCTTCACCATATTCTTCAGTCTGGATTTCACCAGCATATGTATTACTTACTGTAGTTACAACATTACTATAAGTAATACCACCCTTTAACATATTCGCATCCAACCAATTCTGTGTGAGGCAGTCTTTATTAAATACATAATCAGGAAGTCCTGACCAGTACTGAATTGTCTTTCTATCATAGATTCCCTGGAATCTTAAGTTATGAATAGTAAGTACACAGCTTGCACGTCCTACATTGCTGTCTTTGAAGCATGTTCTTAAGTATAGTGGAACTAAAGCAGCCTGCCAGTCATGACAATGTACAACATCAGGTGTCCAATCTAAATAGTTAAGTGCTGCAAGAGCCGCTTTACCAAAATAACAGAATTTAGGAATATCATCGATTAGATTAGTATATGGATTACCCCAAGAGAAGAATTCATCGTTATCAATAAAATCATAAACAACGCCATCTTCCTGGTATTCCATAATACCTACATAATACTGTTTACCATCTGAACATAAGTCCATAGAGAATGAACCTTTATATTCCATCTTTTCCTGGAACTTCTGTGGAATACATTTATATCTAGGAATAATAACCTTAACATCACAATTCAACTTAGCAAGACTCTTAGGAAGAGCAGACATAACATCTCCTAATCCACCTGTCTTTACAAATGGATAACATTCAGAACCAATGAATGCTACACTTCTACGTGGTCCTAAATCAACTGGTGCTGGAGCAGGTGCTTCTTCAACAGGAGTTTCCTGAACGACTACTTCAGGTTCTACTTCAACCTTCTTTTCAACTTCAGGAGCTACTGTTTCTTCTACTTTAGGTTCTTCCTTTTTAACTGTTTCTTTCTTAGTAGCTGTAGCCTTCTTAGTTGTCTTCTTTGCAGTTGCTTTCTTAGTTGTCTTTTTAGGTGCTTCTTCTTTTACAGTTTCTGTCTTAGCTGCAGTCTTCTTAGTTGTTGCTTTTTTTGTTGCAGTCTTTTTAGCTGTTTCCTTTTTAGGTTCAGCTTCCTTTACTGTTTCCACCTTAGCAGCTGCTTCCTTTACTGGAGCTTCTTCTTTAACTGCTTCTGTTTTTGAAACTGTAGTTTTCTTAGCAGTTGTCTTTTTAGGAGCAGCTTTCTTAGCTGTAGTTTTCTTAGCAGTTTCCTTTACAGGAGCTTCTTCTTTAACCGCTTCTGTCTTTGCAGCAGCTTTTTTAGCTGTTGTTTTCTTAGCAGTTGTAGTCTTCTTAGCTGTCGCTTTTTTAGGTTCAGCTTCTGCTACTGTTTCTACCTTAGCAGTTGCTTCCTTTGCGGGAGTTTCTTTTTTAGTTGCAGTCTTAGTGGCTGTAGCTTTCTTAACTGTTTCCTTTACAGGAGCAGCTTTTTTTGTTGTATCCTTAGCAGCAGCTGTTACTGTTTCTTCTTTAACAGCAGCTGCTTTTGTAGTTGCTTTCTTTGTAGTTTTTTGAACTGTTTTCTTTCTCATATCTTCTTCTCCGATCTTTAAAATAAAATCAAACCATAAAACCTAACTTTCTCATTTTCTCTTGCAACATCCCCTACTATTACAATCAAACTTTAAGGTTCACTTAAAGTTAGTTTTGTATTCAAAATATTTCTTTATTTATTGTACCATAATCTGTAAAAGTTGTTTATACAAAATGATTTATTGTAAAAAAAGGATTTATGCAAGTTTTCATAAACAGCCTTTATTATCAGATATATTCTCATCAGTATAGACTTAGACCTTATCCCAGAAAGCATCATAATCATTATTAATAGCTAATCTCTCATAGCATTTCTCTGCATTCTCTTCTGATATCATTATCACAACCACGAAGTACTTCTGCTTCTTCTATAAGTCCTATCTCATCAAATACTTTCACAGCATCAGCATATGATTTTAGATCTAATCCAGCCATACCTAATTCTGTATCACAATCAATAAAAGCAATAATATTCTTGATCCACGAAGGATACTTTTCTAATTCACTTCTTATCTCAAGATATTCATATATATCAGTTATTACCTATACCAAGTCTTCACCATTTATGATTTCTGATATTGCATGATCCATAAAGTTCATTTCTTCAGTCACCTCTCTTGTAATATATTTTACCATTATTCTCTCAAACAATAGAAAAAATGAATCACTTACAAGGATCATTTTAAAACATCACATGTATTTAAACGGGGATTTACGCATGTTTAGCACTTATACGAACGGGGATTTGCGTATATTTAGCACTTATATGAATGGGGATTTGCGTATGTTTGGCACTTATACGAACGGAGATTTGCGCATTTTCTGCGTTCACTTGCACTCTAATTCAAGTCATAATAGAAAATGTGAAGTGATAAATATTCATTACTAATCAAAGGAGCGAAACGTATAGGAAAAAGTACAATTGCTAAAGAGTTTGCAGAAAAAGAATTTAAATCATACATACTAATAGACTTTGCACATACAAGTAAGGAAATCATAGAATTATTCGATGACATGTACAATCTAGACTTTTTCTTTTTACAACTTCAACAATTCACAGGTGTTCGCTTATATGAGAATGAATCAGTCATTATTTTTGATGAAGTACAACTCCTCCCAAAAGCTAGACAAGCAATTAAATATCTGGTGGCTGATGGAAGATACAAATATATTGAAACTGGATCTCTTTTATCCATCAAGAAAAACACCAAAGACATTTTAATACCTAGCGAAGAACACAAGATATCTATGTATCCTATGGACTTTGAAGAGTTTTTATGGGCTATCGATGACACTATGACTGCAGATACAATAAAACTACTAATGAAGAGTAAAAAGCCTGCTGGTAATGCACTACATAGAAATCTTATGCGCACTTTCAGACTTTATATGCTTATAGGTGGCATGCCTCAAGCTATAGAATCATATCTAGAAAGTAATAATTTACAAGTAGTAGACGAAGTAAAAAGAGAAATTATAGACTTATATGAAGAAGACTTTATCAAAATTGATGGAACTGGACTTGCAGGAGACATTTATGATGCTATACCAGCAAATTTAAGCAGTAATGCATCAAGATATGTATTATCAACCGCAAAAAATGGCATAAGATCAAATAGAGTTCGAGAATTAATTCCTGATATGCTTAGTTCATTCACTGTAAATATTGCATATCATGCAAACAACCCTAATGTTGGTATGTCTCTAGAAAAGGATATTAATCGTTATAAATTATTTCTTTCTGACGTAGGATTGTTTATAACACTTATATTCAAAGATAAAGATTTCACCGAAAATATCATCTATAATAAACTCTTATCAAATAAACTCGATACTAATCTGGGATATGTGTACGAAAATGTCGTAGCTCAAATGTTATTGGCGAAAGGCAATAATTTATTTTATTACACAATGAATAGTGATAATTCTAATCATCTATATGAAATTGATTTCTTATTTTCCAAAGGCAATAAAATATGTCCAATAGAGGTTAAGTCAGGAAACTATAGATCCCACAAATCATTAGATTTATTCTGTGATAAATTCAGCAATAGAATCAAAGATAAATATGTTGTTCATACGAAAGATTATAAATCAGAAAACGGAATTCAATATATTCCTATTTATATGATTCCATTCATTTAACCGGAAACTAGGTTATATACCGTGATTACCACATTCAGAGAAAAAAACTGACTCAATTGGGGAAATACTGTTTCCCCAATTCAAAAACTACCCTTTCAGTATTACTGGATGTAAATTCTATTTAATCTGGTTGCATTATTTGAAACTGATGAGAACGAAAAAATGGCGTTTTGTTGAGTAATCTTGGTGCGAGAAATAGTATAATACATATAGGAAACTTCTTTTCCTAAATCCATAAGGGGAGGAATTTTATGCGTAATGATTATCCTAAAATTATTGGTAGTTTTGTTCATGGTAAAATAGACAGACCTATAGGTAGCCATCATCCTAAATATCCTGATATGACATATCCACTTAATTACGGATATGTAGATGATATTTTAGCTGAAGATGGTGAGCAGCAAGACATTTATTTGTTAGGTAGCGATAAGCCATTAACTGAATTTGGAGGTTATGTTATAGCTGTATATCGTAGAGATAATGATATTGAAGATAAATGGATTATTTCTCTTGATAATAAAAATTATAGTGATCAAGAAATTCTTAAACAAATAGCCTTTCAAGAAAAGTTTTTTACTGGTAAATTGCTTCGATGAATTCTATTTTTAAATTAAATAAATGCCAAAAAGAGATTTGAATGATAAACATACATCAGACAAATCTCTTTTATCATTTACAAGCTAAAAGCCTGTTTAAATTTTTAAAAATGGCGTTCCAAGATAAGATTTGAACTTAAGACCTTTCGTTTAGGAGACCTATGCACTATAGGTCTGTAACGATTAACAAAAAACGTTTTATTTATTGTAATATAGATACAAATGGTGAATGCAGTTATAATGAGATTATCCGGAAAGTGTGGTGTATTACATATGAATGAAGTAAGCAATGAATTTCTAAATAGAGTTTCTTCATTAATCGAAGAAGCTAAAAAAAATGTTAAAACTGCTGTAAATATTGCTATGGTCTATACATATTTTGAGATTGGACGAATGATTATTGAAGAAGAACAAAATGGCGATAATCGAGCTGAATACGGTAAATATATAATTAAAAACTTATCATCCTTTTTGACTGAGCATTATGGTAAGGGATATTCCGTTGACAACCTAAAACTAATAAGAAGGTTTTATACAATCTATAAAACTGACTCAATTGGGGAAACAGTGTTTCCCCAATTCAAAAACTACCCTGCCACTGTTACAGGACGTAAATTTTACCTAAGCTGGTCGCATTATTTAAAACTAATGAGAATCACTAATATCGAGGAAAGACATTTCTACGAAATCGAATCCGTTAAAAATGATTGGAGTCTATCAGAATTAAAAAGACAATATGATTCTTCATTATATGAACGTTTAGCGTTAAGTAAAAACAAAGATGAAGTAATGTTGTTATCACAAAAGGGACAAATAATCGAAAAACCAGCAGATGCAATTAAAGATCCATATGTATTAGAATTTTTACAATTACCAGAATTACCTGTATATTCTGAAAGTGAGTTAGAGAATAAGATTATTGATCATTTACAGCAATTTTTACTTGAACTTGGAAAAGGTTATACATTTGTAGGCAGACAAGTTAGACTAACATTTGATGAGGAACATTTCAAAGTTGATTTAGTATTCTTCAATAGAATACTAAAATGTTTTGTATTAATTGATTTAAAAATCGGAGAATTGAAACACCAAGATATTGGACAAATGCAGATGTATGTGAATTACTATGACCGTAAAGTAAAACTTGAAGATGAAAATAATACAATTGGAATTATTCTATGTAAAGACAAAAAACAATCCATTGTAGAAATGACTTTACCTGAAAATAATAATCAAATCTTTGCGAGTAAATTCCAAACAGTATTACCAAGCAAAGAAGAATTACAAAACATTTTAAATGAAGAATAGAATCATAAATCGGATTTGGCAGATGTAAAAGGATTTTGACACGCATAATAAGTGATGTCAAAGCTATTTGATAGACAATAGTGGGTGTTATTCCTACAATAGAAGTGCAAGGAGGTATAGTGGCATGGAATATGATATTGGAAGCAAAATCAAGGCAGCACGAATTGGAAAAAAGCTGACGCAAGAACAGGTTGCCGAATTGTTGGGTGTAAGTCGTCAGACCATCTCAAATTGGGAAAACGAAAAATCCTATCCAGATATTATCAGTGTTATTAAAATGAGCGAATGCTACGATGTCTCTCTTGACTATCTATTGAAGGGAGAAGAAAAAATGAAAAGCTATTATGATTATCTTGAAGAAAGTACGAATGTTGTGAAAAG
>OMFN01001236.1_pt1 | contig 9960 bp, 5 predicted proteins | sample 1645641 | NCBI WGS metagenome assembly OMFN01 (sample SAMEA103958126, study PRJEB25191) | human gut metagenome
CCGCCGGGACGGTTCTCTTAAAAACACCATATAGATTTTTTGTACGCCGCCGCCCGCCATCGAGCAGAGTTTTACACCTAATTGGGGATAAAACAGCTGATGGCTGGTGCCGGAATCATGCTGCTGGGAACTACCCTGATTCCACAGCTGGCAACATTGTTCTCTTAAGAGGAGTGGTAGATGAACACCATCATTGAGAGAATTACGGAAGCGATAAAGGATATCCTGATCGGGCTTATCAAGTCCTGTTTGGATAACATGTTCACGTCTGTCAATGAGCAGGTGGGAACCATAGCCGGGCAGGTGGGACAGACACCGCAGGGATGGAATGCCGGAATCTTCAATCTGATCCAGAACATTTCCCAAACGGTGATTGTCCCCATTGCGGGACTGATCATCACATTTGTCCTGTGCTATGAACTGATTACGATGGTAACGCAGAAAAATAATTTCCATGAATTTGAGACTTACAACATTTTCCTCTGGATCTTCAAAGCGTATGTAGCCATTTATCTGGTGACAAATACGTTCAATATCACGATGGCGGTCTTTGACGTTGGCCAGCATGTGGTCAACAATGCCGCCGGAGTGATTTCCGGGAACACAGCAGTGGACGCATCGGAAGCAATCACAAGGATTGTGGATGCACTGGAAGATATGGAACTGGGGGATTTGTTCTTGTTATCCATGGAAACGCTGTTGATCAGTATTACCATGCGGATTCTGTCAATCATTATAACCGTTATTTTGTACGGAAGAATGATAGAGATTTACCTTTATACTTCCATAGCACCAATTCCGTTTGCCACCATGACCAATAAGGAATGGGGCAATATCGGAAACAACTATTTAAAAGGCTTGTTCGCACTGGCATTTCAGGGATTCTTCATGATGGTCTGTGTGGGAATTTATGCAGTTTTAGTAAATGCAATGACCATATCCAGTGACCTTCATGCAGCAATGTTTTCAGTAGCGGCTTATACCGTGATTCTTGCATTTTCATTATTCAAGACCGGAAGCCTTAGCAAATCAATATTCAATGCCCATTAGCGGGCAGGAAAGGAGCGCATACCATGGCGTATGTACCAGTACCAAAAGACCTTACCAAGGTCAAAACAAAAGTAGCGTTAAATCTGACAAAGCGGCAGCTGATTTTCTTTTCACTTGCCGCAGTTGTGGGAATTCCGTTTTATCTGTTCATGAGAAAACCAATCGGTTCCAGTATCGCAGCCATCCTGATGGTAACGATCATGCTTCCGTTTTTCTTCATGGCAATGTATGAAAAAGACGGTCTTCCCTTTGAAAAAGTGGTGGCAAATATCATTCGACAGAAGTTTATCTGTCCGGCAGTAAGACCATATAAGACAGAAAATTTTTATCAGGAGATTTCCACCCTTGTAAAAAAGGAGGGTGTGCCGGATGGCAAAAAAGACAAAGCAGGAGGCTCAGCAGGAGCGTCTGTCCCTGGCGGAAAAAAGAAACCGTCAGGAAAGAAGAAACAAAAAAAGCAGAAAAGAAAGAGAACAGGAAAAGCGTAGGAAGAAGCAGGAACGGGACCGCAGGAAACAGAAAAACATTCCTACAACTGCACAGCAGAGTATTCCGTATATTCGGATGCTGCAGGATGGTATCTGCCAGGTGACAAAGACCTTTTTTTCCAAGACGATTCAGTTTTATGACATCAACTATCAGCTTGCTTTAAATGAGGATAAGACCACGATATTTGAGAATTACTGTGATTTCTTAAATTACTTTGATTCTTCCATCAGTGTGCAGCTGTCCTTTATCAATCAGCAGGTGGATGTGGCAGAATTTGAGAAAAGCATTGACATTCCTGATCAGAACGATGACTTCAATGCCATTCGTGATGAGTACCGTACTATGTTGAAAAATCAGCTTTCAAAAGGAAATAATGGTCTGGTGAAGACAAAGTATATCACTTTTGGAATCGAAGCAGAAAGCCTGAAGGTGGCAAGACCAAGGCTTGAAAGAATCGAAACAGATATCTTAAACAACTTTAAGGTCCTGGGAGCACAGGCACATTCCCTGAATGGTCTGGAAAGGCTGGAGATTCTGTATCATGTGTTCAACCAGGATCGGATTGAACCATTTAAGTTCCAGTATAAGATGCTGCCGGAAACCGGATTAAAGACCAAAGATTTTATTGCACCGACTTCCTTTAACTTTTCAAAGAATCAGACATTTTTGATGGGAAGAACGATGGGAAGTGTGAGTTACCTGCAGATTCTGGCACCAGAGCTTACAGACCGGATGCTTGCAGACTTCCTGGATGTGGATGACAGCATCAATGTCAACATTCATATCCAGTCCATTGACCAGAGTTCTGCGATCAAGATGATCAAGAGTAAGATTTCAGATCTGGATAAGATGAAGATTGAAGAGCAGAAGCGGGCAGTACGTTCCGGTTATGATATGGATGTGCTTCCGTCGGACCTTGTGACTTATGGAGAAGAGGCGAAGAACCTGTTGGAAGATCTGCAGTCCAGAAATGAGAGGATGTTCCTTGTAACGGTTCTGGTAATGAATACCGCAAAGAAGCGTCAGAAGTTGGATAACAATATTTTCCAAGTACAAGGAATCGCACAGAAATATAACTGTTCCTTAAAACAGCTGGATTATCAGCAGGAAGCTGCACTTATGTCCTGTATTCCACTGGGAGTCAATCGGATTGAAATCCAGAGAGGACTTACCACATCTTCAACAGCGATTTTCGTGCCGTTTACGACACAGGAACTGTTTCAGGAAGGGGAGGCTCTTTATTATGGATTGAATGCATTATCCAACAACATGATTATGGTTGATCGGAAACGTTTGAAGAACCCGAATGGACTGATTCTTGGTACACCAGGTTCCGGTAAGTCTTTCTCAGCAAAGAGGGAAATTACAAACTGCTTTTTGATCACGGAAGACGATATCATTATCTGTGATCCAGAAGCCGAATATTCGGCACTTGTGCAGGCACTGCATGGGCAGGTAGTTCGGGTTTCGCCAGTATCTGACCAGTATATCAATCCAATGGATCTGAACCTGAACTATTCCGAGGAAGATAATCCACTGTCACTGAAAGCAGATTTTATTCTGTCTTTGTGTGAGCTGATTGTTGGAGGAAAGAATGGACTGGAGCCGGTAGAAAAGACCATCATTGACCGCTGTGTACGGTTAGTATATCAGGAATATCTTGCCGATCCAGTGCCGGAGAAGATGCCAATCCTGGAGGATTTATATAACCTTCTGAGAAAACAGGAAGAGCCGGAAGCACAGCGACTGGCCACTTCGTTGGAAATCTATGTTACAGGTTCTCTGAATGTATTTAATCATCAGACAAATGTGGATATCAATAACCGCATTGTCTGTTTTGATATCAAGGAGCTTGGTAAGCAGTTGAAAAAGATCGGGATGCTTGTAATCCAGGATCAGGTCTGGAACAGGGTAACGATGAACCGTTCTGCCCATAAGTCCACCAGATACTATGTGGATGAGTTCCATCTTCTCTTAAAAGAGGAACAGACTGCAGCTTATAGTGTGGAGATCTGGAAGCGATTCCGTAAATGGGGTGGTATTCCAAGTGGTATCACCCAGAATATTAAGGATTTGCTGTCTTCCAGGGAAATCGAGAATATATTTGAAAATTCAGATTTTATTTATATGCTCAATCAGGCATCCGGAGACAGGCAGATTCTGGCAAAACAGCTGAATATCTCACCAACCCAGCTGTCCTATGTAACCAACAGTAATGAGGGGGAAGGACTTTTGTTCTATGGAAATGTCATTATCCCATTTGTAGACAGATTCCCGAAGAATTCCCTCTATAAAATCATGACAACCCGCTTAGAGGAGACTTCCGAAGCAGGTTAAATCAAAGGAGAAAACAATGTTACGAGCAATTTCATATGTATTAACTTTTAGTGGCGGTGCTGTTTTTGGCATCGCTTTTCTCTGTTTATTACAGGCAGGAAAAGGATATCCGAAGAAGGAGGAGTAATCAGTGGCAGAACAGAGAATGAAAGTCAGGGATAAGAAAGTTCAGAAGATGACCAAGGATGGTCTGGTGGAAGAAAACCTGACAGATAAATCTTCTGTTCGTGTCAGTAACCGTGCCAGTGATGTGCAGATGGGAAGAAAACAGGGGGAAAAAGAAGAAAACCTTGTGGATAAGTCTCCCCGCCAGTCTGAACGGAGTGGGAAAAATATTCGTCCCTCTGTGCAAAAATCCAGAGATGCACCGGAACTGATACGGACAGAGAAGCAAAGTGAGGATTTTGGACAAAATAGAAAGCAGCAAAACCGGAAAAGGATTCGTGCTGAAGTCGGAAAAGAATCCAGACTTGCAGAAAAATCTGAAGCCGGACAGTCAGGGAGACTGAAAGAAAAACGTGCTGATCTATCAGAAAACAGAGGAGACAGCCGGATAAATCAGACCGGCGGCAGCAAAAAGCCAAAACAAAAACAGCGTTTGAAATTTGCTTATGAGGAAACTGGTGCTTCTGTGAAAAATGACAAAGATATGGAGAAATTGAACCAGATGGATACGGATGGAGTCAATTTCCGCCATCAAAAACAGAAGGAAAAAGCCAAAAAGTTTTCTTATGAGGAAGCAAAAAAGAAAAAGGAAGCTAAGCAGCATTCCAAGAAGGCACAGGTCTATCGGGCAAATGAAGGGGAAGCTCCTGGAAAGAAGAAATTCCGCTTGAAGTTTGGTGAAGGGGAATCTGTGAAAACAGAAAAAGCTTCTGTTGTCAAGAAAGCAGGAAGTGCAACTTCCGTAGCATTGCACCGTGAGATCAGCAAAAATGAAGACGATAATGCGGCGGTAGAAGGTGTCCATAAGTTAGAAGAAAGCGGCGAAGGTGTTTACCGGCTGGAACAGAGAAGTGCCAGACGCAGGAAACAGAGGGCATCCAGAAAAAGAAGCAGACTTGAAAGACAGGAAGAGAAACAGACACAGGCGGCAACCCGTCAGGAGCAGAAGAAACTGAAAAAACAGATTCAGAAGCAACAGATCAAACGGGATTATGCCAAAGCGAAGCGAAGTGAACAGACAGTAGGAACAGCTACAAAAGGTACGATTGATTATATCAAGAAGATTGGCGGCAAAGTCACCAACTTCTTTAAAGAAAACCGGAAGGTGTATATCAGTGTAGCAGTTCTGATCGGATTGATGTTTCTGATCATAACGAATGTCACGTCATGCTCTGCAGTGTTTTTACAAAATGTGATCACTTATACCGGAACCAGTTATCTGTCATCGGATCAGGCAATCCGGGAAGCGGAACTGTATTACACACAGCTGGAAGCTAATCTGCAGGAGCGGATCAACAACATGGAATCTGAAGAACCGGGACATGAGGAATACCGATATAACATCGGACCTATTGAGCATGATCCGTTTATCCTGATCAGTTATCTGTCAGCAAAGTATGAAGAATTTACCTTTGAACAGGTAAAGCCAGAACTGGATGCTCTTTTTGCATTGCAGTATCGGTTAGAAACAGAAGCAGTCAATGAGACTGTGACAGAGACAGCAACTGTAAGAGTTGGAGAATCTTTGGGACAGGTTGTGACCAGTGGGTATTGTAACTGCCCAATTTGTTGTGGTATTTGGAGCGGAGGACCGACTGCCAGTGGAGCATATCCAACTGCCAATCATACCTTAGCGGTAGATGCTTCCAATCCGTTTGTACCAATGGGAACAAAGGTAGTTATGAATGGTGTCGAATATACTGTAGAAGATACCGGAGCTTTCGCAAGATACGGTGTACAGTTTGATGTTTATTATGACAGTCATGCGGCAGCATCTGCACATGGACATCAAACATGGGAATGTTATCTGGCAGATGATAATGGAAGCAATGAAGTGGAAGTGACCAGGACAAGAGATGTAGATGTGCTGAATGTCACCTTAAATAGTGGAAACCTGATGTCAATCTGTCAGGACAGGATGGGATTTTTCCAGAAAGAACTGTTCAGTGCCTACAACGATACAAAAGGCAACTTGCAGATGTTTGCAACACCGGTTGATTTTAACTGGTATTCCAGTGTGACCAGCTATTATGGATACAGGATTCATCCAATATCAGGAGCAAATCAGCTTCATAATGGTATGGATATCGGAGCACCGGAAGGGACAAAAGTAATGGCAGGGCTGACCGGAACGGTTACAACTTCTGCTTATAACGACAGCTATGGCAATTATGTTGTAATCAAGGACAGTAAAGGCTATGAACTGCGGTATGCACATTTAAGCAGCCGGAGTGTATCTGCAGGAGCATCCGTCACGAAAGGTGATGAGATAGGGCTTGTAGGAAATACTGGAAATTCTACAGGAAGCCATCTTCACATTGAACTTCTGAAAAATGGAGAGCGGTTAAACCCGATCTTTTATCTGGAAACAGGAGAAGGGGCAGGATTTGGCGGCAATGAATATACCAGTGAAGCAGCACAGCGTTTGTTAAATGAAGCAGCGAGATATCTTGGAACACCATATGTATGGGGTGGATATTCCCCAAGTGGATTCGATTGTTCTGGATTTGTAAGCTACTGTCTGACAAACTCTGGTGTAAGGAATACAGGAAGACTAACAGCACAGGGACTGTACAACATTTGTACACCAGTATCCCAGTCGGAGGCACAGCCGGGAGATTTGATTTTCTTTACTGGAACTTACGACGCAGGGGAGCCGGTAACGCATATCGGAATCTATGTAGGCAATGGTCAGATGATCCATTGTGGACATCCGGTGCAGTATACGTCCATCAATTCCCCATACTGGCAGAGCCATTTCTATGGATTTGGACGATGGTAAGAAAAAAGGGCGGCTGCATCAGTCGTCCGGAAAGGAGAACCGATGAAAAGTCTTGAAAAAGCAACGGCAGATTATGAGAAAGCCAAAGAGAAAATGGAAGCATCCAAAGCCAGATATGAAGCAGATTTAAAGCGGTTCAAGGCTGCGGAGATTGCAAAAACAGAAGCGGAAAATCTGGAAATTGTAAGAATTATCCGTGCAATGGATATGAGTATTCCGGAATTGGAAGCTTTCAAAAAGAGAATGAAAAATGAACTGCCCGGCAGGGTAGAAATACAGAAGGAGGAAACAAAAGCCGATGATGAATCTGGAAAAAATGAAACAGAAGAAGAGAACAATTACTAAAAGCAGAGTAAAAAAGAGCTTGCTTGCTGCAACGACATTTCTTTGCCTGACAACACCTTTGCTCCAGACACAGACTGCTTATGCAGCTGAGAATACCACACCTGCAATCACGATTGAGAAACCGGATGGCTGGAAACAGGGAGAAACAATCATTGCTGTTACGGTAGATGCCAGTCATATGCCGGAAGGTTTCTCAATAGCAAAGATTGAAGCAAAAGCAGGAAAAGATGGAAGCTGGCAGGATGTAACCGGAAGTGGAAGTATCACGATCACTGGAAATCAGACAGTGTATGTGCGTGTGACAGATGGTGAGGGGAAGGTCTATGAGCAGAATCGCTCTATTAAGTGTTATGACACGGAAAAGCCTACACTCTCTGCTTCCCTGACAGATGGTGTGCTGACGATTCAGGGGAATGATACAGTATCCGGGATTACTGCAGTAACAGTCAATGGCACCACTTATACAGACTTGAAGGATGGAATGCTGAGAGTGCAATTGACACAGAAAGATTTTACTACAAAACAGATTGAGATTACGGTAACAGATGGTGCCGGAAATACGTCTGAAAAGTATGTGTTACAGAATCCTTATTATGAATGGGCAAAGAAGCAGGCAGAGAAACAGAAAACTTCCAGTGACAGTAATGGTGCAATGGCAACCACGACCAGTGCAGATGCAACTGGGACTGAGAAAACAACGACTTCACCGCTTCCGCAGGATGCACAGGCTTCTGAGCCGACAGATGCAAAAGGAACCGTGGATGATCGGACAGTGACAGGTATTGAGGAACAGCTTAATAAAGAAGGCGAGACAGCAGATTCTGTTACTAAAACAGCTACGGAAGGCACAAAAGAGTTTTATACCATTTCAACTAAGAGTGGTAAGATTTTCTATCTGATTATTGACAATTCAAAATCTCAGGATAATGTGTATTTTCTTACAGAAGTCAGTGAAAAAGATCTGATGAACTTCACACTTTCTGATTCGGTGACACTTCCGGAAGTGGATACGGTTTATGCAGAACCAGAGAAAAAAGCAGAGGAAGAAAAACCGGAAACGACAGAGTCAGCCGAGAAAGATAAGGTAGAGGATGATATTCAGATGCCTGAAGATAAAAGTCCATTTGGAACGTATCTTTTGATTGCACTGGTTGCAGTCGGAGCTGCGGCGGGAGGATATTACTTCAAAGTCTATAAACCAAAACATGAATATGATGATGAGGATGAGATGGAAGAGGATGAAGATGAATCCGAAGATTCAGAGTCAGAAAAACGGGAAGTAGACGATGCAGATGAGCAGGAAGAAAGTACAGAACCGGAAATTCTGAGAGATGAAGATTTTGACGATAATGTGCTGGAAGATGAAGAAGAGGAGCAGGAGTAAATGAAATTAGTGATTGCAGAAAAGCCATCGGTTGCGATGGCACTGGCTTCCGTGCTTGGAGCCAGAACAAGAAAAGATGGCTACGTGGAGGGAAACGGTTATATCGTTTCCTGGTGCGTAGGACATCTGGTTGGATTATGTGATGCATCGGAATACGATGAAAAATATAAAAAATGGAGATATGAAGATCTGCCGATTGTGCCGGAATGTTGGAAACACAAGATTTTGGAGGGCACAAAGAAGCAGTTCGGAATCTTAAAGAAACTGATGAGAGATTCTGAAGTGAATGAAGTAATCTGTGCCACTGATGCAGGACGTGAAGGTGAGCTGATCTTCCGTCTGGTGTATGAGCAGGCAGGATGTAAAAAGCCGATGAAGCGACTCTGGATCTCATCTATGGAAGAACAGGCAATTAAAGATGGATTTGCGTCATTAAAAGACGGTTCGTGTTATGACAGTCTCTATCAGTCAGCACTTTGCAGGGCAAAGGCAGACTGGCTGGTGGGAATCAATGCGAGCCGTCTTTTTTCTGTTCTGTATAACCAGAATCTGAAAGTTGGAAGAGTACAGACACCAACACTTGCCATGATCGTGGATCGAAATCAGAAGATCAAGGAATTTACCAAAGAAAAATATTATATGGCTCATATTAAGTTTGATGATATGGATGCAGTCACGGAGCATTTTCAGAAAAAAGAGGATGCAGATAAAGTGGCTGCGGATTGTGCGGAGCGTATGTGTGAAGTAGAGAAGGACGATGTGAAGGAGAAAACAGTTCGTCCACCGAAGCTCTATGATCTGACAACCTTACAGAGGGAAGCCAATCGAATGTTTGGTTATACCGCACAGCAGACGCTGGATGCCGTGCAGGAGATGTATGAGCAGAAGCTTGTTACTTATCCGAGAACAGACAGCCAGTATCTGACAGATGAGATGGGAGAAAGCACAGAAACTCTGATTCAGATGTTGCTTGGGAAAATGCCCTATGCCGAAGGGCTGGAATATCAGCCGGACGTGAGTAAGGTATTAAATTCAAAGAAAGTATCTGATCACCATGCAATTATCCCGACCATGGAAGTAGCAAAGGCAGATATAGGTAAACTGAAAGAACGAAACTGCAAGATTTTGTATCTGATCAGTGCCAGGGTACTGACAGCAACCGCAGATCCTTATATTTATGAAAGCCATAAATGCCAGATTACCTGTAATTATCATACGTTTTATCTCACGGCAAAGAAAACAAAGCAGGAAGGATTCAAGGCAATCGAAAATAAATTGAAACAGTTCTTTGGCGTAAAGATTGAGAAAGAAGAGCCGGAGCTGGATATCTGGGCTGGCAAGCATTACGGTCCTTGTGATTCTTTTGTATCGGAGCATTTTACACAGCCACCGAAACAGTACACAGAAG
>OMFN01001251.1_pt1 | contig 9867 bp, 8 predicted proteins | sample 1645641 | NCBI WGS metagenome assembly OMFN01 (sample SAMEA103958126, study PRJEB25191) | human gut metagenome
ATAATTTTCTATCTCTGTGACAGACATCGCATCCCTTCCTTTCCGTTCCGGCGGTATTGCCGCCGCTGTTTCCCGGAAGGGAATGGAATCGGTATTTGATCTATGAGTATTTTGTTTTTGGGTATTTGATTTCTTAGTATTTAATTGTGTTGGATTTTCCGGTAACGGATTTACCGCTGACGGGTTTACCGTTATCGGGTTTTCCGACGACGGCTTATCCAACATCGGTTCTCCCTCGATGGGACGCTCAAAAATGGTATACTCATTGGCTGCGAATTTACCAGAAGCATCAGTTGTCTGTCTGCGCCGAATGTATCCGGCTGTTTCAAGCTCATTGACAGCAGAGCGGATTGCATCTTTGCTTTCTCGATTGATATAGCTGAGTCCTGACAGCGTATAATCCCAGTCATCTGGCAGAGATAACATCTGCGACAAGAGACCCTTTGCCTTCAAAGAAAGCCGTTTATCCTTTAGATGGAAATTGCTCATAACCGTGTAATCGCCAGTGCGTTCTACACGAAAAACAGCCATTTACTTCACTCCTTTCATTTCTCAGGTATGAAAAAAGCCGCAATTCATAAGAGAATTGTGGCAGTGGTTAGGGTCTGTCTGTATCTTTTTTCTTGCGTCGGTAGGGGCGTTTTGGCATTGGTGGTTTATCAAACAGATCCCTTTCCTGAGAAAATGGTAAGGTTTGAAAAACACGGTCAATCTCGGTGGATTCCATATCACGCTGTGAGCGGCAATCTTCTTGAATAGCTTCTCGGATTTCTCTTACAGTACACATATTCATTCCTTTCCTTTCGTTGTATCGGTTATGAACGACGGTGTTTTTTAGGCTTGAAGTCGAGGATATGCCCCTCAATAACATGAGCATATCTCTTAATTTTGATTTCTCGACGCTGCTGGCTTTGCAGAGCTGACTGATACCTGTCCTCTGTGAGAAAAAGCCTCATTTCGTCACCGGGTTCTCCATAAGCAGTAGGGCGCAAGACAGTAAACTCAATCATCCAGCAAGTGCTGTCCCAAAATCGCTCCACTGCAAGAATGTTGTGGCCTTTCAGCTCCCTTGCTGCAATATCTTTCATAGGCTCTCCCTTCATCGTTCCTGATCTCGTTGGCGTTTTTTCTGCCATTGTTCCAGCAGTTTAATAATGGTTTCCTGCATTTTGGCCGGTGTATAGCTTTTGGGGAAATACTTTCGCAAGGTATCGCTGCTCAAGGTCACTTTATCCAGATCACCCTTTTTTTCCTCTGACATGATGGCAAGCATCACATCTTCTGACAATTTCCCGTCCTGGCTGAACTTTTTCATTCGCTGAGCCTGAGAAAGAGAAGGGGTGGCCTGCTCATAGTCCATTGTTTCCACCAGCATTTGCTGTTCGTCCGGTTTCAAAAAAGAGAGTTCATAGGCTGGATTAAATGCGATTTTCTTTTCATCCACCATATCCAAAAGCTCTGGAATCAGCTCAGTCAAACGAACATATCGCATTACCTGGATACCGCTTCGTTCACCGGCTTCTTTTGCCACCTGGTCTCTGGCGCTCAACTTCTGTTCAACTTGAACAGAAGTCAGGTCTGTTCTTGCTCCCTGATGTTTAATGGCTTCCAGCTTCATTTTGTAGGCAAAGGCCCTTTCACTGGGGAGCAGATTTTCTCGCTGCAAATTGCTGTCAACCATAATAATTGTGGCAGCATCGTCATCCAAGTCGCGCACAATGACAGGCATGGTTTCTTTTCCGGCCAACTCGCTGGCTCTGCGGCGTCTGTGTCCGGCTACCAGCTCATAACTGCCATCAGGCAGAGGTCTGGCAATCGCAGGAACCAACACGCCATACTTTTTGATGCTGTCTGCGGTTTCTATCATTGCATCATCATCCTTGACCTTGAAGGGGTGATCCTTGAACGGATGCAGTTCAGATAGGGGAATTTCCTGGATTTTTTCCAGTTGCTCGTCTTGCCGACTTTCTTCAGTAGAAAACAGGTCATCTACTGAGGCCAGCTCTATTTTTTTCGCGCTGCTTTTCAAGTTTCATCACCTCCTGGGTCAGATTCTTGTAACCCTCGGCCACTTTGCCCTTGGGGTCATGGGCAAAAATACTCTTGCCCTCGGCACTGATTTCCTTTGCTCGGACAGAATGGGGAATCTCAGTTCCGAACACTTTGATTTTGCTGCCGTAGGTTTCTCGCAGCAGAGCCGCAATCTCCTTGGCAAAGTTGGTGCGGTTGTCCACCATCGTCAGCAGGATACCGTCGATCTGGAGCTTGGGGTTGATCTGCCGTTTCACCTTATTGACCGTCTGGAGCAGCTGTTCCAGGCCCTTGGCGGGCAGATACTCCGCCTGGACGGGGATTATGACCCTGTTGGCCGCCGCCAACGCATTGACCGTAAGCATCCCCAGGGAGGGCTGACAGTCAATCAGGATATGGGAATACTGTCCCTTGAGCGTGTCCAGGTATTGCCGCAAGATGGTCTCACGGCTCATGGCGTTCACCAGGGAGACCTCCATGCCGGAGAGCTGGATGTCGGCAGGCATCAGGTCAACGCCTTCCGGGTGGTGCAGGATGCCCTCGCCGGGGCGCATCGGCTCGTCCATCAGGATACGGCCCATCGCGTCGGACAGAGTAAAGGGCAGCTTGTCCGGCTGGGGATGGCCCAGGCTGATGGTCAGGCTGCCCTGCGGGTCTCCGTCGATCAGCAGAACTTTCTTCCCCGTCTGCGCCAGCCCGATACCCAGATTTGCGCAGGTGGTTGTCTTGCCAACGCCGCCTTTCTGGTTGGCGATGGCGATAATTTGTGTGTTCATTTCAGTTTCCTCCTGTGTCTTGAACAGAAGATGGAATGTAAAGAGGGTAAACTACCCCCTTGGGTTTTCTTAAAATCAAGAACATTTCGGCATCCTTTTGATTTAGGATTCATTTATCACGGTTCTGTACCGGACACTCCCATTGCCTGCGACGCTTTTAACGCTCGGACTGTGGCTGAGTGTAAGTTTTCCCCCTGTCCCTGGATCGTGGCCTCAAGTTATCAAGCTCTTTACCGGCGATAGGGAAGTCGCTCGACCCGTAGGCGTCATGGCGTATCACCGGAGTGGCTCTCCGAGGGACGGTTGTACCTGATGTTCTTCTGAATTTTCAAGGTCCACGAGATGTAACTCTCACTTGTAGGCCACGGCAGAGGCCGTTTGTTGCGCAAAAAATAAAAAAAGGAGCAGAAAATTTTTCTGCTCCCTGTTGTGACAAGGTATAATGACCTTTTATTGTGTGTAGCCACGCTTTTTACTCCAATTTCTAATCAACAGTAAAATCGTGTTGTGCATCTGTTCACTATTGTAATGCGAGGGGAAATACTGCTTGATTTCTTCTTCTTCAACAATCATCGGCTCTCTCTGGTTTGGTTTCTTTTCCGATAAGATACAAACCAAGTAATCTTCTGTAAAGTCTGATTCACTGGCCTTTTCTCGGATGGCTTTTGCCTGAGAAATAGATGGGGTTGCTTTTAGTGCTACCATTACCTTATATAGTAGCCTCTGTTGCTTCTTGTCCAAGTAGGAAATAGATACTGCTGGATTCAATGCCATTTTTCGATTATCAACCATTTCAAGGATTTCTGGTATCAATTCAGTAAGACGGATATAGCGAGAAATTTGGTTGCGACTTTGACCGACTTGTTCAGCAATTAACTCTCTGGATTCTTTTCCGACACACTTCCGCCCAAGTTGGGCGGAAGTAAATCCTTTACGCCCCTGATGGCTCATAGCTACCAACTTCATTTTGTATGCAAAGGCTCTTTCACTTGGGAGAATCGTTTCACGCTGAAGGTTTGCATCTACCATGTTTACAACTGCCTCATCATCCGTCATAGACCGGACTAAAACAGGCATCTCAGAGTAACCCAATACTTCACAAGCCGCTTTGCGTCGATGACCAGAAATTAGTTCATAACAATCCTCACCAATCTGGCGAGCCACCGCTGGATGAATTACACCGTGAATTTCAATGCTCTCAACAAGACGCCGAAATTCCTCATCGTCTCGTACCTGAAAGGGATGATTCTTAAATGGCTTCAGTTGTTCCAAGGGAATGTTTTTTACTGCTTGCCTTTGATCGTCTCGTCTCATAATGGCCTCCTTTACTGAAAGCTGAATTCGTCCAAAATTACGGAATTGGCTGCTGTGAAAATAGCAGCGAGCATGGACAAAATGTATTTTTGAAATCAGAATACATTTTTGCGTTCCCATTTAGATTTGTACAAACAGCCCAAAATAACAACAAAAAAACCCCGCACATTGCCCAATTGGGAATGTACGGGGGTTTTGGTGATTAGATATAAACCTCCACGGTCAAATCATGCCATTTTGACGGTTTTATGCCGTATCCATGGGATTTATAGAAGGTTTGCGCTTCATCAAATCCAATGGTGAATGACAGAACTCTTACTTGCGGGGGTTCTTGATAGCAGCCTGTGCGGCGGCCAGACGGGCGATGGGCACACGGAAGGGGGAGCAGGACACATAGTCCAGGCCCACCTTGTGGCAGAACTCCACGCTGCTGGGATCGCCGCCGTGCTCGCCGCAGATGCCCAGGTGCAGGTCGGGACGGGTCTCGCGGCCCATCTTGGCAGCCATCTTCACCAGCTTGCCCACGCCGACCTGGTCCAGCTTGGCAAAGGGATCGTTCTCATAGATCTTCTTGTCATAGTAAGCGCCCAGGAACTTACCGGCGTCGTCGCGGCTGAAGCCGAAGGTCATCTGGGTCAGGTCGTTGGTACCGAAGGAGAAGAACTCGGCCTCGGTGGCGATCTCGTCGGCGGTCAGGGCCGCGCGGGGGATCTCGATCATGGTGCCCACCAGGTACTTCATCTCCACACCGGCGGCGGCCAGCTCCTCGTCAGCGGTCTTGACCACGACGTTCTTGACATACTTCAGTTCCTTCACCTCGCCCACCAGGGGGATCATGATCTCGGGAACCATGTTCCACTCGGGGTGACGCTTCTGCACGTTGATGGCGGCCCGGATCACGGCACGGGTCTGCATCACGGCGATCTCGGGGAAGGTCACGGCCAGACGGCAGCCACGGTGGCCCATCATGGGGTTGAACTCATGCAGGGAGGCGATGATGGCCTTAATCTCGGCCACGGTCTTGCCCATATCCTTGGCCAGCAGCTCGATGTCGGCCTCCTCGGTGGGAACGAACTCGTGCAGAGGGGGATCCAGGAAGCGGATGGTAACGGGGCAGCCCTCCATGGCCTCATAGATGCCCTCGAAGTCGCCCTGCTGCATGGGCAGGAGCTTGGCCAGGGCCTTCTCGCGCTGCTCCACGGTGTCGGAGCAGATCATCTCCCGGATGGCGGGGATGCGGTCCTCGTCGAAGAACATGTGCTCGGTGCGGCACAGGCCGATGCCCTGAGCGCCCAGCTCACGGGCCTTGGCGGCGTCGTGGGGGGTGTCGGCATTGGTGCGGACCTGCAGCCGGCGATACTTATCGGCCCAGGCCATGATGCGGCCGAAGTCGCCGCCCACGCTGGCGTCCACGGTGGGCATAGCGCCGTCGTAGATGTTGCCGGTGGAGCCGTCCAGGCTCAGCCAGTCGCCCTCGTGATAGGTCTTACCAGCCAGGGTGAACTGCTTGTTCTCCTCGTCCATGACGATGGCGCCGCAGCCGGAGACGCAGCACTTGCCCATGCCGCGGGCCACAACGGCGGCGTGAGAGGTCATACCGCCGCGAACGGTCAGGATGCCCTGAGCGGCCTTCATGCCCTCGATATCCTCGGGAGAGGTCTCCAGACGGACCAGGACCACCTTCTCACCCCGGGCAGCCCATTCCTTGGCGTCCTCGGCGGAGTAGACGATCTTGCCGCAGGCGGCGCCGGGAGAGGCGGGCAGAGCCTTGCCCACAGGGGCGGCGGCCTTCAGAGCGGCGGGGTCAAACTGGGGATGCAGCAGGGTATCCAGGTTGCGGGGATCGATCATGGCCACGGCCTGCTGCTCGGAGATCATGCCCTCGTCCACCAGGTCGCAGGCGATCTTCAGGGCGGCGGGAGCGGTGCGCTTGCCGTTGCGGGTCTGGAGCATGTACAGCTGGCCGTGCTCCACGGTGAACTCCATATCCTGCATATCGCGATAGTGATCCTCCAGGGTCTTGCACACGTCCACGAACTGGGCATAGGCCTCGGGGAACTTCTCGGCCATCTGGTCAATGGGCATGGGGGTGCGCACGCCGGCCACCACATCCTCGCCCTGGGCGTTGGTCAGGAACTCACCCATGAGCTTCTTCTCGCCGGTGGCGGGGTTGCGGGTAAAGGCCACGCCGGTGCCGCAGTCGTCGCCCATGTTGCCGAAGGCCATGGACTGCACGTTGACGGCGGTGCCCCAGGAATAGGGGATGTCGTTGTCCCGGCGATACACGTTGGCGCGGGGGTTGTCCCAGCTGCGGAACACGGCCTTGATGGCGCCGATGAGCTGCTCCTTGGGGTCAGAGGGGAAGTCCTCGCCGATCTTGGACTTGTACTCGGCCTTGAACTGACCGGCCAGCTCCTTCAGATCCTCGGCGGTGAGCTCCACGTCCTGGGTGACGCCCTTCTTCTCCTTCATCTCGTCGATGAGCTGCTCGAAATACTTCTTGCCCACCTCCATGACCACGTCGGAGTACATCTGGATGAAGCGGCGATAGCAGTCCCAGGCCCAGCGGGGGTTGTTGGACTTCTTGGCGATGACGTCCACCACGTCCTCATTGAGGCCCAGGTTCAGGATGGTGTCCATCATGCCGGGCATGGAGGCGCGGGCGCCGGAGCGGACGGAGACCAGCAGGGGATTCTCGTGATCGCCGAACTTCTTGCCGGTGATCTGCTCCATCTTCTCGATGTATTCCATGATCTCGGCCATGATGGCGTCGTTGATCTGGCGGCCATCTTCATAATACTGGGTGCAGGCCTCGGTGGTGATGGTGAAGCCCTGGGGGACGGGCAGGCCGATGTTGGTCATCTCGGCCAGATTGGCGCCCTTACCGCCCAGCAGCTCGCGCATCTTGGCGTTGCCCTCGGTAAAGAGATAGCAATACTTCTTACTCATGTAGTTCCCTCCGTATATAAAATAAAATTGCGAACAACTTATTATAGGCATATCTTCTGTCAAAAGCAAGACTATTTTCGCAAAAAGGAATCTTTTTGCCATTATGGCCCAAAATTACCGGGAATAATCTCCTGACGGGAAACTATTTTTTGCAGAAAACCCGTCCCGGCACCTTGCAGACGGGACGGAGGGTATGCTATACTTATAAAATCGGAAAGTATAACAATGGGGAGGAAGGACCGTGGGGCAGCTTCTGCCGGAAAACAGCACATTGGCCCGCCGGCTGCGCCGGGCCGCCGCAGGCGGAGCCCTGCCCCATGCCATCATCTTCTCCGGCAGCGGAGACCGCATGGCCGCCGCCCGCTTTGCCGCCGCCGCCATGGAGTGCGAGGCGCAAAGCGGAAAGCCCTGCCTGCAATGCCGCCAGTGCCGCAAGGTGCTGGAGGACATCCACCCCGATGTCCAGACGGTGCAGGACCCCGACCACTGGGAGCTGCCGGTGGACCTGCTGCGAAGCCTGCGGCAGGACGCATACATCCGCCCCAACGACGGGGCCGCCAAGGTGTACATCTTCCCGGACTGCGACGCTTTGAACCAGCGGGACCAGAACGTGCTGCTGAAGCTGGTGGAGGAGGGGCCGCCCTACGCGGCGTTCCTGTTCTGCACGGAGACGGCGGCGGCGCTGCTGCCCACCATCCGCTCCCGGTGCGTGGAGTGGAAGCTCCGGGGCGAGGACGAGGACGCCCGGGACGACGCCGCCCGGGACCTGTGCCGGGCCTTCGCTTCGGGACAGCTGCTGCCGGTGAGCCAATACCTGGTGGGGCTGGAGAATAAGCGCCTCAAGCGCGAGCAGCTCCAGCAGCTGCTGGAGAACGCCTGGCGGGCCTCTGCCGAGGCGCTGCTGGCCGCCTGCGGCAAGCCAGACCCTGCGGACATTCCCGGGGCGGAGGAGCTGCGCCGGGGGCTTACCGTGCGCCAGCTGCAGGGCATGACAGACCTGATGAAGCAATACTGCCTGGAGTGCCGCTATAACGTGGGCGTGGGCCATGTGCTGGGAGCCCTGTGCGCCGGGTGGGAAAAGCTGCTTTGACATACACGGAAAGGAATCGAAATATATGACAACTGTGATCAGCGTCCGCTTCCGCAGCGGATGCAAAACCTACTTCTTTGACCCCGGCGACGTGCAGGTGCAGACCGGGGACCACGTCATCGTGGAGACGGCCCAGGGCCTGGAATACGCCCAGTGCACCATGGGCAACCACCCGGTGGACGACTGCTGCGTCATCCAGCCCCTGCGGCCCATGGTCCGCGTGGCCACGGAGAACGACCGCCGCACAGCGGCCCACAACCGCGCCCGGGAAAAGGAAGCCTTCGACATCTGCCAGAAGAAGATCCTCCAGCACAAGCTGGAGATGAAGCTGGTGCGGGTGGAGTGCAGCTTCGAGGGGAACAAGATCCTGTTCTTCTTCACCGCCGACGGGCGGGTGGACTTCCGGGAGCTGGTAAAGGACCTGGCGTCGGTGTTCCGGGCCCGCATCGAGCTGCGGCAGATCGGCGTCCGGGACGAGGCCAAGATGCTGGGGGGCCTGGGCATCTGCGGCCGGCCCTTCTGCTGCGCCCAGTTCCTGGACGACTTTGTGCCGGTGTCCATCAAAATGGCCAAGACCCAGAGCCTGTCCCTGAACCCCACCAAAATCTCCGGCACCTGCGGGCGGCTGATGTGCTGCCTGAAATACGAGCAGGACGCCTATGAGGACGCCCTGAAGCGCATGCCCAAAAACGACTCCTTTGTCCAGACGCCGGATGGCCCCGGCAACGTGTGCGAGGTGAACGTGCTCCGGGAGACCATGAAGGTCCGGCTGGACGAAAAGCCGGATTCCCCCCGGTGCTATCACAACTGCGAGGTGTGCGTCCTGCGCAACGGCAAGGGCAGCCGCGACGGCATCCAGGTGCCCCAGGAGCGGCCCGAGCGGTATGTGGAGGAGCGGCCCGAGGAGGAGGTCCCCATGCCGTTGGTCATCGCGGACTTTGACCCCGACGCCCCCGCCCGGGAGGAACGGCCCGCCCGCCGCCGGAACGAGCGCCGCCGCCGGGGCGGCGGAAGCAAGCCCCAGCAGACGGCGGAGAAGGTCCCGGAGAAGCGGGAGAAGCCCCGTCCGCCGGAAAAGAAGCGTCCCGATGGGCCCAGGGCCGACGACAAGCCCCGCCGTCCCCGCCGCAAGCCCGGGGACAAGCCCCAGGAGAACCGTCCCCAGCCGCCGAAGAGCGGCGCCCCCAAGCCGTCTCAGAAGCCCGCGGAGAACGCAGCGCCCCAGGAGGGCGCCCAGTCCCGCCGCCGTCCCCGCCACCGGGGCGGACGCCGCAGAAACGGCGGCGAGGCTTCGAATGCGGGCGAAGCTACGCGCCGGGAGCCGCCCAAGTCCGTTGCCGGACAGAGCGCGGAGCGGGGCCCCAGACCCCAGCGTCCCCGGCAGGAGCGTCCCAATAAGACGCAGCCGCGGGAAAACGCCGCGCCGGTAAGAGAGCCGAGAGCCCCGCAGGAGGGCGGCGAGAGCAAGAACCGCCGGCGTCACCGGGGCGGACGCCGCCATCGGGGCGGAAACGGCGGAGCGGGAACGCCCACCGCTGAATAAGGCTGCGGATATGATCTCAGGCGGAGCGGAAACAATTCCGCTCCGCCTGCTTTTAGAGAGGAGAGTTTATGGGGAAATTTGACGATGTGCTGTTGGCCAGCGATTTTGACAATACCCTGCTGAATACGGAGACGGCCCGGCGCACGGGCGCCGAGGTGCCGGAG